>Ga0213833_1000896_pt1 | contig 24273 bp, 38 predicted proteins | sample SWATP21_FD_160575 | JGI IMG/M metagenome (GOLD analysis project Ga0213833, IMG submission 160575) | Coastal seawater microbial communities from Marineland, Florida, United States - SWA TP2 #1 | ecosystem: Environmental > Aquatic > Marine > Coastal | place: USA: Florida | collected 2016-08-14 | reverse complement strand
GATGTTTGGGGGGGGGGGGGGGGGGGGGGGGGGGGCGTCGCACAACACGCGTGAGAACGGGCTCACCCAGCGCGAATAGCACGAGCGCACGACGTGTGCACACCCGCGTACCGAGGAGCCGTGTTTTCCGTTCAACTCTTCCTTGATGCCAGCCAGAAAGGCCTCAAACTGTGCTGTCAATGCGCCATAGCTGCGATCATCACACACGCAGACACACCCACATGCCACCCCGCGCGATGAGACAAGCATGACAACATGGAGGTACCCTGTACTGCTGCCACTGTTTCCAACAACTTACATTGGAGCAGACGCCCGTCGAAGCGTGCCGATGCTGAACGGTCTCACCAGGTGGTTGCCGAGCGTGACAAACACCTCGCGCTGCTTGTTCAGAGCGCGCACACCCGCTCCCACTTCCCACCGCGCCGCCATTCGAGTGACCTGTGCAACCCACACCGTGGGTGTGCATGAACGCTGTCAGACCACCGTACAGCGCATGCTGACAGCAACGACGTGCCCCCCCCCCCCCCCCCCCCCCGGTAGTTGTATCTCCAACCCCCATGAGCATGATGCTGGGGTTGTACACAACACATGCGTAACAAGCCGCTTACCTCGCTGTCCAGCGCATCCTCGGGAGACAAGTTGCTCTCCAGTTTCACCAGACACGCCTCCACAATGTCTGCGTACCCCACCGGGCACGAGGACTGTGCCCGCAGCTCTACCTGGCGAGCTCCACGGTCCGCTCGCACCAGCGACATCGTGGACATGCCCATCCCTACATCAACAATGACGACATGGTGCAGGTGCCACGCCGGGGGTGGTTGGAATGGAGGCCGCGACCGCACCGGCGGTGGGAGGTTGTAGTCCGACTCTGCGGCGTACAGGGCCAGCGAGATCGCCACGGCTTCGTCCACGAACGACACCGACGCAAACCCTGCCTGCTCCATTGCGGAGCGGAGTGTGGCACGGTGTCCGTGGCGCAAACACCCAGGGAGGGCGACTGCCACCGGAAGCTTGGGGTCGAAGCTGATCATCGACTCGGGCTCCGTTGCTGCTGCTGCTGCTGCTGCTGCTGCTGCTGCTGTGGCAGCGGCGGTCCCGCCACCCCCATCTGGAGACTGCAGCGCACCGGGCAACTCGGTGGAAGCGCCGCCTCCCGTCTTGTCGGCGGGAGTTTCTGCGTACTTGGCTGCCGGCCCCGTCAAAGCAGACGGCGGCGGACCCCCCAGTGCTTCTGCCAGCCACGGAGTGGCCTTGGAGGTCGCTTCATCCGCGGCTTGGGTTTCCTCGCCGTCTGCACGACGCCAGGACGGACCAGTGGACGCTGCCTTGGGCCCAAGCAGCGATCGGAACATCGCCTGGTATCCCGCCCGAACAATTTCGGAGTGCGGCTGGAGGTCTCGGGAGAAACCCGCCACCTCCGCCATCTTGAACCACGGTTGATTGTCCGGATCCGCATCCCTGTGTGGCCCACACACAACACAACCCACAAATGAGACTCGATCCACCCCAGCTAGGCACCATGCCTCGCAATGAACAGCAGCTCACCAGTGCATCAGGAGGCGCTTGAGGCAGTAGTACACCTTTGTGCGCTTCGCGCGTTTTCGCACTTGGTCCAACGCGCGTTGTCCAACGGCGGCGTGGCGACGATGACGCCCCATGGCGTCAGCCCACGTCGCTACTAACGATGTTGTCAAGGTCTGCGACGCGGATGATCCGAGGCGACCATCGTTCACTTGGAACCACCCCACCTGCAACAAGCACCAAAATGATGTGAGAGGCGTGCAGGGCGTCCGCGCACACGCAACCACGCATGGCGCTGAATGAACCTTGATGCTGTAGTTGCCTACATCCATTCCCACTGCTTGGTGGTACACGCCAGGTGGCATGCTCCTCAGCTTTCGCCGGTATTTCCATGCCTCACAACAGCAACAACGCCGCATGCGCCCGCCCCACCCAGGCATAGCCCATGCCAGGAAAAACAACAGGAAGAGGGCAAACAAGAACGCTGCGATCCCAATTTCGCTGGGAGTGGCCACCAAACAAGGCACGTGGTGAGGTCGCGTGTTGATGGAAGCAGCAGCAAACCGCAAAGCCTCGCCCCTCCACGCACAGCCATGGAATAATAAATGGTCCAAACGTCCCGAGCACGAGAACAGACTCTCGCACCACACCGGAGCTTCCATCGTCACTGCGCAGTCGTCCGGACTGCAGGAACCGAACAGCGAATTCCCCTCCGTCAAAGGCCGCTCTGTGGCACAACAGCCAGGCCAAGTCAAGTGAACTGCACTCGCCGCAGCGCATCATCGCAGCACCACCGTTCGTACGTGTCAATGCCCGCGTCCACGAAGACCACAGTGAGTTCCAGAGTAGTCTTGTTCACCCAGCCTCCCGTGAACAGGATTGCGCCGTCAGCCAGGCCTGCGGGCTCCAACGTAAGCAACGCCTGCACATCTGCGGGTGTGGAAACCGGCTTGCGGTTTGTATTGGAGTCGAACTGAAACACAACATTGGGGACGTGATGAGCCACACAAGCGGCCTAGCACACCATGGCTTCCGGCAACCCACACCTCAATCCACAGCTTGTCTCCAATCCCAGCATACGGGTCTCCGTCAAGATTTTGAGTCCATGCCCGTAGCACTTTGGGGACAGGAAACGCCCCCCAGGTTCCTGTCACAACAACAGAATCCTGCATGGGGGACTCGCGACCGTGAACAGACATGAAGCCAGCGGACGGTAAAATGAACGCCACGAGTCGGCCTGCACAACCCAGTACACGTTTCAGGTCGGGGATCAGAAAGCGACGCACACGTCTCGAACCTGTTTTCGTGTCCCTTGTGGTGGCGAGCTCTGTGGCAGCGTCAATTGTGACGCACAACTCACGTGCCGACGTCCATACACCGCTGTACACAGAACCCAAAGGAGCACTGAAACCAATCATGGCATGGATCTGGAGTTCCATACCACCAAACACAACCTCTGGTCAGTTCTTCGTCCCAGCATGATGTCAACACTGGCAGTAGTGTTTCGTTTCCAATTTTACCTTTTCTGAAGGAACCAAAACTCCACTCCGTGTCTCAGAGGTCGTCACAGAGCCAGCGGGAGTCGCCGCAATGAGAGGAACATCTCCCCCGCACAGTCGACACGCTGCGTTGAAAGTGACAACCCATCCACCGTCGGGTTGATATGCTCGTGTTCGGACCGTTACCCCACCTGTTCCAACGCCGTGCAGAGCCTCCAATGCCCGTGTCACCTCGTCCGCTGAGGATGCTGCGGTCAAAGTTGGCAGCGCTGATAAATCAGCGGCGATCGTTTCTCCAAACACGCTCAGCGAGAACAACGTGGATGCATCGGAAGGCACCACCTCCTGAATTGCGGACGCTCCGGCAAAGTTCATGTGGTCATTGAAAAGAAAGCAAAGGGAGTCGCCCACCCCCACTCCAAAGTTACCACCAGCATCCTGCGGCGGTCATAGTGTGAGGCAAGCTCACCGTGATCAAGCAACGTATGCAGCACCACATACCGCTGCCGTGGCGCGTAGCACGGTGGGAGGGAGAGGAAGGGCATCGAATGCTACGTCGACGGCGGTGACTTGCACCACAGCTCCAGCAACGAGGCCAGCTCGCGACAGAGCGACACGGATAGCGGTTGACATGGATACCACATCACGAGCAGCTGCTGCCATGGGAAGCGTGCCTGTCTTGTTCACATTGATCCTGACAACGATCTGCGCGCGTGCGGAGGGGTGAGAGCACGAGTTGATGACGCCCCTAGCTCCACGAATGGTCTACCTCGGCTTTGACTGTTGCTCCCGCATCTTCCCGGCTCTCAACTCCCATGGCGTACTCAAAGGCGTATGAATGGAGGACTGCCGCAGCTTGCGCAAACACCATTTCCACGGACACGCCATCAGGAGAGGTGATGAACCTGGACGACAGACATGTCTGTGATGGAGTAGCCTCGGAGTCACCGGAACATTTTACTCACTCAACGGTTGCATCGCGAATGGAAGTTGACACAGACACGGCGTCGGTGACCTGTGCCAATCCGTGGAGCTGTACATGCACCGTGATTTGATCTTGCGGGTTGGCAAAGGAGCCCAGCAGCTTCGGGCACGAAGAAAACCTGTAGACACACATGTGCCTGTGTCAACGGCCACTGTAGACGCGAGGCATGGCGGTTTCTACCCGTAGCATACACAGGTGGACTGGTTTCATCTCGGGACAGTATTTCCTTCCCAAGGTCTGAGCGAAACGTAACACTCCAAGCATCAGCTCGTGTTCCCAGCTTGTTTGAGTACTCCGACCGATCGAATCCCTGCAACGCAGCGGTGCAATGAGGTTTGTTCACACTATGCGCCCTGCAAGACAACGTACAAGCACCGACACAACAGCCGTGTTGTTGTTGATCCACGCTCCACCGTTCCCCCATCCAGACAAGCGATGGGAAAACGAAGCCAACTGCAGGAAAGTCGCGCGGTGGAGGTCTGCCTGGTTGGTAGCGGAGTCAAACTCTATGATAACGGCATCTCCGTCGTCATACCCATTAAGGGAGCCTGCCGAGCCATCAGCAGTGCACGATACGATCTTTGGAGCAGCGAAGGAGCCCCAGTTTCCGTGCACCTGGCGTACGAACGTGTGAGCAAACGACGAGCACATGCACGGAAGTCCAAGCGGTGGGACCACGAACCGGCCAGAAGTCGCTGCCAGCTCCTGCGCTTAAGTCCGCCGTGCGCATGACATGAGCGGCAGCAGCTGAAGGCCTTACATGCAACACGTTTGGCTGGGCATGTGGAAGCACCACATGTGGTTCGAGCCACAGCTCCACAAACGTGACTCGAGCGGCTGTGGCATTGATCCACTCATGGACCAATCGTACGTTCTGTTTCACACGAAGTGTCAGGCCGTGTGATGGGGGTTGTTCTACGCATGGATACGTACAAATAGCGGATGCAATTCAAAGCACGCGGTATCACCACAGTCTCTCATTGATGGCATCGTCGTAAGCCGATCCATCAACACAACAAGACTGTCTCCAACAGTCAGACCTGGCGTCTTGGCCGTGTCTTCCGCTCGAGCACTCACAATTCTCAGGTCGTTTTGCCGACCCCACGTACCGTTCACAGTGATGTTGACCTTGAAACGACAGTGACAACAACCATGAGGTGCAGTAGAAAGTCAAGACTGTCACAAAACAGCTGCACCTACCGCAACCGAAGGGTCGGATGTCAAGTCGGCGGATCGGACACCCCCGGTGCTCAGCAGATTCAACCGCACGGCTGAGACACCTGTAGCGTACTCATCGATGTGCGGGAACACCGTTTCGAATTCCACCTGGCGGTGGGTCCAAGGTCAGACCAACAACCGCTGACATGTTACGTGCACTGCAGTCGTGGGTGTCGTACCTCCAACACGTGGGTCGTCCGCCAAGACAGAGCCATGGTGCCAATGGGCGAGGACCACTCCACTACAGCCGCAGCTGCTGCAGCACCGCTGATTGGGACCATGTCCGTAGCGGTGTCGAAGGTGATGATGACGGAATCACCCGCCCCAAGTCCAGGTTGTGCGCCGGTGTCTCGGGCCACCACACTTTTGACCTGGGGCGCTGTCATCGTCCCCCATGTACCTTCCGCAGCTGAGAAAGAAAATGTGGCAGCGGTAGAAGACTCATCCTCGGACTTTAGATACGTCGAGACCACGGTGAAGCTCATGAGATCCACGCGGGTGAGTGTCGGATCAACTCCGCGGGTGTCGTTGAGTGTGACTTGTAGCACCGTATCCGTCAGCCATGCGCCTGTGTAGCCAGACCCCCAGTCCACAGTTCTGGTTGGGGTGAAAAGAACCGCGTCTACCAGTCCTGGCGTTGAGACATCTGGCATATTGGTCTTGGCGCTAAAAGTAATCGTCACGGTGTCGTCCGACGAAATGCCGGGACCGAAGCATGGCGACGCTCTCACCAGCACAGACGTCTGATACACACGCAACACCTTCGTCAGACAATGGGCATGCCGTGCATTCTGCCGGCGGTTGACGCACGATAACGGGGAAGGGCATGGTTCCCCATGACCCAGTAATCGTGAAGGTTTGTTCCGTCGGATCAGAAACACCTCTGTACTCTTTGATGTTGCCGGCAGCTAGAATCTGTTTGAAGACGGTTGCCGTCAAACGTTGCTGTGAAAACCAGCAACGCAACGGCACAGCAACAACAGCCACGACAGCACCTCAAGCTTAAGGTGTCCGATTCGTGACAGCTTTGTATCAATGTCGTCTGTCGCCGCTTGGATGGTAAGCTTCAGTTCTATTCCCACTGGATCGCCACGCCATATGGCGGTGGCGCTGGTTCCAAGACCAATCTCCGCTGTACAAACAACACACCCCGCCACTGGAAATTAGAGGCAACTACTGCCACAACTAGTAAGTGGCATACCATTGGACGAAAATGCTTGGGTGATCAAGGCTGGCGTGGAAAGGTCTGGTTGTGTCGTTTCAATGCTAAACGTGATCAGAATGCTGTCACCAGGCCCGATGCCCGGCTGGTTGCCAGTGTCCGACGCCACAGCGGAGAGGACTCGCGGAGGATCTGTAAACCAACCAACATAAGCATGTGGTCATACACTCCACGACTTCAGGTACCGCCCAACGGCCGCACCAGGCAAAACAATCTGTCCATGGGACACTGCCAGCTGAGTCAGACTGACCAACAACAGCAGTTGCGCCAGCATCGTGAATGCTCCCGCTCTCCTCAAGAAGTACTGGCCCGTTGCACCAGCATTGCTGGTGTCATATGAACCAGCCAATCCAATATGTGCTCCACTCCCTGCCGTGAGCGCGGTGCTGTTGACGAGACAGGACACTGTGAGCAGCAGCGCAACTGCAAGTTCGCGTTTCGTTGCACCGCAGTTCATAAACATATGTGTGGGTACATTTGTGGTGTTATATCAACATCCTCAGGCCGCGTCACTGCCACGCGAGCACCAAGCCAGTTGCCATGAACTCAATTTCGACGTTTGTGTTTGCGAGTGCGGCTGCAGTGGTTACATCTGCAGTACGCTCTCGACATGGTCCAGGGCTGCTTCGGTATGATGGTCTGCTCGTGCGCTGGTGCATGCTGTGCGGTTGGTGCTGTTCCTCGTCACTGACGGGATGTGGTGCCTGTGACTCGTCGCAGCATGGCACACACAGCTGCGACCTCGCCCACCCACATCAAGGTGCGAGTTGGGAACAGAATGACCCTGGCTGCAAAGCAATGGGGCCCCGATGACGGGTTTCCAGTCCTTGCCATCCATGGTTGGCTTGACAATGCCAGCAGTTTTGATGTGGTGGCTCAAGACCTCAGCGGGGCCGGATTTCGCGTTGTTGCGGTGGACATGCCCGGACACGGCGAGTCTAGCCACAGGGGGCCAGATACATTCTGTATGTGATGGCCGGGGTTCTGATTGGCGGTGGTTTGTTGGTCTGACGCCTTGATCCACAGATCACCTGATAGACAATGTGGCTGACGTGTGCGCGTTCGTGGACGAGCTTGGTTGGGACAAGTTCACAGTGATTGGTCACTCTCTCGGAGGTTCAGTTGGGTGTTTCATGGCTGCCACTTGGCCCGAACGGTAGGGTGGAATTTGCTGTTGGTGTGTTGTCGTGTTGTGTTGTCGTGTTGTCGTGAGAGGTGTGCGCGTTGATGGTGCGTCTTGTGTGCACAGCGTGGCGGGACTGGTGATGATCGAGAGTCTTGGACCGTTCACAACCGCTGCCAAAGACCTCCCGTCCTCCCTTGCAGCGTCCATTGCCAAGCGTTCTCACCGCCCTGCCCGGATTCACCAAAGCCTCGAAGACGCTGCCGTCGCCAACAGCCAAGGGATGCTTCGCGTCCCACTCCCCGCCTCACGCATCATGGTGCGGCGTGGTGTTAAGAAGAAGGACGATGGGTACATTTGGAGGGCGGACCCCAAGCTTCGCGCGAGGTCTCGGCTTCCCATGACGGAGGAAATTGTGGAGTCGTTCCTCAAGGCAGTCAAGTGTCCCACCCTCGTTGTCACAGCCCATGACGGCCTCAGACTTGTGCAAGGAGATGAGCTGATTCGCCAGCGCCTGGGGTTGATGGAGAAGGCGAAACATATTGAGCTTGAGAGTGGGGGGCATCACATCCACATTACCGAGGCAGAGTCGGTGGTGGCCCCCACGAAATCGTTTCTTCGCAGCTTGCTCTAGCCACACCGGCGTGGTGTTGTAGCTGGTTTTGTTTCGAAGCACTGAGCTCAGTGTACGGCCCAGCACGAGCACGGCACGAGCACCAACATACACAACATATTGAGGCACTAGCACATCACTGGTTCTTCTGTTTCAAATGTGAACGGCCGACTACAAATGACCCGCGGCGAGCTTGCTGTTCTCACCAATCGCACGCAACACAGCGAACGCCCCTGCAGCTACTTGTGCGATACTAACATTTCCTTCGCTATCCTCGCCTGCGTACAGCACGACGCCAGCTGCCTGTTTCTGAGTGAGCCCGACCTCTGAGACCAACATAGCCTTTGCGTCTGCAGAGTGTACAAAGCCATGGCCAGTTGTGTCTGCCCGGGCCAGGCACGAAACCAGCAAGTCCGTGAAGGCGTCCTGCGTCATACCCATGACCGTGTCTCCCCGCGCTGCCACAACGGCTTCCGCGCGTGCGGCGTTGATCTGTAGGTCCACAATCGCCGCAACGATTGTTGCTGCGTCGCCGGCGAATCGTTCATACTCCACCATGCCGTCATCATCCACAACGGCCTCTGCAAGAATGGCGCTGCGCTGGATGACGGACAAGCCAAGGTCGGCACGCTCCAGGAGCACGGCAAGGTCTGACAGGGGTAGTCGCCCGACACCCTCCGTATCAGCCGACGCGAACACGTCCTGGAAGAAGCTCTTGATCTCCAACTCGTCCTTTGGCATGTTGTTCGCTTCCAGCTGCTGTGCCACAATCTCCACCATGAGGTTGAAGCACAGGGGCAGGAACTCCTCGTACGACACCATGTTGTCCGAGTTGGCGTCCACTTCAAACAGCAACACGTTAATCTCACGGCGGGACAGGCCCAGGTCGCTCTCCCTGAGCGCCTGTGAAAACTCAGCACGGGACAAGAAGCCACTGCCGTCCTTGTCGGCGTTTTGGAACATGCGTCGCAGCACCCCCTCCAACTCGTCCTTGGTCATGGAGTGCATGAGGAATGTGCGGGACTTCTCAACGGCACTCTCTTCACGTGAGCGCTTCAGGGACTCATACGTGGTCTTGGCAAGCAGGGTCTGGATGACGGAGCCCGCAGCACGGGCAAACTCTGGGGACAGGAGACGCGACGCGCACAAGGTAAGGTTCGGTGTGGAAGGACAAACAAACACAAGGCCAAACAGAACCAAACAAAACACGAACCGTGGTACTCGATGCAACCATCAGCGTTTTCATCTGCCTCTGCCATGATCGCACGAATGTTGCTCGGAGGGAAGCCCAACTCGTCTGCAAACTTCTGGAATACCTGTTGGGAGCAAAACAGCCCACAGTGCCGGCATTGTAAGCGACCGAAGGCAGACCTCAGCACCACAAACTACACTATAACGCACGGTCTTGAACTCGCGGCGGTCCAGGGAGCCACTGGCATCTACATCGGCTTCAATGAACAAGTCAATAAGCTTGGCTTCCAACTCCTCTGCGGACAGGTTGTCGAGCTCCAAGAAAGCTGGTGCTGGGGCATCGTCAGCACGCCGGGCGAAGTAGTTGGCACCAAACTCGTACATCCACTGCTCTGCATCCGGGCCTTCCAGGTCGGAGGGTAGGCTCCGCAGCACCTCACGCGTGAATCCCTTCAGGATCTCAGCAAAGTCAGACGGGACGGCCATGCGGCGCGCATACTTGGACGCCATGGCGGCAGGTGGTGGAGTGAAACGCAGCAAACGACTCGCTCAAGACTCGTCCCAACACAACACCAACGCAACGGTGTAGCACAGCGAAATCCAATCAAGACAACAGAGGTGTCGAGCCTGGAAGCCGCGGTGTGTTGTGGAGCTGGCAGTTGCAACCGGCCATGCCAACGGATTACGCTTTGCGGACTTGTTTGCCAAAATCAAGAACTTTTGAAAGAAAAGATTGGATATCGAGTCATGCCAGGTTAGCTCAGCAGGCTACCGCAGCGGCTGTCCACGAACGCACTAGCAGTGTACAAGAAACGAACTGCACTGTCTTATATGTAGGGGCCAAAGTCTGCGCACCAGTCTGACTTTCCCTTGTACTTCTTGACACGCTTCATGGCATCCTCTGGCTCGAAATGCGACGTATCGAAAGGATCTGAAAGAGGAGGAACCCAAGGTGCAACCAGCTCCTTCTCTACAAGGGACACCCAGTCGACCCCTGCGGTGCATCGAACGGCCTGGGTGAGATATCACTCTCTGGACGAACCACGACAAAGCGCACGTACGAGAAAAGAAGGGGTGGGACCAGATATCATGAATGCCTTCCTTCATGCAACCCAACCGCATGGACTGGTTGCGATTGATCAGAGCCTTGATCAATGCACGCGCCTCCTTGGACACAAAGTTGGGGACGGCGAGCTCCTGCTCACAGATCTTCCTGCAAACAGCCATGTTGTCTCCACCTTCGTCTGCAAACGGCGTGTAGCCGACCAGCATCTCGTACACCAGCACGCCTAGTGCCCAGTAGTCGACACCCTTGCCATGTCCCTTACCAAGCACCAGCTCTGGTGCGAGGTACTCGGGCGTTCCACAGAGCGTGTATGTACGGTCCGCCACTTCCTTGGCAAAGCCAAAGTCAATCACCTTGATGTACCCATCAGAGTCCAACATCATGTTCTCCGGCTTCATATCACGGTACAAGATGTTCTTCGAGTGCATGCACTCGAGTGCCGACAGCACACAAGCCGAGTAGAACAGTGCCGAGCTCTCGCTGATCACACCATCCTCGGTGTTCGCAAGCACGCTGAACAACTCACCGCCAAGAGCCAGTTCCAAGACCATGTAGCTGCAGAAAGAGGAACAACGGGCAATGTAAAGAGAAGAACACGCCACAACCACTGCGTCCTTTTCCGCGCACGTACAGGCAATCGCGGTCCTGGAAGGTGGCAATGAGCTGGAGAATGAAGGGGTGGTCGCACTTGGACATCAAATGCTTCTCCCGCATGATGTTGTTTGTCTGCTTTGTCTTGACGATTTGATGCTTTTGAAGGCGCTTCAACGCGTACGGTGTCCCAGTCTGTGCAAAGTGGAAAGGGAAGGACAACGGATCACGATACTGCCAACAAACACATGCCTGCCTCTGCCTCGACACACACGAACCGGTACGTGCTCCACCAAAGTGACGCGGCCAAAGGAGCCGCACCCGAGCAGGCCACGCTCCTTCAGCTCGTAGAATTCAACCTTGGGCTTGGGCTTGGACTTGGGCACCAGGTCTGGCGCTGGGAGATCCGCCGCAACTTCGGCAGCATCCTGCACGCATGAACGCACGCGTCAGTCTTCCTTTAAACGTTCACACGACACTGATGACAGACCAACGCACCGCTGCAAGCGCTGCCTCGAAGGAGGCCCGCGTGATCTGGAAGAGGTTGGTCGCGCCCTTGGCACGGTGTTCTTCCTCGACTTTGCTGTCTGCAGTAAGGCTGCGCTCCTCGAAGAAGTCACCAGCCACAAACTTCCGGCCACCGTTCACGACGACACAGCCATCCTTCACCACAAAGAACGTGCTGCTTGTGGATCCCTGAGACGCGGGCAAAGACACCTCCGTCACATGGGACACAGAGCACATGCGAACGAACGAAACACAGAGGCACCTACCGAACGCAAAACGACTTGTCCGTCGTTGTATGAAACCGTCTTGAATGCCTTGACGACGCGCTCACGCTGTTCTTCTGTGAGCGACCCCAACGCCGGGATGCACTTCAACACACGCAGGCCGAGGTCACGGTCCAGGATGGCCATGAGTGGTCCCAAGTGATTCGCAAACTCTTCACGTCCGAGCACCAGGCACGTAACCTGCAGCAGAGTGGTGTGTGTGTGTGTGCGGAAGGGAGGGAGGAACAAGTGAGGGTGCATGGAGCGCCATGACATGTGCTCACAATCGACGTACTTCCGACGTGGCGATCACATTGGCAGCACGGGGCATATCCTTCAACAAAGCACGCTCGCCGAAGTGGGCACCCGCAGTGAGAGGAACATCGGCGACGGGCTTGCCAGCAGCCATAATGCCTGTGCACACAACGTCACCAGACTTCACCATGTAGAAGGAGTCGCCGGTGTCGCCCTTTCGAATGATGACATCTCCAGGCTTGAACTCCACCACCTCCACCACGCTTGATAGAGTGGACAGCTGGGACTCTGAGAGGCTGGACAAGATGGGAACACCTCGCAGGGCGCGCTTGTTGGCAGCAAGGTTGCTCTCCTCGGTGTTGGCAATCATGTGACGGAATGTGACACGGTCCACCGCCCACAGAAGCGCCTCCGTGGTGGCCAGACATGTCGCAGCGCGAGGGCAGCCATACAAAAGCGCCTTCTCACCGAAACTAGTGCCCGGGCCACGGGTGGCAACCTTGCCCACGCCATCAATCAGAATATCGAACTCGCCTGCCTCCACAACGTAGAAGTTGTCACCCGTGTCACCTTGGCGAATGGGAGCTTCGCCAACAGCCACCTTGCGCTCCTTGAACGCGTCCACCATGCGCTCCAAGTCGACCGTTCCAAGGGCGGAGAACATGAAGCTGCGCTTGAGCGTTTCGCGAATGAGAGCCTTGCTGGATTCCCCCTTCGGATAGGAACGAGGAACATACTCTTCGTGCTGCATGGACTCGGCGAAAATAACGTGGCGTGCCTTCTTCTTTCGCGACGAAGGGTTGGCTTTGCGCTCATCTTCAGCGTCGTCGTCGTCGTCACTCCCCGAGTCGCCCGGACCGCCCACATCAGCGTTGGTGGGCAGCTCCCAGGTGCTGGCCTTGGTTTTCGGGTTGACAAAGTAGGTCCTCCCACTTGCGGGGTCCACCTTGGCGACCCAACCAGGCGGAAGCTTGGGCGGATTTGGCCGCTTCCACTGCGACTCCTTGGTTCGCGTGTTGTAGAAGAAGACACGTCCGTCTGGACCCGTTTGCTGCACCCACCCGGGAGGCAGGGGCTGCATCGCAGCGGTGTTGGACGGGCGATCCCACGTAGATTCGTGGGTAACTGTGTGGAAGTAGTAGGTACGCTTGGTTTTGGGATCTTGCCGCACGACCCAGCCCTGTGGCAGCGGCTGCTGGCCGGGTCTGGTCCACGTTGTGGCGTTCGTTTTTGTGTTGAAGTAGTACGCCCGACCCGTGGAGGCGTCGATCTTCTTGAGCCATGGCGCCGGCAACGTGGAGTCCTCTTCCTCCGGTCGAGGGCGGCTCCAAGTGCTAACGCGCGTCACACGATTGAAAAAGTATGTGCGACCTGTGGAAGAGTCCACCTTTGCCTCCCAATTCGGGGGAAGGGCGGACATCCTGACAGAGCGGACGCAGCACCAGGTCGCTTAGGCGGTGACAAAATGCGCGCCGTTCCCACACGCCTTGCGAATACGCGACAGCTAGTTGATGTGCAGTGTCTGGAAACGCACAAGGCACACGGGTGAGGGTTTCGCAAGGATGAGCGAGCGTTGCTGCTGGATAGCAACGTTGCTCAACGCACCGCGGCGGAACTCACAACCCGTGGGGTGTGAAAAAAAGCAGCTGGACAGCGCTGGGGCGCCAGCCTTCAAACTCGTAAATGTATGGCACGAACGGGTAGCCACGAGGGGTCAGGGCTGGAGCCGAGACCGAAAGATCCCACAGGTGGCAGGAAAGAGACCTCCAACCGGCACGCGCACCGCGCGACGATGGGTTCACACGGCTAACAGCCACAACCTTGTCTGCTGCAGCTCCAGATCCGAGCTAACAAGAGTTGATTCCACAATCCCGCTCCTCGCACCACGAGATCCGGGTGGGGCGAAGCGTGGGGGTGTGCGGGAGAGTAAACTACCTTGGGTGCAGATCGCGAGGGTGCGAGCAAGCAGTTGGAGCCGCGTGAACTGGCTACGGTTTTTTTCACATGTTGATTGTGTGGCGAAAATTACCAAACGGGGCAACTGGCGAAGAACGCTCGCATGGGCGTGCTGGCAAAATAATCGAATTATTTCGTTTCTGCATCTTGAGAAATATGAAAACACAAACATGCATGTCTTGGGGTTGGGAGCCTTGACAGTTTGTTCCGTGCACCTTGGTGGCCATCCAGCACTCTCTTTCTGTACCGTCTGTATCTGCCCCCACCTCCCGCTTCCACCCCCATTTTTGTACGTTGTTCGTATTCTACGATGGCTGCAGCAACGAAACGATCTCGGTAGGCCTAGTTTTTGGTTTTGTGTTTGCGAGCCGCACTGCGGCACACTTCATTGACTCTCTCCCCGACATTTGTCGCAGCATGATGTTCGACGAAAGCAAGGATGGTGTGATCGACAATTTTATCAACGGCGAGTTCGTCCCTGCTGTCGGTGGAGAGTACGCGAATGTCACCTGCCCCGCCACCAACGAGGTGGTGTCGCGAGTGACTCTCTCCGGCGCCGCGGTGCGTGTTTATGCGCGCAGGCAGGCTGCTCTTGGTCTTGTCCTTGCTCACCGGCAGCCCTTCTTTCTGCACAGGACGTGGAGGCTGCCGTCACCGCTGCGAACGCTGCTCTGCCAGCGTGGCGTGGTCTGACCATCAAATCCCGCTCCAAGGTCTGCATCGCTGTTGTGGTGGTGGACTCTTTTGTGCGGTGGGTCATCAAGGTGTGCGTGTTGTGGTCAGATCATGTTCAAGTTCCATGAGCTCATGGACGAGAACAAGGAGCGCCTGGCACGTTTGATTATGAAAGAGAACGGCAAGAACTTGTCTGAGGCACTTGCCGAAGTTGCCAAGGGAAACGAAACGGTGGAGTGGGCCACTTCCCTTCCCCAAATGGCGCAGGTGCGCGTCGTGTTTGTGGCTGTGACTGCCGACGGCGTCTCCATGCTCATGTCATCCCCTTGTCATGGCGTGCCTCAGGGTCACTCTCTGCAAGTCAGCCGTGGGGTTACGTGTGTGGACGTGCGCGAGCCACTCGGCATTGTGGCGAGCATCTGCCCCTTCAACTTCCCCGTCATGGTGCCCATGTGGACTGTTCCCATCGCCTTGACCATGGGCAACTGGTGGGTGTCGTGTGGTGTGGTGGGCAGCATGCGTCTTGTGTTGTTTGCGTCGTTGGAGTGGTCTTCGTTGGTGACACTTTTTGCATTGTGGGTCCTCCGTGTAGCGTACTGCTCAAGCCTTCCGAGAAGGTTCCGGAAGCCGCCAACGCGATCGCGGAGCTGCTTCACCGCGCAGGCGTCCCTGCCGGTGTGTTCCAGGTCATCCACGGTTCTGTGGATGCCGTGACATCCATCTGCGACCACAAGGCCGTGTCCGCTGTGACGTTTGTGGGGAGCTCCAAGATTGCCAAGTTGCTGCACACCCGCTGCAGTGCCATGCAGAAGCGTGTGTTGTGCATGGGAGGCGCCAAGAACCACTTGGTGCGTCCGTGGATCCATGATCAATTGTTGTTGTTGTGAGTCGTGCGTGCCATCCTCACCATCCTTTTCTTTGTCACACTCAACAAACAGGTTGCGTTGCCCGACTGCAACATTGACATGGCTACGACCGACATCATCGCCAGTTCCAGTGGCTGTGCCGGACAACGGTATGTCCATGCAAGCAAGCCGAACGCGCGGTGCTGCAGCCTACCTCACCTTCCCATTGTTTTGTTTGTTTGTGTTTGTGACACGCGCGGTTGTGGGTGTGGTACAGCTGCATGGCCGCGTCTGTGCTGCTTGTGGTGGGTGAGCAGCCAGAGCTCATGGCCTCTCTCAAGAAGAAGGCCGAGGCCCTTGTTTTGGGCCAAGAGCCGGGCCAGGTTGGTGCTATCATCGACTCTGCGTCGCGCGACCGCATTGTGGGTTACATCAACGCCGCGGAAGAGGCGGGCGCCACAATCCTTGTGGATGGTCGCAGCACGGGCAAGGAGACGGGCAACTGGGTGAAGCCCACCATCATTGTGCACAACAGCACCGAGGAACCAGGCTTCAAGGATGAGATCTTTGGCCCTGTGTTGTCCGTTCTGCAAGTGAAGACCTTCGAGGAGGCCATCCGCATCGAGAATGCCAACCGCTACGGCAACGCTGCCAGCATCTACACGTCAGTTGGTGCTCACGCTGAGTGGTTCTCCCAGCGCTTCCGCGCTGGCATGATTGGCGTCAACATCGGCGTGCCTGTGCCCCGGTGAGTGACTCATTGTGTTGTTGTACCTTTTGCCTTTTGTCATCCTTTTTTGCGCTCACTGTGTGAAACTACGTCACATGTTTCAGGGAACCCTTCTCCTTCGGTGGTATGTACGGCACTGACAGCAAGTACGGCGACTGCGATGTGACGGGCGAGGGCGCCATGAACTTCTTCTCCAACCTGCGCAAGATCACCACCAAGTGGGCCCGCCCCTCTGGCGCCGGTGGTGTTGACTTGGCCAACTTTGACGGCCGCATGTAGACAGCCATGCCGGCTTGGCAGTGTGGTGGTGAACTCCTGCTCGTTGAGTAGAGTGGTGCAGAACAGACATACACATCATTGGTGGTTGCATGCTGCATATGCGTCTTAGCTATTGTTGAGGACAACGCGCGCGGATACAATCCACGCAGCGGTAGCTCGATGGTGCTAGATGACGGGTGTCATACAAATCATGCGCCTAGTACTTGATGAAACCACGCACGGTGTTGCGGAACCCGGCCATATGCTGTGTGAAGCGCTCACGGTTGGTCAGGTCAAGGGTTCTGTGGGGACAGTTGGGGAAGGTCAGAGGGCGTGCACAGTCACCATCGCCACAACAAGGGTACGTACGAGTTCACATCCTTCATCAACGCTTCAAACGCAACCGTTAGCTTGGGCCGGAACTCCGCGGGTTGGGAGCTGATGAACCCTTCCTTGAACTGCGAAAAAGACTGGCAAAAAGGGGACAGAGGTGATGTGTCCGCCACACCCAGAAGCGTGTGCAGCAGCGACAGCAATCCGCCATCCGCGACGTACGTCTTTGTGGACCACTTCAGAGGCCAGCAGAAGCGCCAGCAGCGGGCGGGATAATGCCCACTGGTTCTTGCACTCGCCAAATACCAAGATGTTGAAGAGGGACTTGGCAAACGTGGGGAAGATCAGTGGGCTGGACTGAAGGTGGGCAGCCAGCATTTGCACCTCCCGGGTGTTCTTACGGGCGTTGCGCACGAAATATGAAGCGAGGGAGTCAACACTGTTCGCAGCATGGAGGGCAATGGTGGTGTCTGTAGGAAAGTCCACGGTGAGTAGCGTAGCTCACGCGACATCGCAAGAAGGAAAAAAAAAGACACACCAATATCGTCCAAGCCCTGCTGGAAAGCCTTGATGACGTCCATAAACGCAGAATGCCCAAGCGCCACAATGATGCGAATGTAGCTCCTGGTCACAACATCGAAGAAGCCAAAGAACTGGCGGGCCACCTTGGGGTGCGTCTGGTAACACATTGCCACGTAAGGTACCCACCCAGTCGACACACCTGCAGCAGCACAGCCAGAACGGAACGTACCACCACTTTCTCCAACGGAATGCACAGAGCCATCTGCACGGACGCCTGCATGGCGTTGTCTAGTGCCTTGTCTCCGTACAGCTCGAAAACACCAAACTGGACGTAGCCCCCAATCAAAGAGAGGGAGATCATGTGCAGACACACACTGATGCCCTTGTACTTGTTGGCGTACTCCTGAACGGTTGGTGTGACAGACACAATTCGAGAGGCGTACGCGCACACCACCTTGCTGATTTCGCGGAACAAAAGGATGCCGTTCGGGCTCATGTTGCCAAACATAATGCGGTCACCCTTGTTGGTGGCAAGTTCCGTCATCAGTTTCAGGACAACCGTGGTGACAGCCGGCGTGTCCGCCCAAGCCTGAAACGAACAACGGCCCAAGGCACACCAGACAGTGTCAGCGCTGGGATCGAACGAGGGCTGCACCACCCATACTCACCAGCACTGCTTTGCTAAAGAGGTCGAAATGCGCAGGGTACAGGGCGTCGAACACCATCCCATATGTCTTCTTGGAGTTTGTGGCGGCAACAATGCCCCGAAGATCGCGACACACACCGATGATTGCCGCCTGTGACGTTGCCGCGCGTCAGTCAGCGCTGTTTGGGCCCGCTGCAGAATCACACACGGCCAACCACAAAGACGTACGTGAACCTTCTCGGAACGGACGTGGATGGTTGTTTTGAGGTTGGTGAGGACAGTCAAGATAGGTTCCATGAACTTGTTAAACAACTCGGAGTCCGTGTTCATGAAAAGAACGCGCGCGAGGGCCGTGTAGAAGGTGGTACGCTCGCGGGTCAAGCTTGGTAGCGCCAAGAAGGGGAAATGCGCCTCCTGCAACATCCTCAGGCCAGGGAGATCACAATCAGACGTGATTGCAAGAACAAACCTCACGAACAGGGCGAATGTGGAGCCGTACCGTATGGTGAGTGAGGATGTGCTTCACGGCATCAAGTGTGAGCAACAACTTCACACTGCTGTAGGTGTATGCCAGATTCCAGAACAGCTGGAGGGTCTTCTTGATCACATCCTCATTGTCGGTCCAAAACCGCAGGTTGTTGGCGATCTTCTGTACGATGCTGGTGATGACGACCAAGTGGCTTCCCAACCCCATCCTTTCAAACATGCTTTGGAATTTCTGTCGGCCATCGCGAGGCATGGATGAGTGCACCAAACAAACAACCGCGAAGGAGCTGACACACGCACCTTTTGCTTCGCCGAAACGAGCGGCTTGCCCTCACGACCGGGTGTGGGCATTCCATGCTGCTCACCAATGTAGGCCTGCGACACACACGCACCGGCGCGACACCACACGTCACCTCGTTCAACACGGCGAAAGACAACCCCACACGCCAACTCAACACGGCTCAAAACATAGAGACAACGCCAGCACGAGGTGCCATACCTTGCGGAAGTTGCGGACGTAGTACAACATGGCGAGTTCCAGACGCCAGTCACTTTTCCCACGCCCACCGGTGCTTGACAGGCGCATGTCCAGCATTTGCATAAGCGTGAGCACTCGACGAGACAGGTCGGCATCCAGAAGTTCACGCCCCGTGCTGTTGGATCGGTCATAGAAGGAACTGTGGGCGGAGTACAGCTTGGGAGGTGAGAACGTGTGCGCGGCCATACTCCCTTGCACCAACGTACCAGCCTTCTCCAATGATGGCTCCAATGTAGTACACAATCCACGCGAGTTTGACTGGACCACAACACAGCACGCACCAGAACACACATGAATGCGTGCACAGCAATCGTGGACGACACAACAACAACCGCACGCCTACCCTCCAGAAGCTGCAGCTGTGCAAGTCCTGTCGGATCATTGGGAGCCGCTGACAACATGCCCATCAAGTCGCGGAAGCGGCTGAGCATAGGGTCCATGATGGCAACAATCTGCTTTTCCAGGGCGGCGTACTTGAATCTGTGCATCATCGGGCATGTTGGTGACGACGAACACGCAGTGCGTGCGACTGCGGCCAGAACGGAAAACAAAAACGAACCGGCACACGTTTGGAAGCTGCTCGAGTTGCTGCATGACAAGGTCCTCATCTGTCAAGTCGTCGTTAATTTCGCCCTTGAGCACAGCCTCCACCGAGTTCAAGCGCGCCTCCAGATAGCCGTACGCAACCTGCGGTGCGTAGGTGCCAATCATCGGGGATCTGGCAGCGAGCACCTCAGGGGCGACATGGGGAGCGGCAGACACGAGGCGCGACCACAGGCCGATGATGTAGTGGATGGAGTTGGTTGCCGCCTGCCCATGCACACAAACACGCAACGCAGACGCACACACATGCACCGGGAAAACGTGAGTGGCGCGGAGAACGGACGGGGACAAAACAAACAAGGGACACGTACGTGGAGGTTGCGAAAGCTCTTCATGGCGAAATCCGCAGCAAGGGCAATCCACTCAGTGTAGCTCACTGTGCGCAACAAGTCGCTGAGCTGATACACACGCTTGATTTTGCCCAACAGGCGGCAGAATTGATGGTAGCAATCAGAATCGGCCATGCCCTGGACGGAGCACCAGGTTTGGGTGAGAACAAGAACGATGGGACAAACCCACCCAAAGGTACGCACCAGTTCGTCGCGCATCACTTCACACAGACCAGTGACGACACGCAGCAGGAACGTCAGTCGTTGCTCATCCTTCGCAAAGATGGAGCGTCGGACGGAAATAAGCAGCGTCAGACACTCCATGACTTGGGCAGCGCGCTTGGGGCGAACGGTGATGGAGGCACGCTCCGTGCCTGTGGTGGAAGCACCGGCCCCCATCCCTACAGTCGCAGCAGCGGCAGCCGACCCGGCGCTCATCTGAAAAGAGCCCGTGCAACAGCCGCGATACATGCCGAAGAACACCTTGAGTGTCTCAGGGTTCACCACAATGGAACGCCATCGAAGGGGAAGCTGGATGGTTCCCACATCGTCAGTTGCCTCATCGGGGTTGGTACCGATGAAATCATAGCTCAAACAGTTGATCACCAGCTTGAGCGATTGGTCCAGCACCTGGTCCTCCAAGTTTGGGTCGGTCACGCCGAGGCTATTCATCATAATCTGCCGGAGCATGGTCAACGCTGCGGGGGGGAGGGGGGGAAGCGAAGGGAAACGTCGTGCCAGGCACAGACAAGCGCAGTGAGACAGATGCCACAGGCAGCATGTGGTGCGTGTGTGTGCATGTGCCGAGGTCTTCAACACACGGTGCGCCTGGGAGAGCAGCTCCGTGTGGGTATTATCAACGGGTCAATATGGGCTCGAATGAACGGGGCTGCCAGCACGGATGAAAGCTGGGCTCCAAGCCTGATTCAAGCCTTGGGAGGGGAGCGGGGGGCAAAACATGCGACCGTGCGTTGGGAGGATACGTACCGATCTCGAATGTATACAGAAGCGACAAGTCACGGAATGAAACAGATGCCTTTCGGTGAGCTGTAATCGTTCTTCGAGACGAGCGGTGGTTGAATTCAACAACGAGCTCGTTCAGAATTTTCAGGCCGATGATGCAGTGCTCCACAGACTGTTTCAAGAACGTCGTGGTTTGTGTCACCACCTTGCGAAGTTGGCCATCCGTGTCAAACCAACCCAGTTTGGTAATGCGACACAACAATTGAATAAGAGCAGTGATCGCAAAGGGGCGCAGCATCGTGCCCTTGCGTGCGAGGTACGTCAAAATATAGTTGCCTGCAGTGCACACATCATGAGCCACGTCATCTACCACAACACGCAGAACAGAACGTACGGATATCGACACGTTGGGGCTCTGAAAAGTGGTTCCAATGCTCTGATATCAACTTCGTGAGAGATGTGGCTGCGATGTAGAGCGCATACTGATTGGAGCTGGAGTCGAGAATGCTCTGGCACTGCGGAATGTACTTGGCCGAGCTACCGAGAACCATCAGGGCCGTCTGTGCTCGATTTTTGTGCTCGGCCGGCGCACTGGGGTTGAACATGGTGTCGCATAGTGCTTCTACTTGCTTCAGCTGTGTAGGATCCATGGTGACCGCGGGCGGGGAGTTGGGTGGCTCTCAATCACAAAACAGCGGCGGTGGTGGGGGACTACCGTGCTGCCTCCACCTCGCCCATGGATGTGCTACAGTGGGTCAAGCGCAAAGATGCACACTGCAAGGAAACGAGTGGAACCTAAAGCGGTGCGTCCAAGACCCGGAGTCTCTGATGAGTGATGATGACACCGCACAATAAAAGTGAGTGCGTGGTGTACGGACAGCCACCACTCAAAAGTGGGACACAGCCAATCCCAAACCAGGAAGCACAAAGCACCAAAGAAAACAGAGCAAAGAACTGAAACACAAAGGTACATACATGGAAGGCTAGCGTCCAGCTGACGCACGGAACAACACGGCCAAATCGAAAAGGGTCACCTGGGGTGGAGCAGCCACAGACAGTTGATGTTTGGGTGTTCGGCCTGCGCGATTTCGCATTCTGGCGACCGCTTGACCGTGGTTATTTTCAAGGTTGAAAAATACAACAAGAGCCGAGTGTTGCTCGAGTAATACGCCTTGACTGACACATAAAACCAACATTTTACAACCCGTACCGCAATGAGCTGTAGCTAAATAGCACACGAAGATCCCGATGATGACACGCTCATGTGCGAGCACATTGAAGTTGCACTGCGTGGTCACGCCGCTGTACAGAGCGCGGTGAATGTCGTACGCGTCAGTATCACGGCGTTGGAACAGTGAACACTATTCGTGATCCGTGGACGATGCGGTTTGTGCTGCTCTGCTTGTCGATCCTGGCGTGGACCTCATCAACTCTTGCGACCGTGTCCCCTTGTGAAGCGGCCGCAAAACATCTCCGAAGCTCCGAACGAAAGACACTGTGCACAGGCACTACCCATGGAACTGGTCCAGCACAGTGCTATGCAGTTATAAAGGATGTGATATCACTTGACCGTGCAAAAAAGCTGGAGCTCTGCACACGCAGCTCGTCTCCCGCACCTGCCCAGTGCTTCGCATCTGCCCCGCGTTCATTCTCTGCCAGCGCCCGGCTCACCCTCTGCAAGGTGTGTCTGCGGTAGTTGGTATGCAGTCTAGACATGCATATGTGCATGGGGGTGAATGTGTGTAGGGAGGGCGCTGGGGGTGGGGGGGTGACGTCGGGGTGGAGGCGTTCTTCTGATTGGCTGGTGTCGTGTGGGTGAACACGTGTGTTTGCCTGCTTGATCAGGGTGCCGAGACGCATTCTCCAGGCCATTGTGCAGCGGTGTTGTTTGCGTCACATAACCTTCCTGTCGATGTCATTATCGATGTGTGCCGTGGGGCCCATGCGGAAGCCGAGCCAGCCGGGTGTGTCTCGTCACTGCTTGGGCTGATGCCCAGTGCCGGATGGGAAACAGTGGTGGATGTGTGCCACCGATCTGGAATCGGCGGCACTGCGACGTGCTTTCACAACCTGCTGCAAACCCCAGCTCTTTCGGCAAGCAGCGCCATGCGATTATGTCGGGGAGAGAATCCGAGCACCGTTCAGGCTTGTGGTTTGGCGGCCGCACACGCTGGGTGAGTGGTGTGTGTGCAGCGTGCGTGGAGTGCATGATGAAGGAGGGGAGGTGAAGCGACATGCATGGAATGACACAGTGTTGTATCGACAGGGCGGGGCTTGACGAAGACACGATTCTGGAGCTGTGTGAGTCCGCACCGAGTTCAGTTCCAACAGAATGTGTTGTGCTTGCCCGAAAAGGCAACATCCCGCTGGACGTTGCCGTGGACATATGCAAAGGTGCCTCGTCCACCGCTGCCGTGTCGTGCTTCAAGAAAGTTCGTGTGGCCCACCTCGAGAACGAGATGAAGGCGACGTTGTGCCACCAAGCGGAGTCGGAAGCGCCGGCGGAATGTGCGAACAAGGCGCCCTATGCTTTGGACAATCGCTTGGTGGTGGAGCTCTGTGTGGGTGCCACCTCTGCGCAACCGGCGACGTGCCTGAACAAAATCAAGTCACACAGGTGGGTCTGGCTTACCACTTGCGTTCTCTGCGCCGGCTGGCTGCCTCCCTTCCTTCCTTGTCCTCGTCACACAGTTGCACTGTGTCACTCATGTGTGTTTGTCGTTTGCGCCCGCGTATGTGATTGTGCGTGTGTGCGTGTGCGATTGTGTGTACGTGTGCGTGTGCGCGTGTGCGTGTGTCTGTGTGTGTTGACCCATGTCGAGGGGTGCTGCAGGCTGTCGGATGCTCAGCAAGTGCGCGTATGCCGTGGCGCTGTGTCCACCGCTCCGGCGCAGTGCATGGCTAACGTCCCCTTTGGCTTGCATCCCACACTGGCAGTGCGCCTGTGCAGCGGTGCAAGCACTGTGGGACCAGCGACGTGCCTGCGCATCCTGCGATCCAAAGGTGGCACCATGCACGCGTGGTCCGATGACATGAGGGTGTCACTGTGTCGCCATGTGCGATCGGACGACGCCGCAGCGTCGGTGGCCACGTGTGCCGCCTCTGCTGGCCCGCAGCTGTCACCGAGCACCACCATCGAGTTGTGCCGGCAGTCCACCACGGGTTGTTCCTCCCCTGCGTGCCGTGGGCGGTCCCACACAGCATTGGATTGCTTCCATGCTTTTCGAAGCCACGCGATACCGGATATGGTGAAGGCCGCCGTGTGCAGTGGTGCGTTTGCGTGATGTGGGTGGTTGTGTGCGCACACGAAGGCAAGAAAAAGGGCTAGCCGAGCT
>Ga0213833_1000894_pt1 | contig 24429 bp, 16 predicted proteins | sample SWATP21_FD_160575 | JGI IMG/M metagenome (GOLD analysis project Ga0213833, IMG submission 160575) | Coastal seawater microbial communities from Marineland, Florida, United States - SWA TP2 #1 | ecosystem: Environmental > Aquatic > Marine > Coastal | place: USA: Florida | collected 2016-08-14 | reverse complement strand
TTGGTACAAGATCCCCAAACCAAAAAATTCAGTGAACAAAAGCTTGGGGCCACCATCAGTGCGGGTGTGGACAAAGTCGAGATGTTCATTATGATCTTTAAAGCCGCCAATCAAGCCGCTGCACTCAAATGGAACTGTACAGCCAAAGTATCAGCTAAAGTCAGAGGTTGTTGGGCGGATTCAGATTGTGTCTTTGCCTGGAACTATAAAGATGTGCCTGTTTCTTCTTCAGGGGGGCAGTGTCAACTTTGTTCTCGGGAGCGTTGCAATGGCCAGGATGACAATTGCGATGGACAAGTCGATGAAGCCTCTGGAAAAGATTCGGCGTGCGGTTTCCAACTGGGTAAGGCTTGTACTTTTGTAAAAGAAGTGAACGCACAAACCAAAGGATGCGACGCAAATGGCCGATGCTCCTGTTTAACAGATGCCAAAGGTGTGACATATATCTGTGCCAGCAGTCAAAAAGACAAAGGACATGCCTGGACGCCTGTGAATCAAATTGCCGAGCTTTGCAAAAAACCTGGTGTGCTAGCAAGTGGAGGACATTCAGGGAAACTTTACTACTGTGGGAAAGCTGGCTTGCTTTGTGATAGGTGCGAAGGAAAACAAATGATCTGGCGTTTGGCTGTGGCTGATGGCTGCACTCACGGGACTGTTATTCCACAATAATATTGCTTTTGCACATTTCCCAAATACAGATGGACCCGTTTTGCAATTGAATTGAGTCCTACGAGCTTTTCCCTGGGAGTTTGGGCTGTTCTTGTTGTTTTCTGTGGGGAGTGAGAAGAAAGGTCTAAGCGTGTTTTTGACAGAGATCCATAATCAGTTTTTCCATGAGGATCTCTGCTGAAAGCCCTGAAGTCGATTTGAGGGCTTTGTCGGTTTTTTGCATCTTGATGATGGCACTGGCCAATTCATTTCGGGTGAAGATCTTGACCTGTTGTACGAATTTATTGAGATGTTCATGCCGTTTGTAACGAAGATTTTTGTGGATGTATTTGTCCAGGTCCTGATGTGTGGCACCTTGATCCATTTCGACACGGGCTCTGAGAAGTTGTCTAAAGGCGCGCGCCAACAAGGCAAGCAAACCGAGAGGTGCGTGGCCTGCTCCCATCAAACCGTGCAGGGTTTTGAGCGCATTTTCCAGATCTTTTCTTCCCACAAGACCCGATAAATCGAAAACATTGTACTTCTTGTCTGCGGCGATCACTTCATCGATGATTTCGACGGTGATTTCGCCTTGACCACCGATGTAAAGGGAGAGTCTCTCGATGGCATTGTTGAGTCCGGTGAGATCTGCACCCAAAAGATCTATCAGTCTGGAGACGCCATTGGGAGACATCTGGAGATTGTTTTGCCTGACGCGTTCTCGTATCCAATCTGGGATCTTATTTTCGTAGGGTTTAAGACAAGCGATCATATTGCTCTTGATGAGCTTACCCGCCTTCATCCGGCTGTCTAAGGGAGAAGTGCTTTCAGGTGCCAAAAAGACGAGGCATGTGGTGGGAGAGGGATCTTCCAGGTAAGGGACCAGTTGTTTCCAGTGGCCTGCTGCGAGTTGATTCGCATTTCTGACCAAGATCATGGTTTGTTTATCCATTACAGGAAGTTGCTTGGCCAAGGAGGCGATCTGATCTCCCTGGGCTTCACCTGCCGTGACCTGGTGAAAATTGAAATCTTTGAAGGCTGGTTGGATGTAACTTTTGAGCTGTTCTACGATTTCTCGTATGAGATAAGGATCATCTCCATATATGTAGTAGATGGGATCGAGGGGATTTTTCTTTTTGAGTGCGGAAAGTAAAGATTTACCTGTCCGAGCGGATCTTTTTGCCATATCAAAACCAGTCTATTGTTTCAGAAGTCCTTTTTGGGCATTTGCCTGTTTTGTTGTGATGCAGGATAGTTCTTTCCTGGGTATGAAGGCAATATGCTGTAGAGAATGATGTTTGCATTTTGGTTTTCGGTTCACTTGAGGTATAGTCTCCGGTGATTTGTGATGTTCTCAATCTGTATTCTGAGAAAAGCTTCTTTTAACCTCGCGCCTTACTGACTTCTGATGCCTGAAGTACAGAGGGTGCTGAAAACATCATGAGTGTTCTCAATGGATTATGATCCAAGGTCCAAACCACCTTTTTCACTAATGGGCTGCCTGGTTTGGGGGATTATCGCGTGCATCTGTGTATTGGCTTCAGCTGTGCTGGGGTTATTTGCCAGTAGTTTGTTAGCGAGTTTTACCAAACAAGATCAGCTTGTTGTTTTATTGTTTTCAGGAATCCTTGCGGCCTTTGTGCCTTCTTGGGCGTTCAATGTTGGATTGACGTGGATGCGCTCCAAGTGGAATCGTCGAGCACGTTTTATGGATACCTGGTTGGGAACCGCTTTGATGGTGAATGTCGGGCTGGTATTGATGTTTATCATCGTGCTTCCTGGACCCACTTCCCACGCGCTCACCAAGTACGGCGAGTGGCCATTTAGCAAAAGAATGGCTTCTTTTTTACAGCTGGATGAGAAGCATCCGGCATTTGACACAGGACGCAAGCTTGTACACGGCTTATCTTCGTTTCTTGAGGAAGAACACAAGGGTTCCATGACTGCTATGGCAAAAGTCGAGCACATGCCCAAAAAAGCTTCTAAAAGTATCGGGACTTCTGCCAAACCAGCAGGAGAAAAGACGAAGCCTGTATCTGCTGGCGGGAATGATACGGGGACAGAGCCTGTCGAAGCGCGCCCCAAGCCCAGAATACGGGACACTGAGCCACCAGAAGCGCTTCCACCCGTGCGAAAGTCCGTTCCAGAAGTGCTGCCACCTATCAAAAGGCGTGCGGTGGAGAGAACCATACCGCTGGTGCGAAAGGCTCCCGTGGTTCGAGAACGCATGGTGTCTGCGAATACCAATTGGCCCACTGCAAAAGCCATTCGTATCCGTTACCAGCGGGTTGCTGGCTCGCCTCCAGTGATCCCCATTGAATTGGGTGGTCAACGGATGAAGATCTTGTTGGATACAGGTGCCTCATTTTTGACTTTGTCCAAGCGTGTTGTTGAGCGGCTCAAGATCACACCACCTGCAGATGCGCCCTCTATGACTTTGAAGACTGCAAATGGTGAAATCCTCACTCGAGTGGGCCTTCTTCCCAAATTGAAATTGGGGAGCTACGTTTTACGACGTGTGGCTTTTGTGGTGTGTGATGCATGTGCGGATCATTCACGAGGTTTGATAGGCTTGTTGGGGATGAATGTCGTAGGGCGATTCTTGATGACTGTGGATCAGAAGAATGGCTTTGTGTATTTTCGACCTCACGCCAACCAAAAAGACCAGGCTTCAGATATCCGGCCCTTTATCAGTTATGACAAGTTGCGAGCAAGAACCACCCGTTACTTCATTGTACGCCGGACTTTTAAGTTGAATGGAATTATCAAGAATCGCGCGACACTTGGGGTCCGCAATTTGAAGCTAAAGCTGGTTTATCTTCAGAAGAAGCGAAAAGTGGGGGTGCGTTACTTCAAGGTACCGCCTTTACGAGCAGGGCAGGCCAGAAGATTTGCCTTTAAAGATTCGCCTGCACCAAAGTTTCGACACTTTCGCCTAGAAGTGGTCCAGGGAGAGTGGTCTGTACCCGCTGCTCTGAAAAACTTCTCTAATCCTTAAGCCTTTCTCCTCCAAGAAGATCCCGTCAACAAACAATCTGTTTGCAAGTCTTGTCCTTTGGAGCGATACTGTCTAGCAGTTGGCGGTTTTGCGAGCCTTCCTGCCACTTTGTGAGTGCGGCTTTCCAATCTGTGGTCATGTTGTTCTGTCCTGTATTTGTCTTGGTCATCAAAAGAAGAAGAGAAACCCCTCCGAAGAATAGCAGAGGAGGGTGTGTACATTGTTTTGCGAGCTAGTCCAATTGGACCTCGATACCTCTTTCAGCTAGCTGATTCTGGAATGCTTCAAGTGCTTCTTCCAGCTCTTCCTCTTCGCCTTCATCATCTTCATAAGGCTCCAGATCCGAAAGATCGAGAATCCGGAGGGATGGGAGCTGGAGCTTTGCAAGATCCTCTAATTGATGAACGCGCACGTCTGGTAAGCTGGCTATATTTAGGATTTCAAGATGCTGAAAATCCGATGTTTGCGAAAAGACAGAAAGGACATCTCCATCCACATTCCACATGCCACCAAGATGCAAGGTCTTGAGTTGTTTCAGGTTGTCTGAATGCAAAAAGTCTTTGAGTCCATCTGTGCTGATGCTATCACTGCTGGATATGTCGAGGTATTCGAGCTTTTGGATGTATGGAGATTGAGCGAGGGCTTTGAGGCCTTCATCACTGAGCTCATTTGGGTTCCAATCTGGATTTCTTCCAAGATCCAGGTGTTTGAGTCCCTTGAGTTGTTCTGTATTGGCCAGACGTTTGCAGGCATCATCGGTCACATCTGAAGAGCACATATCCAGCCATTGGAGTTTGGGCAGTTTGCCTTTTGTGGGCAAGATAAAGCAGTGTGGTCCACCACCCGTGATGCTCAAGTGTGTCACATTTTCCAGATAAGGGCATTGGGCGATGGAGTGCCAGGCTTCTTCGATGAGATATTCTGAGATACGAAGATGTGTGATATGCCTGAGTTTATCGCATTTGTGGAAATCACTCGAAGGGATATAAGCGACATCATTGTCCAGGCCTCGAAACCATTGGAACATGGGATGACCAGATTCATCGGAAAAATAAGCCTCTCCGTAAGGTTTCAAGACTTGTCTGGGCCAGGCTGGCCACTTTTCATCCAGGATGAGTTCTACAAGTTGGTAAAAAGCCTCCGGTTGAAGGGGAAGCTCGTAGGTTTCTTTGCAAAGCTGTTGCCAGACTTCCCAATTGGGATAGCCGCAATAGGCTTGTGCCATGACCTGGAAAATGGAATCAGATACACGCGGTGGTTTGGGATGAAGCGCCAGATCCACAATGTGCTTACAGGCTTTGTCTTCCTTGTGAATACTGTCCAAAAGTGGTTTATTCTCGAGAGTTTCTTCTTGCCATTGGTTTAACAATTTTTGCCAATCGGTTGTCATGTGTGTACCTCCTCAGACAGCTGGTTGATCTGGGTAAGTGGAGTCTTTTTGTGCTGTTTTGATGGCTGTAAAGAAAGAACCGATACTGGGGCAAAAATAATCCCGTTTTTCGCTTATTTTTTGTCTGCTTTTTGGGATATTGAAGGTGATGGAGACTTGGCGTTTTTTGGGGCAAATTGTGCACGAAGAATGTACTTGGCCATGATCGCATAAGGTTGACGCATCAAAGGTGAATTATAATTTCCACCGGTGAATACCACGACCATCTTGATGGAGGGCATGATGAAGATGTATTGACCGCCATTCCCGCTGGTATGGAGGATGTGAAGGAGTTTGCCTGTCTTTTGGTTTTTTCCCACGCGTTTCCACCAGAGATAACCATAGCCCACTCTGGCAGGGATGGGAGGCTTGATGTGGTTTTTTTGAATGGCTTTTATCCAGCTTTTGGCGATGAGACGTTTGCCTTTCCAAACGCCTTCATTCAAGACAAGTATGCCGATTTTGGCCATGTCTCTCGGACGTAACCACAAGTGACCGCCTGTATCCGTCCTGCCTTTCGGGGTCTTTTGCCATTGAGCGTCCACAATACCCATGGGACCAAACAAATGTTTTTTGGCAAACTCTGGGATGGATTGTTTGGCTTTAGCTGCAATAAAAGCGCCCAAAGCCACGACACCACCGGTACAATAGGCAAAGCGCTTTCCTGGGGGCCTTTTGACTTTCTGTTTGAGCAAAAAGTGTAGCCAATCGCTGGTTCGGTACATCTTGTCTTCATGCCCTGGTGAACGTGGATTCCAATCGTTACAATCCAGACCGCCAGACATGTTGAGAAAGTGCTTTACCTGGATCTTGCGTTTGGCTGGCATTTTGCGAAAGAGTGCTTGATATTCCGGAAGGAAGGTGTCAATAGGTTCATTGACATCCTTGATGTAGCCTTTTTCGATGGCTTTGCCCACCAGCAGAGAAGTGATGCTTTTGGTGGTAGAGCGCAGGTCGTGTCGAGTCTTGGCGGTGTACCCGCGATAATAAGACTCGAGGATGAGCTTGTTGTTTTTGAGTACCAGCACACTGTGAATATTCTTAAATTGTCCTTTTCGAATGGCATTGACCATATCGACAAAGTATTTTCTTTGGAGTCCCACTTGTTCTGGAGTGGCCGTTTCCAGCCCCTGACTGTGTTGAGTGGGGGTTTTGTAGATGTACTTTGCAGGGGTGCAACCAAAAGTGCACAAAAGGGCGCACCATCCCAAGAAGCTTACAATGTTTTTCATTGTTATCCCGACGTGGTTTGAGAGGTTTCAGAGGGGGTATTGTTGCGAAGGAGTTGCATATAGACGACAAAGACATAAAAGAGCAGCATGAAAAAGCCATTGATGGTGTAGATCATCACGTGGTGCTTTTGGTAGAACAGCATCATAAGAGCCGCTGTAGCACAAGACAGTGCGCCCAAAAAGAACCAGGGTCTGATAGCCACACCCGCAAAAAAGCAAAGAGCTGCTACGGTCATGTTTTCAGAGATATTTCCCAGGCGTAGGGGAAGATCAAGACTAAACGTGATCAAGCGGTGTGCAAAGCCAAAAGAAAAAGCCACACCCATTAATACAAAGAAGCGACGTTCGATACGACGAGCCAGAAGGACCTTCCGTTTCCAGAAAATCCCGATGCCGAGGATAGCCAATAGCAAGACATCAAAGGACAGGGCTTCCTCATAGGTCATTTCGAAAACAGCACGCCCACTGTAACTGGAGCCGAGGATTGCCAAAAGACCCATGATGAATATCGCCACCATCACGAGGATGCGTGGAATGGGTTTCTTTGCATAGTCCAGCTCGTCTTTCATCGCCAGAAGACTTTGCTTTTCCAACCGTTCAGCTTCTCGCTGTTGTTTGAGCTTTTCAAGGCGTGTATTCAACTCTGCTGGAGGTTCTTCCATGCTCTTTAGCAAGGACTCCGCACTTTCGATATGCTCGCTGTCCAACTCATGAACACACATCCACTTCAGGCACTTTTGCAATCCATCGAGGGCTTCTGGATTATCAGACCACTGCTGTAAGGCTTGTCGAAAACCAAATTGACATTCTAGAAAAGCATCTCTTATCTGAAGTGCACGATTGGGATTAAGTAAGGTTTCTTCAGAGGCTGTTGTACTCGATGGATCAGAGGCTTCAGGTGTTGTTTGGCCTTGTACTTCTTTATGCTGTACAAGTGATTCCAATTCAGCCAATCGTTTTTTGGCAGCTTCTGCCAGCTGAAGAGAACCACGGTGCCGGATATAAGCGGCGATTTCTTCCTTCAGTTGCAGCACACTTTGATACCGTTGGTTGGGATCTTGGTGTGTCGCTTTATTGCAAATTTTTCCGAGAGCTTCGGGGATATGAGATGGATATGTAAAAGGACTGGATTCTACCACTGAGAAGATCAGTTGATGAAGGGTTTGTCCTGTATGTCGGGGTATTCCCATCAATGCCATATGAAGCGTTGCGCCAAGGAGATAGATATCTGTCTGCTCTGAGAGAACTTGTTGGTTGCCTTCAAGCATTTCAGGTGCCATGTAAGCTGGCGTTCCCACCAATGCGGCTTTCTTTTCACTGGATCTTTTGGCCAATCGGAGACCCAAGCCCCAATCCAGCAACAAAACTTCGCCAAAAGCACCCAGCATCACATTTTCGGGTTTGATGTCTCTGTGTAAAATACCCTGCTGGTGGGCAAAAGCTACGGCATTGCACACATCCATAAAGATCTCCAGATGGCGAACCATCTGTGCATCTGGAGATTGCTGGCTTTCCTCCCAGGTGGGGTGCGTCGGGTTCAAAACCAGATCTTGCCAGGACACACCTTCGATGCGTTTCATCATTAGGATGGGTTGATTCTGTTCATCTCGACCCAAAGCATACACAGGGAGGATATTGGGGTGAGAGAGGGAACCCATTAACTTCCCTTCGTGGAGCAAAGCTTGCACAGCTGAAGGGGGAGCCTGTTTGGATTTGATGCTCTTTAATGCCACTTCTCTTTCAAGAGAACGCTGGTGAGCCAGTAAGACCTTTCCCATACCGCCTTCACCCAATTTGGACTTCACCCGAAGATCTGGGGCTCTTTTGGAAGTCTCTGCCGGGGGTGCAGGCTCAGAGATACTGTCGGACTCTTCCTCCTCTGAGAAGAATGAGAGCAGTGGCAATTCCAACAGTGACTTTTGTGTGGGTGAGAGCTGCTGTTGTTCAGGACTTGATGGGGTGTGTTCCCTATCTTCTCCTGTCTCTTGCAGATGCACTATCAATGTATGGGGTTTGATCGATTGGTGGAAATCAAGAGAGTGCTCTAGCTCGGCCAATCCCGATTCTTGCCATAGTTTGAGGGCCTTTTGCCCTTTGTGTTGGGTGTCTTTTTTGTCCTGCAAGAGCTCAGCTCCAATCAAAGCATCATTGGATGGATGATTTAGTGAACTTCCCGATTTTATTGAAGATAGAGGTTTCGACCATAGCACATCACAAATAGAGAAGCTGAAAAGGAACCTATCAGATGCTCTTAAAGCTGTCAATTGCCTGATGAGCTGGGAACAATCGGAATGTGGATACCAATGGCTTACTGCACCACATGTTCCTTCTACACTTTTTCCGAATTCAATGTCTGTAAAAAATAAAAGGTATGCTTTAGCAGCGGAAAAAGTCTTGTTTTGAAAGGTCTTTGAAGAGACTTGTGGAGGGAGTTGAGTGGTGCTTTTTGATGGTTGTTGTTGTGACTGTTTTTCAACAGGGGAGGCGATGGGTTTTGTGTGGCAATTGCTGTCTTTATAGAGGGATTGTGAACGGTCTCCAAAGAAGAGCTTATCACAAAGGCAATATGACGCGGTAGATACGGAACACTTGTTCTCTTGAATAGCATCCTTTTTAGTTTTGCTGCTCTTTTGTTCAGTTCTTGCTTGACACGTTTGGAGTGTCTTGCTATATAAGGGGTCCGTTCTTTGAAAATAGAAAAGCAAGTCAATAACAAGTAGGCTACCTGACCGGGTCTTTTTGCCGGTCATTCTCGAAAGAGAATTTTCTCCGTTTTAAGGTTTTTGCGATACGAATACCCAGGAGAAAGGATTCCTTCCAGTGAGAACAGCCCCTGAATTCGAGCTGCGCGGTGAACATTCTTTTCCACGCCGATATTGGCCATTCCAATAACGGTTACCCGAAATGGGGAAAAGCTTAATGTTTTTCGGTTGGTATCGCCGTTTTGGCAGTAAGGTCCCTATATTCGCGTGCGCGCGCGATAACAGGAGCCCCTATACGCATACCCCGATCATGACCCAATTTCTCAAAGAGGTATTCCAGGGCGCCCTAAGAAGGATTTTTCACCTCCATTGAGGGGTAAACCCTAGGGTCGAGAAAAAGATGCAAAATAGAAACCTCAATGTTTTTGCTTGAGTGTGTCTGTTTCTCTATCAAAACTCCTCCTGACCCATAACGCTCGCTCTCGGCCACCATGCTGAACAACGTCATCCCCGACGTCCCTGGTGAGCTTCTGCAGCTTCTTACCAAAAACAAATACGCTACCACATTGACAAATGCTTTTCATCACCTTGCCGAACGTGTTACACGCCCGTTACATCAAGAAGCTATCTGTATATCCCAATTCTTCACCTCTACTCTTTTTGAAGAGGTTCGTTTTTCTCGAATAGCTCAGGAAATGAGGTGTTTTCTGGTCTCTTTTTGGTTTTATCGAGGTGTATCCAGAGAGGGGAGTGGTGCAGATGTACCGGCAGGCCTTTTTTCTTCAGTTTTCCGAAAGATAAACAGATCCGAGTAAGTGAATGGAAGTGCTTGATATTGTTCCGCTAAGCTTTTTCCGACAGGTAGAAACCAGGTGAACAGTGGTCCCATCCTTTTTCGGCGTGTTGAGAGCATAGGGTATTCATTGAACGCTTCTCGACATTCCAGTAATCGGAGTGGCTTTGCTTCTTCAATTACTTCGACCCAATCTTTTAGCCAGCCTTTACCGAAAGGGTGGGGTAGACAGAGCATGTAATGGCCGTTCATCGCCAACATATCAATAGCGACTTCGGTGAATTGCCGTACCCAATTTTCTTCGTAGCTGGGATCCGCCAGGATAACATCAAATTCAGTATCGAAGGCTTTTTCTGGTCCAAAGAGATCCACGACAGTGGCCTGGATGGGGATGCCCAAAGTTTTGACAGCCTTATCGATATTTTCGAGGAGAGCAGTATCCAAATCCACCACGGTGAGGTCCACTTCCTGTCCTTTCTCCTTTGCCACGAGAGCCACCGCAACACTGGTGAGATCATCGTCCCCCAAAAAGAGCATCTTTTTGTTTGGAGTGAGTTCCTCTAAGCAGAGAATGGCCCTTTGTATGGCAGTTTCCGCTGTACAAGGCTGTTGACGATAGGGCTCTGGGCGAATGGGGATTTGGGCACGGATACTCTCGAGTTTCGGGAGAAGCTTGTGGTATCTATTTGGAATAACAGGACGTTCTGAAGACAACAAGAAGTGCCCAATGGTGTAGTTGCACACTCTGGAAAGGCTGTCGAAATCCAATAGACCAAGAAGCTCCAGGTCATGAAATGGTAACCACTTTCCTAACCATCCGCAGAGCTTGGTGAATCCATTGACGCGCCCAGACCAACGACGATTGGCTTCTTGATCAGCGTAAAGCAGTTCTTCAACGTCTTGTTTTTGTGGTGGAGTGTCGTATTGGAGTTGGTGCCTTTGGCACAATGCGGATAACAGTTGTTGGATATTGTCCTGTCGGGTTTGAGATCTTTCGAGAACCATACTTCCCAGAGAACTTGGTGTGGGGACAGTGTATTGGGATACTGGTTCTTGGCTCATTCGTTTAGCTCCTGGTACATGGTACTTCCTTTTCTGTGGGTTGTGTTGAGGGTTTAGCCTACAATTTGATTTGTTTGTGATTGTATTGGGGACAATGTGTGAGTGGATAGGATTTTTTGATATTGCGAGAGCCGCATTCTACAGATGGTGTCCGTTTTGTTCTACGTCAAGGGCAACGTGTTGTTCTCTACTACAAAAAAAACATTTTGTCAGGCTTTTTTTGCCAACAGCGAGGCAAGAGGATAAGGAGAGAAGGGATGGAAGACTCTGAAGCTGATAGAAGACAGAGTTTATTTATCAGAAAAAGCGAGAAGCCCCAGACGACCTACAGTGAGCTTCGAAGCGGATTTGGTAGATAAAGAAGTCACTGTTCCGAACACTCTACGCCTCGTTGGCCAGCGGAACAATCTTGTTGACAGTAGGTGATATTGTGTCGTTTGGCACATGCACATCCAGATTCCCCGGTTTTACAATCCAGGCATCCAGTTGTGAAATTCCCCGGTCCACCATTTCCGGCGGCGATGGAAATGACGCATACTGCAGAAGCTGGACATTTCCATGTTGCAGACAGTCCCGGAGCAGAACACGCTTTTGGTTTCACTTCTTTGGAGGGCTGTTCTTTGGGCTGGTCGTCTTCGATAGAACTCTCTGGCACAGGCCCTTTTTCTTTTGGAGCAGCTTCTCTTGGATCGTAATAGACATCGAGTGCTTGTTTGTCTTTTGTGACTTCCTCTTCTCGGTTGGGTTCTTCTGTGACTGTCTTTTCCCGGTTGGGTCCTTCTGTTTGAGAAGGTTCATCTTTTACATTTGGTTCTAGGAGATTTTCTTTTTCGAGGGTGCCACCATCTCCGACAGATTCGTGGTGTGTCTCATGTTGGGGAGTTGGTAGCTCTGTTTGGCAACCTGTTATGCCTATATATAATAAGAATAAGAAAGGAATACTGGAGTAAATGACTGCTTTCATTGTTGTGACCTCTGCTTGTGGGACGGGCGGTTTCATTGGTAATGCAGCCTTTTAACAGATATGCGTGTACAGAGTCGTGTGCAGAGGAGCGAGGATAAAGCATTGTGCTTTTGGAGGAAAGTTCACTAGCATACAGCTACCGCAAGAAAGGCACTTGAGCAATCTGAAGGGGGAGGGGTGCTTTGTGGGTCGTTCTCTTAGAGCTTCACGCTGATGACCTCAAGTGAATCGTTGGTTCTACGAAGCACCAGATTCTTTTCGATGAGCATTTGTTGGGGTGTTCCTGCGTTCAGGAGAACCATCACACTGGCGTGGGTTTCATTTCCAAAGGTGTTGGAACTGTTTCCATAGAATTTCAAGCGAACGCGATAGTGTCCAGATCTTCCACTTCGGTTTTCGTATCGCTCTGGTCCGTACCCTCTTGTGATATCTTGAAGAAGTCTACCACCATTATAGGTTCTTCTGTTGCTGTAGCCGCACTTTTCACCGGTGGGCTCAGTCACCCAAAGGTCGATATCTGTGTTATCGGTATTCCATGTGAGGGTGACTCGGATCTTGGAGCGTTTGACTTGCAGACCTCGCATGGATTGGCGTCTTCTCAACCAAGAACGCTCAGAACCCTTGGTCTTTTTCCCGAGGAGACCTTGTTGAAGGAGCAATGCATACTCTTCCTTGGCGATTTGCTTAATCATGCCAAAACGATTGTCCCATGTTGAATCCAAGATGATCTCATACAAGGCTGCAGCAAGACCATAACGTTCGAGCTTGATGAGTGAGCGAGCCAGATCTCTGTAGGAATGAGGTTCGTAGGAACGCCTTTCCAAGACCCTCAAAAAGACTCGAGCGGCTTCTGTGGGGCGCTGCCAGCTTAAGAGATAGTAACCCACCAATCGCAAAGCGCGTGGATCAGAGGGATGAAGTTCTACAATACTGGAGAGAGCTCGTACCGCACCTGAGACACTTTTGGATACCAACCTTTTCTTGGCCTCTTTGACAAAAGGAGAAAAGTCATTGCGATCCCGTTGTCGCTTTTGCTGGTAAGCCAGAGAAGACATCCCTTTGGTCCAAAGGCGATCTTGGATGGTTTCCTGGAATGTAAACTGGCCAATGGGAAGTTGATTTAACAATTGCATCACTGCTCTTCCTGAGCTTTGCTGGAGCATATTGGCTCGGAGCATCCCTTTGCGAAGAAGCGCGATCCACCTTGTTCTTGCGGAGATTTGTCTTCCTTTTTTGGAGAGGATGGTATCGATAAAAGTCGCTACATCCTGTACCCGATTGCCTTTTTTGAGCTTGTCTAAACCGTATTGTTTGTACTCTTTGTCTGTCTCCAGTACCAGGAAAGAACAGTGTTTGTTGGGGATGCGGAAGTGTTGGGAGTATGCGATGATGAGTTTTGTGTACGCTGGATCTTCCAATGCAGACAGCTGAGCAATGGCCAACTCTGCCCAGGCACGTGGGGCCAAGTCACCCCGTGCTTTGACTGGAATGACGTACTTGATTTTCACTTTCTGACCTTGGAAAAAACCTTCCAGAGTCACTTTGGCTTTGCCATTGCGCTGAAAACGACTGGCGATGGTGATCAAAGAGCCTGGAAAGATATTGGCCTGGCGTCCGGCCACAAGGATTTCTTTGGCACCGATGCCTTCGATCTTTACTTTGGTCAAGAGCATAGATTGTCTGGTATGTGCGATGGCACAGCGATCCAACTCTGCGCGTCCCAGACACTGGAAGACTGCACCACCTTTCCGAGTCAGGCGTCTGTACAACGCCGCATTCTCGGAGCCGATGCCCATTTGATATGCAAAGAAACGAACTTGTCCCCAGTGGCTTTTGCGCTTGAATTGGGCCATGATGCTTTCCATCTGTCGTTCGCCCCAGGAGAGTTGGCCATCGCTCAACAAGAACACGTCCAGTGGCAGCTTTTTGGTCTTGAGCCAGTTGGGGTGCGCCAGTGTTTGGATGGCTGAGCCGAAGTTTGTGGCACCTTCCAAAAGGATCTTATTGATACGGGCAAAGACGCGCTTTCTTTGTGTTGGCGTGTTTTTCAACCAGCCTTTGGGATTGGCCCAGATACCGCTAACATCGAAAAAGAGGATGTTGAAGCGTTGAATTCCTTTATTTTTGAGGAGGATCTTCTTGAGTAAAGCCACATTGGCACCGAAGTGAGATGCATTTTCAGACAGAGAGGTATCCATCAAGAAGATGGCTTGTTTGGCTCCTGTTGCGGCCTTGTGAATGGGAAGTTTGGCACGCAATTGGGCGTAGAGATACTTGCTGCTATCCATGGGATCGCTACCTGCACTCCAGGCCACTTGTTTCTTGGCTGGTTTGAAGTAGAAGATGGCATCACGATCTGGTTTGTTTTGTTCCCAGTAACAGCGCAAGAAATTCTTTTGTGTTCGGGCTCTACAGCGGATTTTTCGGAGATTGTGGCGAGTGAGTTTGGCAGATTTTGCATCATAATCCATGGAGAAATCGATGGAATCTGCGACCCCTTTTGGAAAACGGAAGCGATAAACCTGCTCTCCCTGCAATTGTGGAAGTGTCTGTTCATAAGCGATGATGATTCGATTGTAACCACGTGAACGAATAGGGAAGACCCGCCCTGTGAAGGTATTGGGTGCATCTTGTTCCAAAAGTGCTGGATCGATACGCCGTCGGGTGATGTTTTCGTAGACTTCACGGCCTTTTTCTGCGCCAACCAATCGGGCTTCACGCAGAATGCCCCAGTCTTTTTTGGGAGATCTTCGTGCGATAAGTTGAGGCGCCATACGGACCAATTGACGGCGACTTGGAACGCCTTTGCCCGTAAAAAATCTGGGGGAGCGTCGTCTTTGACCTACAAACATGGCGTAGTAAGAGACCGAAGCATCGGCAGGTAGCGTGTATTTGAAGGTTCCCTGAAGGGTGCGATGGTAAGGATTATAATAGATATGGTCCATGACTGTCCGGACGCGAGAACCCTGTACCTGGACGGTGACTCGGAGCTTTTTAAGCTGGAGATACTTCTTGCCACCGACCGAAACCTTCGAAAGAACGGTTCCTTTTTCGGTTCGTTGCCATACCTGGGCTTTGGGTTTTTTCTTTTTATCTTTCTTTTTACCGGCTGCTTTTCTTTCAGGTTCTGCCATAGGTGCGCGGCTTGCGGCAGCTCGTCTTGCTGCTGGCTTCATGGTCAGTGCCCGTCTTGCCTGATCATCGCTCTTCGCGAAATTGGCTTTTATTGCCCTTCTTTTTGCAGGAGCAGTGCGTTTTCGTTTTGATCTAATCCCCTTTTTTTTACAGCCAAAAGTTCCGATACTCAGCAATACCACGAGCAAACCGACAAAAAAGCGCCCGAAACTGATATCTGCTTTTCTGAACAGCCATGAGCTACGTGGAGAGGGGAGGGCCTTGTTGTTTTTATTTCTTTTCATTGAACCGCTCATCTTCTTTTGACTCCTTGTGATGGAGGTCGTTGTTGTTGTGGGTTACTTGTTCAACGACTACGGAAATGAAAACTTACAGGGAAAAAAATTTTTTTAAAAAAAGATCGAACTGATCTTCGACGATCCGCGTAATACCGGCAGAACCACAAATCGCGGTGGGGATTTTCTTACCGCGAGTTTTTTGATTTTGATTCATATAGGAATTTGAAACCATGCTTCTGCAATCCACAATATCCACATTGAGAAACCTGCCTGCATCTACAGGTTTGGTTCTTGCAGACATCGTATCCCCCCTGGCAACGGAACTCTCCCTCTCCGAATCCACCTATTCCTACGAATATGAATACTATTACGAACACCTGCGTGAAGTAGAGTCACTTGGTTAAAGCGTTTACAACATACGCGAATACGAAGCCGCTTGAGTCTACCGACCCAGCGGCTTTTTTTGTGGCTTCATCCCTACAAAAATACTCGAACAATACAACAATATATAAGCCCTTCGATAGATAGGTCTGTCCTACTGCATCCGTGTATCGTCACATGCTCAAGAATGCTTATAAAGGACCCTTTTTATCGATTGCATCAGAGTCTTGGGTGTATAGACGGCTATGGAGACCGGGCAGACTGTAAATCTGTCGCTTCGGCCCGGAAGGTTCGATTCCTTCTACGCCCATCCAAGTCCCTTTGCGTCCACATGTCTCATTGCGAGATGTTAAGGACGAAAAAGGACCTCTGTGTCCCTGTCAGCTAGTGGTTTAGGCTATTGGACTTTCACTCCAACAACGCGGGTTCGAATCCCGTCAGGGATAGCTATTCTTACGAATAACACGGGTGTATAGACGGCTATGGAGACCGGGCAGACTGTAAATCTGTCGCTTCGGCCCGGAAGGTTCGATTCCTTCTACGCCCATCATTGTCTTTTTGTGTCCGAATGGGGAGAGCATTTGGATACAAGAAGATACTTTTGCCCTTGTCAGCTAGTGGTTTAGGCTACTGGACTCTCACTCCAGAAACGCGGGTTCGAATCCCGTCAGGGGTAGCTTTTTGTGCCTGAAGACGAATTGGTCGAGTCACCATCCTTTCAAGGTGGTCATTAGCGGGTTCGAGTCCCGTCAGGCATATGAATACGGGTGTATAGACGGCTATGGAGGCCTGGCAGATTGTAAACCTGTTGCTTCGGCTTGGAAGGTTCGATTCCTTCTACACCCATTGACATCCTTCCTTCACACTTTTTGAGCGCAAAAATAAAGAAGGAATGGATGAAATTGTCCCTGTCAGCTAGTGGTTTAGGCTATCGGACTTTCACTCCGACAACGCGGGTTCGAATCCCGTCAGGGATAGCTTCTTTTGCGCCTGAAGACGAAGTGGACGAGTCGCCATCCTTTCAAGGTGGTCATTAGCGGGTTCGAGCCCCGTCAGGTGTATGAATACGGGTGTATAGACGGTTATGGAGGCCGGGCAGATTGTAAACCTGTCGCATTGTACCGGAAGGTTCGATTCCTTCTACGCCCATTCAAGTCCCTTTGCATTCTCACATCCCACAGTGAGGACAAGAAAGGACTTCTCGCCCCTGTCAGCTAGTGGTTTAGGCTATTGGACTTTCACTCCAACAACGCGGGTTCGAATCCCGTCGGGGGTATCGATTGATTCGAATAATACGGGTGTATAAACGGCTATGGAGACCGGGCAGATTGTAAATCTGTCGCTTCGGCTCGGAAGGTTCGATTCCTTCTACGCCCATCCTTTCCTTCCCATTTGTCATAGGCAATTAAGCCTTGTGGGTTCCATTCCTCTTTCTGAGGCTCTTCCCAATGAAGCATTGATACAGCTTGTTTTTCTACAAATGAGCACGCTACCCATCCAGCCTGATTTTGTCTTTGTCATCCCCGTCCAACGGTATTTATAGATGTTTTTGATGTCATCATTTTGTAGGCTCAGATATTTCCCCTTTTATCATTGTATGCTATCCTCGATGGAGAAATCTTACCAACTTTGGCAAGTCGGGGGAGTTGGGTTGAGGTTGGGAATGCATCATTTGATATAAGGTTGTGCCTGTGACGTCTTTGAAAGACCATCTTCTAAAATTGTTGTTGTTTTTGTTGTTCGCGAGTTCTTTGCACTGTGCTGGCTGGGATGATCTCGGTCCCAAGAAGTGCAAAAGCCACGCACAATGTCAAAACTTACCGCAAAAGTTCTGTTCTTTGGATGGATTTTGCGTTCAAGTGGCCAATGAAGTCTCCCCAGAGCAAAGGAATGAAAAGGCTCAGCCTCCGAAAGAGAGGGCTGTCCAAGAATCTACCCGCGAAGTGAAGGATGAGCCTGTGCGCCCAGATGGTGGCGTGACCGATGGAGTGGTTACTGAAAAGAAGCCACCTGAGCCGAGTGGTCCTGAACTCCCAATTTCCTGCAAAGGGAAAATCAGCAAGGCCTGTCAATGCAAGCTTATCCCTACCTTTAAGAAAGAAGTAGGAGCACATACAGAGAGGGTACTCACTGTTGCTGTAAGTCATGATAGCAAATATCTTGCGACTGGGGGCTGTGACAAAAAGATCAAAGTCTGGGATCTGGTTAAGGGAACTTTGGTTTTTACACTGGCCAAAGCTTCTGATTGTATTTATATGCTGGCTTTTCGAGGTGAGACTTACGAGTTTGTTTCTACCAGCAGAGCAGGGGTTATTGCACTACACAAAGCCACCGATTCCAAACTGTACACGCAATTGTATGCTCATGACAAGTCAAAGCCTGTCGGTGCACTTTCGATCCATCCCAATGGCAAAATCATGGTAACGGGCAGTGCTGACACAAGCCTGAAAGTGTATGATTTTACTACAAAGAAAGTGGTCAAGACCATGACTGACCATAAAGCCAACATCCTTTCTGCTGCGTTTAGCGATGATGGCGAAAGATTGGTGTCTGGGGATAACAATGGAAATCTCTTTTTGTGGAATACGGCTACCTGGGCCGTCACAAAGACATTTTCTCTAGACAAGACGCCTGTCGGTGCTGTCCAATTTAAACCTCAGTCCTATGAAGTGCTTTCCGCTCATAACTCTGGTTTCCTCGTGCGTTGGAAACCAGATGCTTCGGCTGCCATAAAAAAGATAAAAACCCACCTGGCCAACCACATCGCTGTGGAGGCGAAGGGGAAGCGAATGTTGACGACCCATGGAGACAACGCAGTTCGAATTTGGGATATCGATACGTTCACCCCGGCTCTCGTTGGTAGACATGACAATATTGCTCGGAGTTCTACCTTTGTTCAATATCAAAAAAAGACGACGGTGATCTCCGGTGGATTTGATTGGCGGCTCAGGGCCTGGAAGCTTTTGGCGATACCGCCTGCACAGGAACTTCCCCTCTTTCAAGATTATACACCACAGCACGCTGGGCCCATTTATTCCGTGGTCTTTCACAAGGATGGAAAGAAGCTTGCCACGGGAGGTGCTGATAAGCTGATCCGAGTTTGGGAATTCCCTTCAGGCAAATTTCTTTACGCGCTAAAAGGTCATAATTCTTTTGTTAGAAAGTTGAGATACCACAAAGATGGTGAGTATCTGGCTTCTACATCCAATGAACGGATCGTTTACATTTGGAATGTGAAGGATAAGGACCCCAATTTCAGCAAGGTCTTTTCTCACTTCAAGCCCGCCAACGCCGCAGGAATCACACCGCGATTTTCTGCGGACGGGAGTAGGTTGGCCTTTGGTACCACAGCTGGATCTGTGATTTTGTTTGATTGGAAGCAGACCAACAAAGGTGATACCCTGACAGGTCACGATCCCAAAAAAGCGGTGCCTGCGATAGATTTTCATCCGGTCCATTCGCATCTTTTGGCGACAGCTTCACTGGATAAAACACTGCGTGTGTGGGATACCAAAAAGAAAAAACTGGTGAAAATCCTCGTAGATCAGAGCAGTGATGTGAAAGAGACCGATGACGAGTTCATTTGGCTGCGCTTTAGTCCCGATGGAAAGACCATGGCATTTGTCGATAGAGGCGGTAAGATCGAACTTTGGGATACGTCTTCTTCAGATGTCAATAAATGGAAAAAACGCCGCCAACTACCTCTTCCTAAGCCGGACAGTCGGATATATGAATTGCATTTTCATCCCAAGCTCAATATCTTGGCAGCCACTGTTTCGAAAGGTTTGATTTGGCTTTGGGATATCGATACCAGCGAACTGTTGCAAACCTTACAATCACCAGGTTCGGGTGACTTTTATTCATTAGATTTCAAGCAGGATGGTAAGCACATCGCTGTGACTGGCTACGATGGGCAGATCCGCATTTGGGAATGCGAATAAGGACCTGTCGATCTTATCGCTCTTTCCACATCCATCCTCAAAACTTCATGAACCCGTATTGCTGTCAGGTCCCACGATGAGTATGATGCCTTCTCTGTATGTGGTGAGTTGAGAGCTGCTTTGTGGCCGAGAACAAAGGCACAAGCGCCTGCCATCAGCTTACTGCAGCTACAAAAATGGCTGAAACCGGGAGAGTTTACAGTGGAAACCCACGTGTTCGAGGATAAGTGATGCGTGACAAAGAGCTGGCATTTGGTGATACACTTGTATTAGACCCTGAAGAGGAGCCCACCGTCCCTGAACCAACCCTTTCAAAAGGGCAGCGGATCGCGGAGATGTTAGAAATCCTCAAAGAAAAGGGCATGGATGCTGTTGAACACTTTCATCAGACCATGAAACTCCTTGCAGAACATTCACCAGACTCCACCATTAATCCTTCTTATCTGGCTTTTGATAGTCGTTCTGCGATTTTCTCTCCTACGGATGACACTGTCTACATGGGAGATGAAGCGACTGAGCCCGTAGCCAAAAAGCTTCCATCTCAAAAACGCAGTTTGCAAGAGATCCTTGCCCTGCTCCCCGAAATCACCTTACGCAATGGAAGTCATTCAATTCCGGAAACAGGAGAGGCTACAGATCCACTGGCTGATGCTCTCGAAGTTCGGGGACTCTTGGGCGAAGGGGGAATGGGTTTGGTGCGTCTGGCTTACCAGCCCACTTTGTCCCGAGAAATTGCTATCAAGCAAATCAAGCCTTTTCAAATCTCTTATCAGACCCTGTGCGCCATCTTACAAGAAGCCAGTATCACCGGTATCCTTGAACACCCAAATATCATCCCTGTGTATGCACTGGCTCGAGACAAAAACAATTATCCCGTGATCCTCATGCGTCGTGTGGAAGGTGTGACCTGGCGAACCTTACTCCAAGAGCCTGATAATCCACACTGGGCTCACATCAAAGGCGACAGATGGCAATGGCACTTTGAGACCTTCATGCAGATCTGTAATGCTGTACACTTTGCCCACACCAAGGGCATTCTTCACAGAGATATCAAGCCCGAAAATGTGATGATCTGCGGTTTTGGACAGGTCTATCTATTGGATTGGGGCTTGGGACTCCATCTCAAAAGAGATGACGACTCCCAACCCAGTCGAGAATTGGTGGGGACACTCTCTTACATGGCACCTGAGATGCTCGAAGGTGAAAAGGACGGTCTGTCTGAAAGAACCGACATCTACTTGCTGGGGGCCACCCTGCACGAGATCTTGACTGGAAAACCTCGTCACACAGGCGAACACATTGTAAAAATCACATCTTCTATCATAAAATCAGAACCTTATGATTACCCTACAGAGATTCCCCACAGCCTTGCTGAGATCTGCAACAAAGCGACCCATGTGGATCCTGCACAGCGCTTTCAAAGTGTTCCTGAATTGCAAGAGGCGATAGCCAATTACTTGCAGTATCGGGAATCTTTGCAATTGACACAAATTGCTGAACAAAAGCTGCATGACTTGCGAGAACACCTTCAAGCACGAGACGCTACAGAAGACACGCGCTCTGCAGACATCCACAGGTGTTTCTACGAATGTCGTTTTGGATTTGAGCAAGCCCTTCGTTCTTGGCCAGAGAACCAAAAGGCCCAACAAGGCTTACAATATGCGCTTTTGACGATGTGCGAATACCAGATTCAAAAGCGTGAATACCTTGCAGCAAAGGCCCTTTTCGACGAACTCGAAGAAACACCGGTTCACTTAAGAATGAGACTGGCTATGCTTCGAGAGGAGAGGGCAGAACAGGAGGATGCAGTCAAAAAACTCCAGGCTATTGAGCATGATCTGAGCTTTTCTGTGTCCAAAACCCACCGAATTTGGGGAGGGATTGCTGCAGGCTTGAGTCTCAGTGTGAGCGGCTGTGTCATGATCTACTCGGGTTTGACAGGTCGACAGATATACACATTCAAAAAGCTATTCATCGCGCTTTCCATCTTTTTTGTGGCGAGCCTTATTGTGCTTTATGCTTTCAGATCGTACTTTTTGGCCACCAAGGTGAACCGTCGCTGGTCGCTTACTGTGATACTTGTTGTGGGGACGCTTTTGTTACACCGCATCTTGGGCTACATGTTCGGCTGGTCGTTCAATCCCATACTGATAACGGATTTGCTCATTGTTGGGGCACTCTCGACACTTGCGGGCTTGACTATCAGTTGGCGATTTCTGGTGGCCGGAGCCATATGCATCATCGCTTCATTTGCAGCGGCTTTTTGGACGCGGTACACCCTGGTCTTTGTCGGAATGACAGAGTTGCTCTGTATGGGCTGGTTTTTGTTTGGTTTACTCCACTCCAGAAAGAAAGCACAAAGTGCTTAACCAGGAGCCAATCCTGTCAAAGAAAAGAGCTTCCACTCACCCTCCGATGTTGTTCTGCAAGACTTTCCACTTGACCATTTGTCTCTTTTTTTGCTAGAGGTTGTGCCTCGCCCTGTTTTCTTCAGAGGTGTTTTTTCTACCCGCTACACTTGGAAAGTTGAATGTCACAAAAGTACTTTGCTGTTACGACACCCGGCTTGGAGCAAGCGCTCCATGATGAATTGCGCGCCCTACGTACACGAAAACGTGTGATACTTAAAGGTGGTGTGGAGTTTGAAGCGACCAATAAAGGTTTTTATCAGGCCGTATACCACTCGCGAGTGGCCAATCGAATCTACTTACGCCTGGATTCCTTTCGCGCAAAAGATACCTACGAATTGCACCGAAAAAGCAAACGTTTTGCCTGGGAACGTGTCCTGCCTCCTGGATGTGAAGTGGCTTTGGAAGCGACCACGCGTCGTTCCAAGCGCAAAGGTACTGGAGAGATTGAAAATACAGTCTTATACGGTATTCAAGACCACTTCAAAGAGCTGGGAGAGACACCTCCCACACGAGCTCATGAATTTGATAATACGCCCTTTCGATTGCTGGTTCGTCTGGAGGACAATCGATGCACCTTGAGTATAGATGCAGCAGGACGCTCCATGCATCAGCGCGGTTGGCGTCAAGAGATCGGTCGGGCACCATTGAGAGAGAATGTCGCTTGTGCTTTGTTGAATCTGATCGGATGGAAACCTGGCGTTCCTTTGCTAGATCCCATGTGTGGAGCGGGAACTTTTGTCATTGAAGCTGCTCGGATGCACAAAGGGCTGCCTCCCAGACAATGGTCGGACTATGCCTTCCATCATTGGGCCAATTTCCAGTCCGAAACCTGGGAAAAAATCGTCGCTGAAACCTCAGAACCTGTGGAAGGAGAACTCGCTCTTGCTGGCTCTGATAACAACAAAGGTATCATTGGGATTTCCGAGAGGAATGCAGAGCGGGCAGAGATCACAGAAGAGGTCTCTTTTCAATTGCGCCAGGCCCAGGCCATTATGCCCCATTCGGAGAATCCTGGTTTCGTGGTCCTCAATCCTCCTTATGGGGCAAGATTGCCTCGATTTTCTCAAACTGAATTGGATATGTTCACGCAATTTATCAAGCACTTTCCTGGTTGGACCATGGGAATGCTCATGCCTGAAGCGGCTAAGCCAGAATTCGATGGTCTGCACTTTGAGGAACTGACCGCATTTCGAAATGGTGGGATGCCTGTTCGATTCTGGAAGATCCAAGCTGAGCCATCTTAAAACAAAAGCTCGAAAAACTTTTTGCTTTCACTTTGTTTTGAGTGAAGTGATTTTCTTTTTATATTTTCAAAAGCATAGAAGTTCAGTTTGGTGAAAACTTTATAAAAAAATGTATTCATATTTGTGCATTGAAGCATAAAAAATATATTTAATAGGAACCTAGCCCATTTTTTGCTGTCTGAATATCCTGGCACATGGTGAACATTTTGTTAGCATATCAGGAACAGTGCTTTTGCCAGTTTCCATTCACAGATATTGTGAACCATTCTGCCCCAACTTTCGAAGCTCCGCATCCTATTATCCTTTAAAGTTATCTACACATTTATCGACAGATATCTACCCAGAGCTGCGCTTGATACAGCTATTTTTCCGCCTACATCCTCATTGCATTTAAGGACTTTGATGGAAGCTATGGAGGATAGATTTGTCATAGATGCTTCGGTGTTATTCTACGCGAACATCCCCGTATCCCCGTCTGTTTTGACAGTTGAGCCTGTCCAGGGGAAGAAAGAACCAGGTGCCAGGTCTGGTATCGAAATCTGCAGAAAATCATGTCATCGACCGTATAAAGTAGAGTTGAAAAGTCACGGGAAATGAAACATAATATGAGGCAGGTATTCCAGAATGCACTTGAAGGATATATCCGTTTTTTCTGAGGGATTCGGTGATGTCGTATAGAGACTCGAGCAAGATTTTATTTTGGATCTTATGTTGTTGTATCTGGTATGTGGCCTGCAATCCGCCTATGTCACAGTGCATCAAAGGTGCGGTCAATCAGTGTTCTTGTATCCAAGGGCAGCGAATTGTACCTGGAATTCAAAAGTGCACTGAAGAAGGCATATGGGCAGCGTGTGTCTGTCCAAAGGCTCCGGGGGATGCTGGGGACAATCTTGCAGATCTGAAGTCACAGCCGGATGACAGGATATCAGTAGAAGACAACACCGTTCAGGACAAACCTCTCCAACGAGAAGAGCCCGCCATTGTAAAAGATGAACCTGCTCCTCCAGCAGATAAAGACGTGGGACCTGTGCAGGACGCTTCTGAGCCAGAAATCTCTATCGAGCCACCTCCTAAGGAGATAAAGCCTGAAAACAGCAGTCCTTACGAGGCCATTCCACCAGATGCACCGCCTGTACAGCGATTTAAGCTGGACTTGTGGTATTGGGGAGCCGATGCTGCTGTGAGCTTGACTGTAGATGATGGTCTTTTGG
>Ga0213833_1000893_pt1 | contig 24430 bp, 36 predicted proteins | sample SWATP21_FD_160575 | JGI IMG/M metagenome (GOLD analysis project Ga0213833, IMG submission 160575) | Coastal seawater microbial communities from Marineland, Florida, United States - SWA TP2 #1 | ecosystem: Environmental > Aquatic > Marine > Coastal | place: USA: Florida | collected 2016-08-14 | reverse complement strand
TGTTGAGTGTGTGCCAGTACTCGCGCGAGTCCCAGCAGTAAAACCGCGCCAAGAACTTCCCCACAGTGGCGAAACTGTGACCAACTTCTTGGTCACCAAGCTTCCAGCTGTTACCATCTTTACAATCGCTGCCATGGCTGTCATCGTCGTTGCCCAGGGTGCCGCTTTCATCGACGCTGGGCTTGTCGCCAGTGGACGACTCGCCACAGGGTGTACTCTCCGCAGTCTCACCCTTGGCTTCAGCAACATCGATTCCAGAGTGTTGTACCGCATGGTCCGCGCCAGTGCCACGTGCTGTCGTGCCGCAAGTCATGCGTGTTTGGCGGCGGTTGATCTCCAAGTTCGTCGCGCCTTGCTCCGCACTCGCCGCCGTGTGGCATTTCTCGGCAAGCATTTTACTGGGACCAGCTGTAATGCCTGGATCGGGCATACACGTGGTATCAAACTGAGAGAGATGGTGGCAAGCCTATGTTGGGGGTTACGATGGTGATAGAACTCTAACGAACAACTGGCGGCGCAGACGCACCGAAACGACAAATACACACGTTTCAGATGACAGCGCCTGGCACCAGTTTCAAAAGACTCCACCTCCTTCTTGCGGAGTTCACCCTTTCGTAATACCCCATTCGCCGCAACAGAGGACCTCTGACTGAGGCTCTGAGAGCTGTTTGTTGCCTGTCACGACAATGTGTCGGCAATTTGTCGACGACAACTTACGTCACTACATGTCGAAGCAGCGGCTGCTTGCAGCATCACCGGAGCCCCGGCGCGAGAGATACCATGCTTGGCGTGCGGGGTTTGCCTTGCCTTGCTTTGTTCGAATGGCGGAACAGCAAGATGCAATCTTAAAATAAGTAAATGCCATGTACTGCGTCTGCTGCGTCTGATGTCTCTGCGTCTGCCTGTACGTGTGCGTTTGTACCTGCATCTGCGACGTCTGCTGCGTCTGTGTCTGCCTGTGCATTTTCATGCTGTGTTCTTGTGCCTACACGTCCAAGCAGAGGATCGCCTCCACGATGCACCCTGTGGCATACCGCATGTACATCACATGAATCACAAGCTGTGATTCACAACACGCGAGCGGTGCTGGTGCCTTCTAATGTTCACAACACGCAAGCGGCGGGGACATGATGGCAGCTTACTGGTGCCTTCGAACGAGAGGTCTTCGCGCGGATGCAACGCAGGAGCAATAAACAGCAAGGGCATACACAAAGTCTCTGACAGAGACTCTCTGTGTCAGAGACAACGGTTGACGCACCGGTCAACCTGTGCCTTCGACACGACAAGTGAAGACCGGCAAGTTGCGTTTTCATGCAAGTGGTACACTGCGAAGTACGAAATACCAACCCTACGTGCCACTGTGCCACACGCCCCTTCCCGATCGACTTCAAGCCGCTTTCGTACATCCACAGCCGTGATATCAGTGATGGTTACGCTGCACTGACGCAACGAACCGTGTACCACGGACACGGATTCTCGCGCCGGAACGGACAACACGGACGTTTCTACTTCCTGCCCAGAACTTCTGGGCCAAACTTTGTGACCCTGACCTGCGACGGTCGGTAGTTGCATCATTTCAATAGCAACAGCGCAATTTCTTCCCTGTCTCCTTGCCTTGGCGACCTTCTCTGTCTTTCCTTCGAGCCTCATGTGTGTTGTTGGCCGTACCAGCCTGAAGGACGACCGATGATCGGTCACCGCAACGCATGGGAATTGTATCATCGCGTAATGTCGACACACGCGCACTCGTTCTGACACCTGCAGCGCATTCTTTCTGCTTTTGCAGGCGCGTCTCCACGTCACCCAAGCTCCTCGTAGTTGCCTGGCCCCGGTTCAGTTGAAACGCACAACTGTCCGACACCAAGCCGTACAAGTGGGAAACAGCCAGCGACGATGGGCTTGGTAGTGGTCATTGTCGTCGGTGTCGTGTTCGTCTGCGTTCTCGTCTCTGCCGGGTTATGGAGCAGCGGCGCTCGGTTGTGGGGTTGGAGCGGTGGCTGTGACGCATCTGGGCGAGCAGAGTCGCATACCGTGTCTCCTGCAACCATTGTTACCTCGGTCCCGGCTGGGACTCCGCCGGTACGGCTGCATGTGCTCAGCCAGAATGTGTGGTGCCACTACTTGGTGCCTGCACCTGGAAGGCTGCGTCGACTGGAAGCCTTGGCACAGCACATTGCCACCAGTGCGACTCCATACGACATTGTGATGGTCCAGGTACAGACTTCATTGCTGTGTTTCGTTGTTGGGCGGCTGTGGTCTTTCCCGCAGAATCTTACGATGCTTGTCGCCACTCGCGATTGCAACCAGGAGCTTTTTGTCATGCGCTTGGGGTGGTGGGTGTGGTCGCGAGAGTTTGAGGCCTTCAAGAAGCGCATGTGCGACGCGGGATTACGGTACATGGGCATGAGGGATAGCTGTGCGCGCGGATGTGCGTGTGGGTGGTGACGCAGATGTCAATTTGTGGCATGTGCAGATACTGCAGCAACCCGTTTGCCTCCATGCCACGCAGCGTAAACGCGTGGTGGCGCATGGGTCGCGTGCAAAACAGCGGCTTGGTGACATTTTCCCGGCATCCCATGACCGTCACTCAGTCATTGCCGTTCCTTCGAACGCAAGAGATGACAAACACCAAGGTTTGAGCTGCGCTGCACATCCCGGCTGTCCTCCTGTGGCGCCAGCTGAGCACAACAGTATGTGTGTGCGCGTGTGTGTGGCTGCAGGGCCTTGAATCCAGCATGGTCCTTGTTCCGCTTGGAGGAGAAGTATACAGAAGCATCCATTTGGTGAACACGCACTTGGATTCGCGGTCAGTGGCGGTGCGCAATGCCCAGGTCCGTGCCGTGTGTCATGCGTCGTGCGTCGTCTGTCGTGTATCGCATCTTGCGTGTGTCGACCTGCGCAATCTGACAACTGCTCGTTGGCAGGTTGAGCAAGCCGTGAGTACGATCACGCAAACCAGCAGCCCAGGCGATGTTGTCATTGCCTCTGGTGATTGGAATATCGTGTGTGGGACCTCGGAGTACACGCGACTGGCCGGGTTGCTGTCATCTGCTGTTCCTGGGATCAAGGATGTGGGCGGGATACAGGGACGCCCAACCATGCGGCGGACGGTACGGCAACAGCACGCTTCATTCGTTTGTGGGTTGGGTCTTGCGTGACATGGATTGTTGCAGGTTGTCTCCAAACCCATCTTGTATCTTCATCAGCTGCTCAACATGGCAACAAAGTTTCACCCGACGAAACCGTACGTGTCGGGGTGCTGTGGGTGCGGTGTCGTTCGAGCTCACCACCTTAATGCGTGCCCCCCACAGCAATGATATGAATCTCGACCACACTTTCGTGGGACAGGCGAAGGGTTGCCAGGTGAACCAATCAGGCACATACCCATACGCTGAGCGCTCTTCCACCGTGGACTATCGTCTTGTGGATGGCGAGCCGGTGTCAGATCACTTGGGCGTGGCCACTGTGGTGGTTGTCTAAATGAATAAAACTAGTTACACATGGTTGGGTCTGCGTCACAAGCAAGAACACCCAGACAGACAGGGGGGGATGGAACGCCTTTTTGGGCCAACGGTGTTGCAACATGGCAGTGAATCAGTGCCTGTATGTATGCTACGTTGTATCATGTTGGCCGGCTGGAGGCTCATCACGTTTTCCTGCAGACTCGCGAGCACTTCAGCGGCGTGGAGCTGGTTGGTGTTCTCATCGCAGACGGTGTTTTGTCGAAGTGCACCAAAACAACGGCGGCAATGTTGAAGCTCTACAACGAGGTGCATTGTGCATTTCGAGGCGTGTGCTACTGCTTGTAGTGATACTTGGGTCATTGTTTCCCCGGGTGTGCTGGCGGTGCTCAGGTGAATTGTGATCGCCGACGACTGGAAGTGGTTCATGTCTCTGATGACAGCACCGCAGAAGCGGCACATGAAACCGTTTCTGGGCTTCCTTGGGTTTCGCTTGCTTGGAGATCTGCCACCGAAGCGAGCTTGAGGTTGGTTGATACCCTTCCTGTTTTTACCTCCCGAGCGGCTCGTAACAGTCGTGTTGCCCTGCTGCCAGGACCGCACTCGGCGCGAATGCTGTGGTGCTCCCAAAGATGTTTCTTCTGGATGCGTCTGGCAACATGCTTTCGACAGATGGTATTGAGGCTCTGACTCGTGGCGACTGGAGAGCCGATACGTTCCCACGATGGCGGACGGACTGCTTCAAGCTGATGACTGATGGCGGATCCGCGAGTAGTGGTGTGGTTCTGCATCCTGACAGCCTGCTGCGCTGTGGTCTGTATCCCGGAGATGCGGCACTACTTCAAGTTCCTGGGGTTCGTTTGTGGTTTGTTCAGATGAACCTGTGTGTGTGTCATTGGTCCCGACCACACGCTGTGTGGTTCAGGTTTCAGGTGGCCTGGCCGCGTATGTCAACCCACCAAGCTCAGAGCGCGACTACGAGGAGGACGGAGGCGAGCGCATTGCTTTGGTGGACATTCCACAGGATACGATTGTTGTGCCAGCGTGTGTAGGCTACCCGTTGGACGTGCCTGATGGAACGACGGTGTCGTTGTACAGATTGTCACGTGTTCCGGGTACGCGTTTCGTGTCGTGCGCCGCTCGCGTTGCGCTCCTGACACTGCACGTCTCAGACGCACAAGTGGTGAAGCTTTCGGCTGCTGAAGGGTGTGGCGAGTTTAAGTCAGACGTTGTCGAAGACATTCTGAAACCCTACTTTGGGATTGGATCCCAAGCTCAATCGAACCCTGCGGAGCTGCTAGCAACGCTGATTGCCGAGGGCGTGAACCCTGCTAGTGTTAACTTGGAACACTTGACGGGCTTAGTGTCGAAGCGACAATGTCGGTACAGGCTGCTGCGTGGGGGGCAGTGTTTGTCCATTCGCCAGCCGGCTACTGCAACCACGGTTGAGTCAAATACAGCTGGCAGTGCAAGAGAAAGTGTTCCACCCAGTGGCACTGCTCAATCTCAAGAAGCTGTGCATGCGACCGGTGCGGAAGCAGAAGAAGGCAGTCACCCCGCAGCAATTGCTGTCAGCACCACCACTCCAAGTGTCCCACCCGTTGACACACGCGCTGCCGCTGTTTCTGACGAATGCCTTGGTTGCACGCCCGCCTGGATGGCTTCTGTTTCAGGGTGGGCCCATTTCGTTGTCGTCGAAACTTTTCCGCGTGGTTCTGTGCAAGTTGGCCCAGATACTGTCGTGGAGGTTGTGAGTGGAGAGGTGCGAGAATAATGTGCGAGAATCAATATGACCGGATGTAGCTTTTGTTGTGTTGTTGTTGCACACTACAAACCACCACGCAGACGCAGCACCAGATGGAGAGTGCTCTCCTTCTGGATGTTGTAGTCGGACAGAGTGCGACCGTCCTCCAGCTGCTTGCCGGCGAAGATCAGACGCTGCTGCTCCGGAGGGATGCCCTCCTTGTCCTGGATCTTCGTCTTCACGTTCTCGATCGTGTCAGACGGCTCCACATCAAGTGTGATGGTCTTGCCAGTGAGAGTCTTCACGAAGATCTGCATTGTTGATGCTGCGAGTGCCGGGGGAACGTGCAGTTGATGGCGTGTGACGAGAGCGGTGGTGGGGTGGGTGGAACAAGCAGATCATTCACAGGACCCACACTCTGGCGGGAAGTAGAATAGTGACACCATATGGGCCTTTTCAATCGCCAATGGGTCATGGGCCATGGTGGCCCATGTGGTTTCAGTACTGTTCGGTTGTGCGAAGCTGAGTTTATTCGGTGTGGGTGCTGGTCAGGTGGCCGATGTGATGGACGAGTGTGAGTACCCAAGACAGACTGTGTCATGAATCGTGAAATTGAGGGGTTGGCTACGGCTGTGCAAGCTGCCAGTGACTCAAACCTCTCTCCGCATGTCAGCTCCCCGGTACGGGCGCTTGGGTTCGTTCGTTGTCGTTTCATGTCTCACCGGTCGGTTGCTGCTTTGAAGGTTGATTGAATGTCAACGAAACAGCTCGGGTGATCATGCATATGCCACAACGCTGAATGACCATGGGGCTGAGATTCCACGCGGCAGAAAAAGTACTTCGACTGTAACGGCGGCCGTCATGCTCCAACTTGCTCCGCATGCTGCTAACTGCTTGCTGTGGACACCGCCAACAGCCTCCCACCTTCATAGCTGGCGGCGTGGGTTTGACGACAAGTAACCAAATCGATCGCAACAGCAGCACCAAAGTGCCGTGTGTGTCGTACAGTACGTCACGACTCGTACTCTTTTTGGCCACTTTTTCGCAGGCCTGACAAGCGGTCACAGAAAAAGCAAGTGAAGGCAAAAGCCTGGGACGCACGGGTGGCGAGTGGGATGCGCAATACTGGCAATAGGGCAAGCGCTGCCTGGTCGGCATGAACATCGAGTAGGCGAGGAAGGTCCACCAAGAAGAAAACGAACAAGGTGGACGTGTGACGGGTGATAGCAGTTAGGGAGTATTGGATGGCGCTTGGCTTTCACAACTTGCCTTGCTGTGGCGGAATGACCGCGTGGCAGCAAGTGGCAAACTCCGCGGTGACGTGATTACCGACGGCGAGTCAGAATGGGCTCAAAAGAGCGACAAGTGACGATAGCAACCCGTCTTGGTAGTACCAAGCTTTCGACTCTGCGGTAGGAGTAATCATCTGTGCACAAGAGGGGTCTGGGGAGCTATGGTGGGCGTTGCTAACGCGTAACAGACGCTGTGGGGTTGGTTTCTTGGGCTAGTAGCTATCGAACAGCGTTTGATATCATACACCACCACCCCACGACACAGCGCACGACAGACGTGACACGTTTCTAGGACAACAAGTCAACCAATATTTGCTCTTCGCTGGTCGGTGCAGCGGCAGCAGCAGAAGCAGTTGCAGTAGGTGGGTGCTTGCGATTGAGGGCACGGTTGCTGGGGAACACTATGTGGCGCACGACTGGAGCCAAGTCATGAAAGGCAACCTCGAGGCGGCTGGGTGTATGGATGGCGGTGGCAACGGTCGCAAACGCAGTGTAAGCACCCAATGCTGCCACCCATGGACGCCCCCCGCGGACCTCAGCTGCCACCCATGGACGCCCCCCGCGGACCTCAACCGTACCTTTGGAGTGTGTTGTCGCATGTGATTCGACCGCCGTGCGTGGTCAGGACGACCCCGCCCCCGCTGAGAAAAGCACAACCGCGCACGGTTGAGAGCAGCACACCAGCGATGTGCTTGTGGACTGGACACAGCGTACCACGAGTCTGGGAGTGTGTCTGATTGTGAAAACTTCAATGTGACGTCCGGGAGTTGGCTTTGAGCTGCAGCAATGGCTGCATGGACTTGCTTCGCATCGCATACCCTCCCCACCACGGCCACGTCCTTCGCATTGAGTTGGTGGACACCCTGTGCGCATGAGCCGGGCAGTGCATTCGCTCGTGAGACCCAACATTCGACCACTAGGTATGGTATCGCGTATGAAATCCCACCTGGACGATGAAACCCGTCAGGAGCTCAGCATAAGCAGGGGTGGCTGCAATGGCGTTGATCCGCTCTCTTGCTGTCTCCAGCACCTCCTGAAGAACCACACGTAAGAAGAAGAAACGGCACGCTGGCGACGATCCACCACACTGCTGTACCCGTAGCATGGAGTCTCTATCGACCAGCTTCTTCATCCGCATTTGCATGACACCTTGTGACTCTTTCCTGCGTCGAGCGTGGAGTGTGACTGGGGGCTGGCTCTCGGCTCTCGCTCGCACACGCGCACGTACACTCGCTTCTGCACTTCCAAGTTCTTTTCACGCTTCGCAAACTCTGCCTCCAGCTTTTTCTTGGCAGCAAACACAAGCTTTTGGTGCTCCACAACGCAGTCGTGATCCGTTTTGACGCGAATCTCATTCGCCTTGTCACGCGCCTCCAACTTCATGAAGTTCACCATCTGCTGGATTTGCTTTGCACGGGCCTGTTGATTCATGGTGCCCGCTTGCAACGCACACACAAATAAGTACGCTCGCTTGTCCAAGCCGGGAAGACACCACGCCCACCACGTTGGAGGACGCAGAACTGCTTCCTCTGCTTCGATCGTCGCAGCACGCATCGCGGCGTGCCTGCGTATATGTCACGCCATATTAGCACATCAACACGCGATGCGCATTGAGCAACTGCATCAGCCGCAGCTCGTTGGAGGGTGCAGTTCTGGGCCCCTCACGTGAGCAGCATGTACAGTAGTTTACTTGCACCCACATCCATGCGTGGCCAGAAGCGCCCCACGGTAGCTGGTCGTCCGCTGTCATTGTGGTCTGCTTGCACCGGTGCTGGGACGTGGACATGCTCAGGCAAAGCCAGCTGCAGCGGAAGTCTGTCCGCGCCGCAGAGACCTTTGTTTGGGTACCACCCTGCTAACAGTGGCGTGAACTTGCATCCGTCTGCGTGTCCACTCTTCACTGCCAATATGTTTGCATACCGTTCTCGATCTCGGCGGGGTGTGATGGCTGTCAGCACTGCTGCAAGCACTTCGTATTTCTCAACTGGCCGCTTCAGTAACTGGTGGAATGGTGTGTTGGGCGACAACTTGTGGGCCACACCGACGCATGTACGTCATCAAATTGACATGGATCCAGTGGCTGGAGTGAAGAAGCTCGATGTGATGGGGTTCATCCAAGACCAACTCAACCGTGACGGTGGCAAGGTAAGTGCAAGCAGTGCTAGTGTGTCCACCCATGCTCACGGCACACTGACACCCGCTATTTGCACTGGTTGCCCTTTTCAATGGCAATACATCAGTATGTTGGTGCGGTAGTAGCCGCCAATGTCGCAGTGTTTTTGGTCTGGAAGATTCCAAACCATCGTGTCTTCGCATTCATGTGCAAAAATTTCATGTCCAACGCGAACCTGGTGCGCTCCGGGCGTGTGTGGACGTTGCTGACATCAAAGTACGGATGATGTGTCGCCTTTGGGTTCACTTTCTTTTCTTTTTTCTTCTTCTTCTTCTTGTTTCCTCATGATGCGTTTGCCTTGGCACAGTTATAGCCACCGTGGCTTGTTGCATCTTGGCCTCAACATGTTCGCTGTGGCTCATTTTTCTCCCGAGATTATTCACACTGGCCCATCTCGCTATCAGTTGGTATGTACCTTGTTGTCACTGTGCATTGTCATGGTTCTTTGTTTGTTTGTTTGTTTGTTTGTCTGTTTGCGGGGGTTCTCATTCCCCATCCGTTGGATGATCCCTTGTTTCGGCAACAGGAGTTTTCACCGAATGAGTGGCTTGCCATGTACACGTTGGCTGGCATCGCTGGGGCTGCGACATCAGCTGTCTGGGGAGTACTTCAAGCAACACCTTTCAGTTCGTGCATTTCTCTTGCTGCACGCTGTGTGCTCGCTGCGCGTTAGGTGTCGTTGCATGCGTTGTTGCTGACGCGTTGCTTGTTGTTTGTTTTGTTGTTGCTCAGTTCCATCGTTGGGCGCCAGTGCCGCCGGTTTCGCTGTGTTGGCGTTCTACATGCTTGAGTATCCCAAGAGCAAGGTATGCCCTGCACTGGTTGACGCAATGTTGTGCACACCGATTGATGTGTCCATGCTGTTGTGGTGGTGCAGTTGTATGTCATGGGGGTGCCGATGACATGCGAGCAAGCGTTCACCTTGACCTTGCTTGTTCATGGAGGAGGCGTGATTTGGTCCTTCTTCCGCCATGTTGGTGTCGATTTCATGGCTCACCTGGGAGGCATCGTTATCGGCATGCTTGCTCATCAGCAAGCGAAGCAACGACACCAGAAGAAGCGCGGATCCTTTCCGTGGCCGTGGTAAGCGGCCAATTTGGCAGCGCGTACTTTTGGAAATATACACCATATTCTCAAAAGTACTATTTTGCCGTCGTGATTCGCACAAACAAGCGCCGCAACGGTCAAGGTTTCGACAACACACCAGCGCGGGACGAGCCAAGCATGGCAGCTGAAGCGCCAGCCGAGCAGGAAGCAGGCGGCGATGGACCGCAGGTGTCGCAGTGGACAGCTGCCAAGAAGGCGCTGTTGGCAAAGTTGAACGCGGACAGGGCTGAAGCAGGGTGCGTGGTGCTGCACTGCAGTGTGCTTTCGTCCGTGCGCCTCACGTGAATGGGACGGGTGATCGATGTGTGTTGCAATGCAGCGTGGGCCCTGTGGAGCTGGATGATGGATTATGTCGAGCAGCAGATGCCCATGCGACGGAGATGGCTGACTTTGGTTTCACTGGCCATATGGGACTGGATGGCTGCAAGCCGTACCAAAGGTAAAACAAACCTTTGGCATCACCGCGATGTTGGGCGATCGATGTCGCCGTGTGCATGTGGTTGCGAGCCCCACCCTTCCCCGGGCCCCCTCCGTTGCCGCGTTGCGCATGCTATCGCTTGAGTCGCACAGTGTTCTGTTCTGCGTTGGACGTGCCTCAAGGGTTTGCTGCTGTTGGCCAAGGCGCCGTGGCTGACGACGTGTGGTGGGCGTGTGCAGGTACTTCTTCTCAGCTGGCTGCCAGCACCATGTGTGGGAGAACGTTGGCGGCCAGGATGCCGATCAAGACAAGTTTAACGTAGACGACTCCACAGCAAAAAGCTGCGCGTTGGAGGTTCATGAAACATTCATGGCGGGACAAGCACCACGCGACGTGTACGATACATGCTCGTGGATGCCTCAGTCATGCGACGCGCGCTCTTTAGAGCGTGCACTGACGTTGGCTTGCTGCGTGTCGGGTCGACCACATCATCAGGCAACGCCGAAATGTGCTGCACCAAGCACACACACATGTGGGCATTGGCATTGCATTGACACCCACTGCGTTCCGTGTCGTGGAGGTGTTTGCGGACGCATACCTGCAGGTGTTGACGGTACGTACTGCCGTTCCATCATGCCGCAGGACCCGTGTCAGGGTCCTGCCTATGCCACACATGGTTTGTTCTCACACTTCTCTCTGCGCGCTTTGGCTGTGGGTTGGGTGGGGTGGGGTCATGGGCGCTGGCTCACCAGACAACGCCAGAAGGCGAGGCGGTTCCACCACTTGAATTCACATCGGACGAAACCCAATTGCTTGTGAAGGTGCGTGCTGGGTCTGTTGCTGTCATCACTGTGCCCCTGCGCCTTTGTACGGCCATGTGTCTGACAACCTGCCTGTATGTCTGCGTCGCCTTTTCGCGTGGCTTCTGCGCTTGCATCCGCCCCAGTCCCTGCTCCCTGACATCGACATCTTGGCGTGCACGGTGTACTACGAGCCAGCGCCCAAGGCTGTCGCACCCGAGCAAGCGGGACGCTTTACGTCTTACGACGACTTTACAGATGACAAGGTACGGCCTTCCTTCCCGTGACAGGACCACACACTGAGGCGCTGGGCGAGGCAACTGACCTGTTTTGACATGTGGTGTGTCGTCCCCTGTGTTCAGGCTGCCGTGGTGTGGCCGTGGGAGATGACACGCTTGTCTGACAAGTCCCTGCGCATTCCTGTGTTCCTCTCGCCCCTTCGAGCCGGCCACTACTACGTCCAAGTCCACGTTCGTGGTGACGTCGCCACCATTCCATACAACGCGCCGTCGGAGGATTTGGACATCGCGTCCCCGGATGTGTACGCGTTGCTGCCTGCATTGTTGCTCGCTGCTCGCATAGAGCCGCTCACTCACTTGACATCCTCTTTCTTTTCCTTGTGCTGGGGTGTGCATGACTTTAAACATGCATGGCGTTCATCAATGTGTTGTTGCCATCGCAGCATCATCGCGACGGGCCTTGTGCTGACCTGCTCTCAGGAGCAAGCCGCCGCCTTTGAAGCGGCACAGGCAGAAGCAGAACATGCGGCCGCCGAAGACCTTGGTGACGCCGACATGCCGTCGTCCGTGGTGGAGCCGTTCTCCGAAATCGCCATCATCCGATCCTCCGACCCCACCCCGGCTGGCTTCCGTCGCCAACAGCTCCACGAGTTGGGCTCGTTTGGTGCCGGCGTGGCCGGCGGCGATGTTGGCGTGCACCTGTGCATGTCCCTTAACCCCACCCTTGCGCACATCGCGCACGTGACCACCTGCACTGCGCCTCCCAACGCACCACCCCAACCGCCTGCCGGGTACGAGGCGGTGCCAGTGAACCTGGCGGCGCTGATCACAGGTGACTCCGGCGCCGCCCCCGTGTACCTGGCGGTGAAACGCGTGGAGGCAGAGGCGGAGCAAACACCGCCGCTGCTGGACGTTGCGTTGTCGGCCTTTGCGGCTGCAGAGTTGCCGGGCGGGTACGTGAGCAAATTGGGTGCTTGGGCACTAGTGTTGCCATGGTGTCGTGTCGTGTGTGACATCGAGTGGGGTTATGTGACGTGGAGTGCACGCACCTTCCGCCACCATCTGTGTACCCACCCTGCGAACCGACTCACCTTCACTGTCCCACCTCCTTTGTGCTTTGTGCTGTGCTGTGCTGTGCTGTGCTGTGCTGTGCTGTGCTGTGCTGGTTTTTTCTTTTCTTTTCTTCTTTCAGATACGACGCCACCCAAGTGAACGTGCCGCTGGGGCCCGATGGTTCCGCGGAGGTGTTGCTTTGCCAAACCGTGGACGCTGATGCGGCTATGGTGGCACTCACGTCAGCAGGCGACGCCATCCGCACCCGCATGAGCGGTGGTGTCGATGGCGGCGGCGGCGGCGGTGGTGGCATGGAGTGGCACGAAGGTGGAGATGCGCTGGTGCGTTCGTCGCTCCCTTGTGTTGTGCTTGTGTGTACGATGTGTGCTATGCGTGTGTCCTATTATGCGCGCGCGCGCGCGTGTGTGTGTGTGTGTGTGTACCCATGCATGGTGTTTGCCGCGTTGCGTGTCCGTGCGCATGACTATTCGTCCTATATTTTCCACCTCACATTTTTTTGTTCTCTCTCCCCCACCCCGCTCTCTCTCTCTGCTCTCTCTTCTTGTCCCTTGACTGTCTTCCCTTCTTGCCTTTCCTCTGTCGTGTTCTGGTCCCCTGTTCTCCCTTCTTCCCTCCTTTCTCCTCCCCTGACTTTCTCTTCCCCTTCTTTCCCATTCTTTCCGCTTCTTTCCCTCTTTTCCCCCCTCTGTCGTGTCCTGGTTCCCTGTTGTTGTTGTTCTTCTTCTGTTCTGCTTGTTCTTCTTCTTGTTCTTCGATTTCTTCTTCTTCCTTCTCGTTCTCCTTCTCGCAGGAGTTCGACGATCCCGCCGCGGAAGAAGCCCGTCGTGCCGAGGAGCGCGCCCGCGTGTACCAAATGATCCAAGAGGCTCGCGCGGAGCGACAGGTGCTGCTGACGGACAACGCGTCGCTGCAACGCCAGCTGGCCGGCGTGTTTGCGTCCCGCCAACCCGACGAGAACGACGGCAAGGACGACAAGGCGTCCGGCGAGTCCGAGTCCGAGGGGCTGCTGGAGGAGAAGCGCAAGCGGTACGCGGAGACGCTGGCGGGGGTGGTGAGGGCGAAGGACGACCTCGAGGCGACGCAGGGGCACTACGATGCCATTGCGATGGACCTCCAGGCGCGGCTGGACGAGAAGGAGGCCAAGGCGTCGGAGATCCAGGACAGCTTCATCGATTTCAAGCGCGAGATCGCGAAGGCGGCGGAGAACAGCCGCACTGGAAAGCCCATTCCGCGCCGCATCATCAAGCAGTTTGAAGCGACGGAGGCGGCGAAAGACACAGAGGTGGAGAAAGTGCGGCTGAAGAACATCCACCTGCGCACGCACCTACGGAAGCTGGAGGCGCGGCTGAAGGAGAAGGAGCAGCTGGCGGATGGCCTGCACCTGATCGATTTCGAGCAGCTGAAGATCGAAAACCAAACGTGGAACGAAAAGATCGAAGAGCGGCACGAGGAGCTGCACAAGCTGCGCAAGAAAACCACCACCACGGTGCAGGTGCTGACCCACATCAAGGAGAAGCTGCAGTTTGTACAGGCGCGCGCCGGTGTGTTGAAGATGGATCTGGCCAACTTGGAGGAGCAAGTGACGCAGCAGGTGTGTTGCCATCCCCTCCAACCTTGCCAAGGTTGCTTCCTGGATATGTTGTTGGCGTGCATCGAGAGTGACGTTTTCTTGTTGTTTCGGTCCTTTTGTGCGTGCGTGCGTGCGTGCGTGTGTGTGTGTGTACATGTGGTACGTTTGCTGCGTTCCGTTCCGTTGCGTTGGTTGGTGTGTTGTGGTTGCCAGCGTGACGCGTTGAACCGTGCCAAGCGCAAGCGTGACACCTTGCGGTCCGCCAATGACAAGTTCCGCCAGCAGCAAGGGTTTGTCAACAGCGACACTCTCGTGCTCGACTTTGAGCGCAGGAAGAACCAAATGGCAGTGCTGCGTGACGAAGCTGAGGAGCTGCGACGTCAGTATGCCTTCCTCACTGCTCAACAGCACACTCGCCGTGGTGTGACGGGTGGTAGCATGCCCCAGGCGCAGTGAGCAACACAGTTCGTTTGAGTCATGCACCTCCACCCTTCGTTTTAGGTTTTTCCTGTGGATATGGTTCCATGGGACAGTGTGTGTTTGTGCGCGACTGCAAGTAGAGCGTGCTGGCAAAATGGAAAAAAAATCACAGCCACCACAAAACAAAACAATAGAAACAACAACAGCATGCCATGGAGAACCCCACAACCCGACAACCCTGTGTTGTGGTGCACTGCAGAGCATCCTGCAAACGTGTGCGAGGACACAGCACTGCGCACGGGGCAACGAATGGGTAGTAATCACTTTTGAGCTCCCGGAACCAGTGCCGAGTGGGAGAGCAAGCGGGATATCGACTCGGCCAGATCGACGCGCCCCAGCGCAAGCAACAAGTCTTGCACTTTGGCCAGCAGCACATCATTTGCCTGACAAGGCTGGTGGGTGGGAAGAACGGAACAACAACACACCAATCAGTTGTTGAACGGAGAGCACTGTTCTCAGAGCAGCTCCATGCCAGAGCAGCTCCATGCCACCCCCTTCCACACGATGCACACACACACACACACACACACACACACAGCAACTGCACGCAACTGCAACGCAACTGCACGCAACTGCACGCGGCTGCACGCACGGGCGAGGACGTGGGAGGGAGCGAGATGGCCAAGAGGTACAGCTTGGCAGCCTGTTCCGTGTCTTTCGTGATGACCACCTCGCCACGTGTTGTGGTCAACCCCTGCTGGCGGTGATATGCCAGCATCTCTACGCACCACCGCACGCGAAGCTTGTCTGCAGCGACGAACACGAGACACGCACGCTTCCGTAGGCTTGCCTGGCGTCGCACAAACCTCCTGGCAATCACGTCTGTGGCGACCTTGCCAAAGATGGCAGCCAGGGTCGCAATCGCCTCGGTGTAGCCATAGTCCGCGGCTTGAATCAAGTGAAACATGCAGGCGTCGGCACGCGTCACACCGGCACGTGTAAAGGTGCCACCGCCGCACAGTCGGGCCGTTGTCCAGTGAACCTGGGCCAACGCACGCTGCAGACACCGTCTCCGTGTGCGGCTGTGCACGACCCGCACCATGTCAATGCAACAACACGGAAGGAGGGAGGGCGTGTGTGTCATGGCACTTGCTGTCGTGGTCGTCGTGCCACTGCCGTGTGCAGTGGGCGTGGAAGCTGCTCCATCGCTACAGCCCTTTCGGCGACGGTCAACTGAAGCACCTGGGTGATTGCGCGCGCCACGGCCAGCCCCAACTCCTGCACCGACTGCCAGCACACCTGCATCAGTGTGGTCACATTCGTGCAAGTGACGGTTTTGAAACCCGCGCTGGCCGTGGCCAGCTCCATCGCCGGCCACCACCAGTGCGGTGCGCGCAGCTTCGGCAGGGCCAGCTCCAAGCGCATGCCTGGCGGTGTCGTCGCTCTCCAGTCTACCACGGCCACCACTTTGCATGGGCCGAAGGTTCCGAAGGCTCCGAAGCATGGTAACACGAGCGACCAGCACGGAGAGCTTCGGGAGTGACACACGGCCACGCACGGCAACCGGGATGGCGCCAGGGCTGACGCTGTGTGCGAGGGCTTCACGCAGCCCAAGTGTCGACCATGGAGCGCTCGTCACAGCTCCCCCACCGGCGACTGCGCTGGCGTCCACTGGGATGGGTGTTTGGGTCACGACCGTGGATTGCTTCGTGAGGAGCGGCGGCGACAGGACAGGGGAGCGGCGCTGGGGGTGGGAAAAGGGCGACAGGCCAAGGGCAGCACATAGCGCGGAGCATCGATGCGTGTTGAAGAACATGGCAAAACCCTGCACACCACCGCACCGCAAAGTGAGCGCAGGGTGACACACACGGTTGCAAGGCAAGCGCACGGGAGCAGGAGAGGTGTGGCATGGACACGGCGTTCAACTCAACGTGCCTCAACGCCAAAGTTCCCTGGTCCAAAGCACCCTGGGTGCAGGGTGTGGATTTGTGGATCGGTGTACAAATCTCCAACGCCTTGGATGTCTACCACCACAAGGCGACCGGCCGACGCAACGAAGGTGAAGTGGCTGAAGGCTTGTGGAGTCAACCTCCCGTGCTCGTCCTCTACAAACCCAGAGTTTGAGTTGTGCTTCACATACTCGCCTTGCAAGAAGGCTTCACAGGAGTACAGCACCGTCGCGTCGCGTCCAACAATTTCAATCAACTCTGCCGAAATTATATCCACCTGCTTCGGTGGGCGGTGCATGTTGTATTGTTGCCCCCAGAACTTCGCAACCTGACAGGCGTCATTGCATGACACCGAAACCAGTCATGCCATGCACAGCGTGTGCAGAGTCGCATTGGCATGGCATGTCAGTCCGACCCACGCACCATTTGCATTTTTAAATCGTCAAACTGAGTGGCACGGTCCACGGATCCGTCCATATACTGCTTGAGCACCACGCTCCGCGCTGTTGACCACGTGTGGATGTATGCGCGTGCACTTGTAAGGGCGTCGTGCAGCAACCTTCGCACATCTTGTGGTGTGATGGTGGGGTGGAAGCGCTGCCAAATGAGAATGCACTGACGCATCGTGTGCACCGGACGGGCAGCCAGATTCGACATGAGCCCACCGACGGTTTCATCGCAGTTCAGCTGATGACGGGTCACACCACATCAAGGGATAAGTTTGTGGAAAGGGTAACGTGTCACGGTGCAAACAAAAAAAACACGCAGGAGTTGCAGGCAGTGTGATCCCAGACACGACATGGCACCGCACAGAAGCAAGCCGTGTCTACCTTCTTTGCGATCAATCTCGCCATCTGTGGTGTGCACCCAGGGATGTCTGCCAATGGATTCAACAGGGGTGACGCGTCTTGGGTGTCTTGTGACGATGGGACCAGCAGCTTTGCTCGATAACACTGGCGCATCGCCCCGTGATCAAACGGTGTGGACTCGACCTTGAGGAACACACGAGAGCGCTTGAACCGGTCTGTGTGCACTTCGTACGAATGGCACACACCAACCTGCCATTATGTGGCACACCATACATGCGGTATGGTGTGAGATATTCTTCGTGCAGCTCCGCTAAAGTTGTGGCACTACAACACGTTGTCTCTCACCTGCGTGGGCTGTTTCCAAATCTGCAGCGCATGCCACACATCTGGAGCAAGCCCCCTCACAGCTCGCAAGACACGCGAACGGTGCTGGTTCCACACACCCTTTGGATGTGGTCCAGCCGGTGGGAGCCGGTTTGTGCGGCCAACAGCAGCCAGCGCGACATTGAACAAGCGCCGACCAACATCTCTCCGCGTGGCACGTGCCGTGCCACCAGCCGTGGGAGTCTTCTCAGTGGCCCCACGCATGTCCGTCACTGCGCCCCTATCCACAGTAGGGGATGCAAACGCCAAATCTGCCGTGCTAGAGCCCACGCTCATCGTGCTGTTGCATCATGTGCCCTCACCGTACATCCAGCATGAGCAGACAACCCAGCGACAGTATCTTTGTCACTAATATGGCCTTTTGCTCCTTGCCGCGTCTTCGTCTAGCTGCTGCTTGTAGCGTGATTTGGTCACTTGGTTTCGTAGCGGGCGCCACGAGCACTGCACGCTTGTCCGGTCCGTCGTCCAACGATGCAGTCACAGGAGGGGTTGCTTGGAGTCCAGCCGTACCGGAAGAAGCCGAAGCCGTGCTGGAATGTGTTTGCCGGCGCTGTGTTCGTGCTGATGGCGGTGGGGATGGCGGCTGTGCTGGTGTGGTGGGGAGTGACGCACAAAGACGCAACAACTGCGCCGCCGCCGATCGCTACTGCCTCAGTCGTCATGACGCGGCTGAGCGATCAACCCATGATTGACCGCAGCATGTCAGACTTTGACTACACATACAACCCTGCCAGCTTTGTGTCCAATGCGGGCGACAACTACTTGCTCACACGCGTCCAGAACTACAACCACTCCATTGGCCCCTATGCGGTTGGTACGATGCGGATACCGTGTGTTGCGTTGCAGTGTGCAGTCAGCAGCCATTGACAACCCCCCTTGGGTGTGTGCTGGGCTGGTTGCGGTGTGACGTGGGACGTGCTCTGTGCATTTCGATCCATTTTGCCATCACGGGATCCCATGTCCGCCGTGCCCCGTCGTGCCCGTCCGTACATGCGCGTTGTTTGCAGGTCCCAGCATGATGGCGTTGGCCAAGCTGTCGGGTCCGTTGCTGAATGTTAGCGGCAAGGTGTCCTTCGTGGACTTCCAGCCGCAGGAGCCTTTCGAGAAGTGCGGCACGGAGGACCCACGTATCGTGCAGCACGACGGCACCACGTACCTGATGTACACCGCGTACGACTGCAAGAAAGCGCAGCTGTCACTCGCCACCTCTACGAACCCCTCAGATCCTGCAAGTTGGGTGCGGCATGGGCCGTTGTTCCCTGAACTGCCTTGGAGCAAGAGTGGCGCTGTGTTGATTCGCGCTCAGCCACCCCACTACATGTTCTTTGGCGACAGCACCTTTGTTCCAGGGTTGCGGTGAGTCGTGTTGTTGTTGTTTTGGTGTTTGTTTGTGTGTGTTGTTGTTGCGTGTGCATCAATGGCCGTGTCTTCAACCATACTCACCTGCGATGCTGTGGGCGTGACAGCATTGCCACCTCATCCAACCTGGTGAATTGGACCATCGTCAAGAACGCCACCGGTGGCGATAAGTTGTTGATCAAGGTCCGCAAAGACTCATTTGACTCGCAGCTCGTCGAAGGTGGTCCACCCCCAGTTCAGTACGTCATGCTGGTTCCCATCTATGCAGGTGTGCTTGGTACCGTCTTCTGTTCTCACGCGCCATGCATTGCTCGATGACGCGCACTGCGCAGACTGTCAAACGGGTCGTATCTGTTCGTGTACAACTCCGCTCGAGCTGGCTTTCCTTCACCAAAGCCGGGCTATGACTACCAGTACAACCCTGGCTACGTGATTTTGGATGAAACGGATCCCACCAAGGTATGAATACGGCTACACCGTCTTTTGTGTTGGAAGCACGCCCATGCACGCGTGCCGTGCAATTGTTCACGCCTGGCTGCATTGTGTGGCGTTGTGTTGTGTTGTGCTTCTTCGCTGCAGATTCTCCACCGTGCCTCCTCCCCGTTGCTGACACCCACTTTGTCCTGGGAAACCGGCAACAACACCGCACCTCCACGCTCACTCACGCCCAACGTCATCTTCGTCGAGGCCCGTTTGCCGACACCTGGGGCAAGTGACAGCTGGCTATACTACTACGGAGCAGCGGACACCGACATCGGGGTGGCACAGCTCAATGTCACCCTGTAACCTGTGTTTGGATGTTTGGATGTGTGGGGTGCCCGTGGTGATTGATATGCGTATGTCTGCGTGTGTGTTGTATGTTGCGCGCTACGCATTTTTCGCTTTCTTCCATCGCATGTCCCTGGTTGCTGCTGTTGGTGTTCTTTTGACTCTGTCCAGTGGTGACACCGGGTACCCACAAGAACGACAAACTGAGTTTGTTTTGTTTACTCATTGTTGGCACTATCATCCACGTCCACCATGTCCAATGCAAAACGAACACTGCTGCCCGTACTGCGCGCTGAATCTGTGCGCAGTGATGAACGGCGCGGATCGCGTGTGCGATGTGATGGTGTATGTGCTGTCCCCGCTGTCACATGCTCGCCACTTTGACCTGCACCCTCACCCGCACCCGCACCCGCACCCGCACCCGCACCTGCACCTGCACCTGCATGTGCAGCATCCTCGCTGGCACCGGCATCAGCTGCATGGGAGGGGGACATCAACAAGCGGGAAGGCACCGTGGGGTCGTCAAACGCCGCTGCATGGTGAATGGGCGGCAACGATGCCGCAGACATCGTCGCGGCTGCAGCCCTTCGTTGCGCAGACCGAGGTCGGTGCCGCTGCGCAGACTTGGGTCGCCGCTGCTTGTCCGCACCCACCACATCACTCTTCGTCCGTGGCGAGGTGGCACTGGCGCCCAGCACGATGCTGCTTCGTCCACCAGCAGCGTTCCCGCCACCACCCCCGTGTCGATGCGACGACCGAGCTGAGCGCACCGAGCCTGCTGATTGGGGCCGTGTGCGAGGTCTGTTGTTGCTGTTATTGGGGCTGGAGCCGGTGGCAGAACCCGAAACCACGCTTGTGCGGTCGGTGGAGAACCCTGTTCGATCCGTGTGGGCAGGCTGTGGGAAGCTAACCTTCTCTCTGTTGCGCGCCACAAAGGACAATCGCAGGCGCGGAATGCTGTTGGGGGTGCCCACCCTTGAGGAGGAGGAGGAACCCACACCACCACCACCACCACCACCCAGTGGCCCCGACAGCCCTTGCGTTGGAGTCGATTCACGGTCGTCAGGCACAAGCGCAGGGAGCAGCAGCTCGGATGTTGCTGACATCGCCGCGGGTTGTGTGGTGCCGCTGTGACCACGATTGCCGCGGCCTTCATCTTCTTCACGTCGAACACCCCGGGAGGCGCGACGGTTGCTCCAACTCCCCGTCCCCACATCGCCGTCACCACTGTGGTACGACCGCACTGAACTCGCCCCTGACGCCGTGGAGCCAGCTGAAGACGTCGGGCTTAACACGACACGACCCATCATGACGATGCTCGCGCTCGAGTCCGCTGTGACCAACGAAAGCCGTGACGCAGCACGGGTGTCGTGGGTGGAGGTGTGCCTGCGTGAGAGGGACGTGGATGCGCCGCCAAACCCAGAGCCAGAGCCCGAGCCAGAGCCCAAGCCAGAGCCAGAGCCCGAGTCGGAGCGACCCATCAGTCGTGCCTGGGACTGTGCGACCGCTTTCCGCCGTTCTTCCGCCTCCTTTTGCTGTTGCAGCAACAAGGCGCGGCGCTCCTCGATTTTACGTGTTTGTTCTTGGCGTCGCAGGTGTGCGCGCAGTGCCTGCTCGTCTGCGAGCATGGCTTCCCTGGCGTCGATGCGGCGCTGGTACAGGCGGTTGCGCTGTAGCGTGCGGAAGCGTTTGTCGGCGTCCGCTCGGAACTTTGCGACCTTCACACGTGCTCGGGCTGGGCCATGGAGGTGTGTTTGGAGCAGGGCCGCAGCCTTCGGGTGCCGGTTTTGTTGGGCTCGGTCCAAAGCAGACTTGCGCTCCTGAACAACGGCACGGCACGAGCAAGGGCGGGGATGAGGGGGGCTATTTGAGTGCTTCGAGTGCTTTGCTTTGAGCAAAAGCGAAAGGTGAAGCGTGTTGCAACTGGACAATCACAGCGCGCATACACACACGCCCCAACCCCTGCGGATGTACGCACGTCATCAAGCACTGTGACATCGCTGCCAGCAGCAAGCAGGTGTGTCACGGCCGGAAGGAAGCCCTTATACGCAGCGTAGTGCAACGGAGTCCAGCCGTTCTGTGTGAAACGGTACGATGCATGTTCAGGAAGTGCGGCGTGGGGTGGGTGTGGTGCACATGTGTCAGAAACACGCACCTCGTCCTTCGCATTCAGCTGTGCCCCGGCAGCGATCAAGCAAAGAAGTGTTGTCAACTGCTCTTCGAAACAAGCATAATGAAGGGCCGTCCATCCCTCCTGCTCACGCACGCACATGGGGTGGAGTACGCAGCAGTTCATGGTGGTGGGTGGGGATGTGAGCACATGCAGCAACTTGCTGCCAGCAAGTGACGCTGCGCACTCACCCTCGTTGCAGCGTTCACATCTGCACCATTATCCAGCAGCAGCTTGATGACTTGTGGGTGACCCATTCGAACGGCCCAATGGATGCCAGTCAAGCCGTTCTGTGGGGGAACACCCAAACATGCACGCACACACACACACCGTGCGTGTGACACAACCACAACGGATCCAGGCTCCCAACACGGCACGTACCCAGTTCTTCGAGTTGGCATCGGCCCCAGCTTTCAGAAGGCTGCGCAGCAACTCCAAGTCTCCCTTCGAGCACGCCTTGAGCACGGCGCCCTTGAAGCGCTGCTTGGCAGAGCCGACATCCTGACGCTCGTGAAAACCCACAAGCGCCGCGCGTGCGTGGGCCATTTTGTGTGGGACCTCACTGCGTCACGCCACACGTAGGACCCCCACCCGCATCACACGCTCCTCTTGGACGTGTGCACCGCCGCCGCCCAGGGTCAATTTTAAGCACACATGCTAGTAGTGGGCTTTGCCAGGCAGTCACGGGAACCAGGCAACAGTTGTGCAGTGACGTTCAACGTGTGTGTGTTCCTACAACGAATACATGCATTGTCGTGTTACACTCTCCAAGTCCAGCCTACAGCGGAGATCCTGGCGCATGTTGAGCAGCACGCAACTTGTTTGCCACCTCCATCTCGTCCGTGGTTGGAAGTCCGGCGGCCTTACGGCGTTGGTTGAACTGAGGCAGAATAATAACCACACCAGGACACCAGCGCACTCCTGAGCACAACATTGGAGGGACGGCAGACACATACCGCCCCCACGCACCATGATCTTGCGAATAGCAGCTTGCGTTTCCTCGTCGTAGTCTGTGACACGCCTGGTGGAATCAACCTTTGTCGCATCAATTTCGGGATGCCCCTGGACCAGGCAGTCGCGCAGCCCAACCCGTTCGTGTGGGTGAGAACACGAAAGAAACGTACGCCCAAGCAGCAAGACAAAAGCAGCAGCCACACGCATGCACACACCTTGACAACGTAGCGGTACCAAGTGGCAACCGCCTTTACCAAGGTGAGCACGATGGTATTTCCGTCCAAGGTCCACATTGTCTCACTTGCTTTCATCCTGCGGTGCCGAACGACCATCAAACGTGGTTACACATCCACCACACGCCCACAATGCAGCGGCCTACTCATTCAAGCACAACGGCACGCACTTGCGTTCAAACTCGCCCTCAAGAAGTACGTCGCCACCTTTCATGGCCAGTTTCATCGACAATGCCTTCACATCACACTTGATGTGCTTCGCACGGGTTCCGGGTGCTACATCGTAGTACACCTGGCGTGTGTCGCAGGCAGAGTGCGTCAGTCACGCCAGCTTGCATGCCACAACAAAACAAAACTCGCCCCCAGAAGGAACAAGGACATCATTCACAAACACACATACCCTCACAACAAAGTAAACAGCCACACATGACACACACGCACACGCGCACAGTCCTCAACACAAACGCACAGTAATTTCCTCCAACGTCTGCGTCCACGTGTAGCCTGGTCCAACACCACCATTGCCAACTGGGATCTGCTTTCCGTCACTCGTGAGTCGAACATTTTCAACGCCCATCGATGCAAGCAACGCCTGCTGCGTTTGCTTGCCGCTGTCGGTTGTGGTTGGTGCTGTCGTGCTGGCTGTCGCAGCAGGGGGGGCAGAGCTCGCAGGTGTAGGGGTGTTCGGCTTCGCTGTGGCACTGGCACCGGCACTGGCGCGGTCATTTGCACGAACACTTGCTGCTGTTGGTGCTCCAGCGCTTCTCTCAGCAGACGCGGCAGAAGTGGCACCAGCACCAGCACCAGCACCAGCACCAGCACCGGCACCGGCACCGGCACTGGGACCGGCACCAGCAGTGTTGGACTTGCGATCCTTCACCGGCTTCGCAACAACAGAAGCCGTGGAGCTCTTCGTTTTGGGCAACTGTGGTGACTGTGACGTAGTGGCTTTGGCAGGAGCAGATCCGGGCGCATGCTTGTACGGAAACTCGCGGAACGTGTGGAGGAGCTGCCAAGCCAAGAAGAACAAGGCGTGGAACAAACAAACACACAGCACCACACCACACAACGTCGTCGCCGTAAGAGCAAGAGACAGGCACGATGATAGCATGCCTTGCAATTGCACTCCACTCTGTGCAGATGCTTCTAAAGGTACGGTTAGACATAGACCAGACCTACCATTGCTTCCGCGACGCCCGCTTTGAAGCCCATGGGTGCACGTGCACTGTTGTCCACCACATACATGTCCGTGCGACGGTGCAAGAAGCCGAAGAAGGTCTTGAGAAGCGCTGGCAGACTCCCTGTTTGCTGTGCCATCGCCAACAGTACATCGTCGAATCGAGTGTCGGACGACATGATGCAACGCGAGCAGCAGCAAACACAGGGTGGTGGAAAGGGGCGCAAACAGAAAGTAAACAACAACAAACAATGCAACAAATGAAACAAATGAAAACAATGAATCACACTGTGTGTGATTCACACAACACGCACACGTGCTCGTGCCGC
>Ga0213833_1000892_pt1 | contig 24431 bp, 21 predicted proteins | sample SWATP21_FD_160575 | JGI IMG/M metagenome (GOLD analysis project Ga0213833, IMG submission 160575) | Coastal seawater microbial communities from Marineland, Florida, United States - SWA TP2 #1 | ecosystem: Environmental > Aquatic > Marine > Coastal | place: USA: Florida | collected 2016-08-14 | reverse complement strand
GGCACGCACAGGAGCCACCATGTCCCGCTTCGAAGGCGTCGACTTCTACAACATCGACCAGCACCTCTCCGACGAAGAGAAGATGGTGCGCGACCTCGTCCGCAAGTGGGTGGATGCCGAGGTCCTTCCCATCATCGAAGAGCACTGCCGGGCGGGTACGTTTCCCATGCACCTCATCCCGCAGATCGGTGAGATGGGCCTGCTGGGCATGAACCTCCACGGCTACGGCTGCGCCGGCATGTCCAACATCGCCTACGGCATCGCCTGCCAGGAGCTCGAGCGCGGCGACTCCGGCCTCCGCAGCTTCGTGAGCGTCCAGGGCTCGCTGTGCATGTTCCCCATCTGGAAGCACGGCACCGAAGAACAGAAGCAGAAGTACCTGCCCGGCATGGCTGAAGGCAAGCTCATCGGCTGCTTCGGCCTCACCGAGCCCGACCACGGCTCCAACCCCAGCGGCATGCTCACCAAGGCGGTGGATGACGGCGACAGCTACATCATCAACGGCGCCAAGATGTGGATCACCAACGGCACCCTCGCCGACGTGGCCATCGTGTGGGCCAAGCTCGACGGCGAGATTCGCGGCTTCCTCGTCGAAAAGGACGACAACGGCTTCACCGCCCCCGAGATGAAGGGCAAGCACTCGCTCAAGGCCAGCGTCACCAGCGAGCTCGTCTTCGACAACGTGCGCATCCCCAAAGACCGCATCCTGCCCCACGTCAAGGGCCTCAAGGGGCCGTTCAGCTGCCTGAACAACGCCCGCTTCGGCATCTCCTGGGGTGCCATCGGCGCGGCCATGGCCTGCTTCCACTCGTCCGTCGACTACGCCAAGTCGCGCATCCAGTTCGGCAAGCCCATCGCCGCCCGACAGCTCGTCCAGAACAAGCTCGCCTACATGCTGCGCGAGATCACGAAGGCCCAGCTTCTCGCCCTGCACCTCGGAAAGGCCAAGGACGACGGCACCATCGGCATTCCGCAGATCTCGCTCGCCAAGATGAACAACGTCGACATGGCGCTTCAGATCGCCCGCATGGCCCGCGACATCCACGGCGCCAACGGCATTCTCGACGAATACCCCATCATGCGCCACATGGCGAACCTCGAGAGCGTCTACACCTACGAAGGCACCCACGACATCCACAACCTCATCCTCGGGCGGCACATTACGGGCATGCAAGCCTTCCAGTAGGTCCGCACATCCGATGTCCACGCCCATCCGCCACCACATCCTCGGGGTCCTCGTGGCCCTCCACGTGGTGGCTGTTGGGCTGGGCGCCTTCCCCGCCCCCGTCGGCGGGCTGAACCGGAAGACCTGGAAAGACCCGGTCGTCGCCCGTGAGCTCGACGCCTGGTTCGACACCCTGAGCCGCATCGGGGCCACGTCCGACCGCGACACCTTCGAAGACGACCTCTTCACCGTGGCTGTGGGCATGGTGAAGGTGCGGTCCAAGCTCATCGCGCCGTTCCGCCGGTACTACGCCACCTGCGGCACCACCCAGTCCTGGCGCATGTTCGTGGCGCCCATGACCCGCCCGGCCACCCTCCTCGTCGACGGCCGCACCGAACCCGACGGCGAGTGGACCCCCCTGTACCGCCAGCACTCGGCCGAACACAACTGGTACGCCGACCAGCTGGCCTACTCGCGCGTGCGTCCCATCCTCTTCCGCCTGGGCTGGCCCCACTACCGAAAGCAATACGAACGCTTCGCGGAACACCTCGCCGGCCAGGTCGCCGAAGACCACCCCGAGCTCACAGGCGTGCGCTTCGCCTGGGAACGCCGCCCCACGCCCAAGCCGGGCAAGCCGGTCGACCCTGGCACGTACAAGCGTGAGCGTGAGCTCATCTACAGCCTCTCCGACGCCCCATGAACGCCCTGCGCCGCTTGTGGACCGCCTGGCTGTCGCTGCTCACGCACAAAGAAGCCGGCTACGGCATCGCCATCTTGCGCATCGTGGCCGGCATCGCCATCCTCTCCGAGCTCTCCGGCCCGCTGCGCCACAACCTCGTGCCGCTGCTGTGGCTGCCGGTCGATGCCGGTGGCTACATGCTCCAGCCCAACGCCGGCTGGCGCTTCGAGCTCCTCGGCGGGGTCTCTCCCGAAGCCGTCTACACGCTCATCACCGTGGGCCTCATCGCCGGAGCCACCCTCCTCGTCGGTGTGGCCGGCCGCCTGTCCGCCTTCATCGCGCTGCAGTGCTTCATCGCGCTCACCGACCTCAACCTCAGTGCCGGCGGCAGCGACGACTACCTCATCTCCAATGTCCTGTGGCTGCTCGTGCTCGCCGACAGCACCGCCACCGGCAGCCTCACCGCACGCTGGAAGACCGGCCGCTTCTGGCCCGGCACCCCCGTCGCCGCCTGGCCTCGGTACCTCGTCATCCTCCAGCTGGTGGTGATGTACACCAGCACCGGCCTCCAGAAGATGAGCGCCCACTGGGTGCCCTGGGGCGACCTCTCCGCGCTGTACTACATCGTCCAGCAGCCCACATGGGGCCGGTTCCCCATCCAGCCGTCCCCGTGGCTCTACCCCGCCACCCAAGCCATCACCCTGCTCACTTGGGTGTGGGAAGTGGGCGCCCCCGTCCTGCTGCTCGCCATGTGGTGGCGCTACACCTCCGAACGCGGCGGGCGCCTGCGCCACTGGTCCAACCGCCTCGACCTCCGCAGCTGGTTCCTCGCCTACGGCTTCTTCATGCACCTGGGCATCTTCTCGATGATGCAGGTGGGCATGTTCAGCATCATGTCGGTCGCCACGTACGCCTGCGCCTACCACCCCGACGAATACCGGGCTCTGTGGGCCCGCATCCGCAGCAAGATCAGCTGAGACCGGGCTCTTCCGGCACCGCCAACGTGGCCGACGCCACCCCCAGGCCCACGCTCGTGCGCTCCGGCAACGACACCACGAAGCCATCACACGGCGCGCGCAGCACCTCGCGCAGCTCCCCCGACAGGCTCCGCACCTGTGCGAGTGCCGCACCCCGCTTGTAGTCGCTCCCGGGGCGGACCATGGGAATCAGGACCCCACTGCGGGTGGTGCGCGGACCACTCTCCCGCCGCCAGGTGCGGTCTTCTCGGAGGGTGTGGTGCTTGGGAGCTGGCCGACGGGCCATGTGCAGGCGCGTGAGGATGCCCATCACCGCCCGCGACGCCACCCGAACCGCCGCGGGGTCGATGCGACGGCGGGGGCCCACCTCGAGCGTGACCGCCGGAATCGCCAGCCCATTCACCAGCGCGCCGGGCAAGCTGCGGTCGAGCTCGAAGCGACGATATCGGTCGGGAGGGTATTCTCGAAGAACCGTGAGCCCGGAGGCCGACGCCAGCTCCACGCACCGCCGGGCCAGCATGCGGCCGCCCTTGCCCCGAATCACGCGGTCGACGATGGCGTAGGGCATCGCCCCGCCCGCATCGGTGTGGAGGTCGATGTAGAGGTCGGGGCGACGGGCGGTGAGGTCGGTCCAGATGCGCCACGCGTGTCGTTCGGCCGGGGTGCCACGCGCCGCGCCCGGGAAGGCCCGGTTGGGGTCGAGGGTGTCGCCGGGCATGCGACGGGTCCCTTCATCCAAGCCCCGCGGGTTGAGGCTCGGGTACAGGTGCACCGAGCCACGCTGGAGGGTCTCGGCGAGCTGGTCCATCAGGGCGTAGGCCACCCCGATGCCCGTGCACTCGTCGCCGTGGAGGTTGGCCCCCACCACCACACAGGGTCCGGCCAGCGGCGCCGTGAACGACACCACCGGCATCGACACACCCGCTCCACCCACCACACTTGCCCGCCGGCGCACGCGGTCTGCTGTTCGCGTGGGACTCATCCCCCGAGCACCCATGCCTTGAGGTAGCGAGACTCGGGAAAGTCGAGCGCCGCTGGGAAGTCGACCGGCGTGCTGGCTTCGTGCAGCAGCCGCAGCGGACGCCCGGCCTTGTGGGCCCCCTGCTGGATCTGCTGCAGGAATTCCTTGGGCGACACCTTGCCCTGGTTGGACGCCACGATGAGCCAGCCGCCCTTCTCGAGCACCCGCAGCGACGCCGCGACCAGCCGGGGAAAGTCCCGCTTGGCCGACCACTTGCCGTCTTTGCTGTGGGAGAAGGATGGGGGGTCGGCGATGACCACATCGAATTTGTCGCCCCGCCGGCGCCGGGCGTCGAGCACCTTGAAGGTGTCGCGGGGGTCGAACACATGGCGGCCGGGGTCGAGGTCGTTGGCCTCGAAATTGGCCTTGGCGCGGTTCAGGTAGCGCTCGGAGAGGTCGACGCTCACCACCTCGCGGGCGCCGTGCCGGGCTGCCACCACACTGAACATGCCCGTGTGCGCAAACGTGTTGAGCACCCGCTTGCCCCGCCAGTGGGGCTCCATCCAGGCTCGGAGGTCGCGCATGTCGCAGTACAGGCCCACATCGTGGCCCAGCCAGGGCTCCACCAGCACCTTCACACCACGCTCTTGGACCTCGACCGGCTCCTGGTCGCACGCGCCCCAGACGAGACCTGTGGGAAGGCCTTCGTAGCGGTGCGCTTCGCCATCGGGAACCCGGTAGGACAGCCACACCGACTGGAGGTCGTGGGCGTTGTCGGCGAAGGCCTGGATGAGCGGCTCGAGCAGCGGCACCAGGCTTGGAGAGTCGAGGCACAGCCCGATATGCGGCCCCCACACATCCGCGCGAATGCCCGGCAGTTCGTCGTTTTCGCCGTGCACCCACCGCCACGCAGAGGTGTCGCGGGGCAGCGGTCGACGGTCGCGTGCCGACATCACGCGCTGGGACAGCAGCTTGGCATCGATGGGACCGGCATCGGGACGGAAGCGCCGCACCTCCACATGCGCATCGTCCCAGATCCCGGTGCCCAGGACCGCGCCTTCGCGGCTGCGGATGCTCACCACATGGCCGGGCTTGAACTGTCCCGTGCGGCCCACCACCTCTTCGCGGTACACCCAAGGGAAGCCACGCCGGAGCCAGCGCTCCGAGTAGCCATTCACCACCACGCCATCGCCCGCATTGGGATCGTGTGGCATCGCCTGCTCCCGGTTGCGTGAGGACCGTGCGTCTTTGGACGGTCGGGCCGCCCCACGTCCACGGTGAGAACCCTTCTTGCGGTACTGTCTCGACATGCTTGACTCGCCGGACCCGAGGCCACGTGGTGGTGGCCAATTCTCGCTGCCACAGTTGGCCCGAGCGGCTGTGTACCACGCCCAAGGCCATAACGCCGAGGCCACGTTCGAGGTCGTGGCCACAGCGCTTCCCGCAGGCGCCGGCCACGGTGTCGCCGCCGGTGCGTGGTGGGCCGTCCAGCGCGCCCGCGGACCACTCTCCGGCGCCGACCCCGCCTTCACCGACTGGGCCGCCACCCGGGTCACCGCACTGGGCGCACCGGCCGATGCCGCACGCGCGGTCCTGAGCACCCCTCTCCACGCCACCCTCGACGCCCCGCTCGCGGGCACCGCCCTTCCCGTGGGCGCGCCCCTGCTCCAGATCACCGGTCCCCTCCCCGCCCTCACCGCACGCGCCAGCCTCTTCCGCAGCGCCATCGGCCTGGGCTTCGGCGCCGCCACCCACGCCCGAGCCCTCTCCGACGCCGCCGACGGCCGACCGGTCATCGACTGCGCCAGCGTGCACCACCCCGACCCCACCACCTCGGCATTCATCGCCTGGTGCGGCCGGGTCGGCGGCTTCTCGGGCACCACGCACACGCGGGCCGGCTGGCTGTGGGAGGTCCCGGTCGTGGGCGCTCCCTCGGTCGACGCCCCCCCCACCGAGTCCCAAGACGGCGTGGTCGACGCCGACGACATCCACAATTCCGTCTCCGAGCTCGTCCGCCGGGTCGCGGGCTGGTCCACCCCCCTCACCCGGGTCCGCCTGAGCCGTCCCCTCGCCGACGACGTCGACCTCGAGCGCCACTACCTCCTCCGGCGCGCCCTCGACCGCCACGGCTACCGCAAGACCCGCATCTGCGCCGAAGTCGCCCCGTCCGTGCTCGCTGTGTCTCGGGTCGCCCGCGCCAAGCCCCCCGTCGACATCCTGCTCCTGGGGTCGCCATGGTGGGGCAGCGCCCGCAGCACCACCTTCCGGCCCGCCGAACACCGCATCCAGCTCACCCGCACCCACGACCGCATCGTCGCTGCGCCGTGGTCCGAAGACGGCCTGCTGCACACCATCTACGGCCCGGGCCGGTCCTTGCCGTCCACACCCGAGGTCCTGTCGCGCCGACACCCCCTGCGCGCACCCGTGAGCCCCGACCTCACCACCGCCGACTGACCCTACAGATCGGGAAGCGGCTCGAGGTCTTCGGACAGGTCGTCCAGCTCGTCAAACACCGGCACCGGCTCCAGGTCCATCGTGGCCACTTCGGTGTCCGGCACCGCAGCCAGCTCCGCCAGCCGCCGGTTCGTGGACCGCACCTCTCGAAACAGCGTGCGACACACCGCCACCTGGAACAGCAGCGCCACCGGCGTCCGCCCCTCGAGCAGCTCGGTCACGGCGTCGCGGGGAATCTCTGCGTACCGCACCTGCCCGCGGGCAATCACGCTCGCCCCACGCGCCCCACCATCCAGGCAGGACAGCAGTCCGAACATCGTGCCAGGCATCAGAGTGCGCACGTCGACGCTCTTGCCATTGCCCAGCTCCCGCACCACCCGCACCTCGCCGGACAGCACCACGTAGGCCCCCCCCGAGCGGGTGCCCTGCTCGACCACCACCTTGCCGTCGTGGGCGGCATAGGACCGCATCATGGCGCCCACCGCCTTCCGCGCGCGGTCGTCGAAGCCGTCGAAGGCAGGGATGCGCGCCAGGTCACGTGTCGGAATCACCGGAACCTCCCAAGTGCCCGTCGGTGGTGGCGGGGTCGACCAGGTGCCACATCGTGGGCTCCGCCTGGGGTGGCGGCTCCAGCATCGGCTTGGGCGCCGGTCGGGTGCCGTCGTCCATCACCGCATCGATGCGCGCATCCAGCCCACGGAGCCGGTCGGAGAGGGTCTGTTGCAGCTGCCGCAAGATGGCAAAGGCCGCCGGGTGGGCAGACGCCACCAGCTCGGCAAAGGCCCGCCCCGGCATCTGGAGCAGCTCACAGGTCACGGCCGCATGTCCGGAGGCGCTGCGCGGGACGGCTTCGAGCACCGCCATCTCTCCCACGAGACTGCCTGGCCCCACCGTGCCCACCACCACCTGGGCCTCACCATCCGGCGACCGCACCAGGATCTGGAGCTGTCCGCGGAGCAGCAGGTACAGGTGCAGGGCCGGGTTGCCCTCTTCGAACAACACATCCCCCGGGCCGAGCAGCCGCCGCTCGCAGAGCGTGGCCACGTGCTGGGCCTCTCCTGCGTCCAGCATCTGGAACACATCCGTGCTGCGAAGCTCTTCGGCCATGCGACGGATGACGGGATCTTGGGACCAACCGGCTTCGACGGGGGTGGTCACAGCTCCGGCTCCTGGAGGGTGATGACGGACGTGCCCACGACGACCAGGTCGCCGGGGACGATGGACGCGGATGTTTTGACGCCACGCAGCACGCCACGCTGCACGAGGTACGTGGGGCAGCGGGGATGCAGCGGCACCAGCTCGGCCCCGGTCTCGGACGGCTCGATGGCACACTGGCGCCGACCTGCGAGTGCACGGTCGAGCGTGAAGCCCGACTGGCGCGCACGTGCGGCCCGATGACCCACACACCAGCGGATGTTGTCCTGTCCGCGGCGGTCGGGCAGGGCCAGCCCGGGGTAGCCCGGCTCGCGGCCAATCTCGGCCCGTTGCCCGGCCGCGATGCCGAGGCGCCCTGTGGCGGTGGACAGGAGCAGGCCCGCATAGGCCCGCCCGTCGAGGGACTGGAAGCGGATGACACCGTGTGGGGCGGCAATCTCGTCGCCAGACTCCAGGTCGATGGCGTCGCCAGTGCGGCCGGCGCGACCGCCCACCACGATTCCGGGCTGCAGCGGCACGAAGGACACACCGTCGGCGTCCACCTGCACACGTCCCACCGCCGAAGCATGGCGGTTCACCCACCGACCGTCGGCCAGGAGGTCGTACGAGTACGAAGACACCACCTCACTCATGGGCACCGCCGGGAGCGCGAGCCCCAGCATGGCCACCTCGAACATCGACGACGACGCCATGTCGAAGATGATGGTGTCGGAGCCTGTGCTCGACCGGCGCGGCCGGGCCTCTTCCACAATCGAGGCCTCCACGGCGTCGCGCTGCCCCACCAGGATGGCGCGACCCTCGTGGGTCCACTTGAAGCGGTCGCTCGGGGCGATGGTGAAGGTCTGGAGCCACAGCGCGGCAGGGTCCACAACAGGGAGACGGTCGACCACGTTCTGCAGAGCGGCCGACCCCGGCTCAAAGCCTTCGAGCAGGATGACCGGTGCGGGCGGCAGCGACGGCAGGGGGTCGCCTAGCGCAATGCGCACCAGGCGGTCGTTTCGGATGGCCGTCTTGATGACGTCGGGCAGCCAGGCCCGGTTTTTCGGCACCGCCCGGAACACTTCCTGCTCACCCGGAAGGCCCTTCAAGGCGTACCGCCCCACCCGGTCCCACGCGATCTCCGCCTGGTTCATACAGATGTGCGTGCCGGCCGACAGCCACACCTCGGCATCGGGCGTCTTGTTGATGATGCGGCTGGCCAGGTTGACCGCTTCCCCGAAGGCGTCGCCGTCAATCTCTTCGACGTCGCCCGTGGCGATGCCCACACGGATGGAGAATTGGCCCTGCCCCGGGATGGTCTCGACCAGATCGAGCGCGGCGCGAACAGCGTCCGTGGCCGCAGGGAAGAGGGCCATGAATGAGTCACCGAGGTTCTTCACCACCTTGCCGCCGTACCGAACGAGCGTGGGGGTGACGAGCTCGTGGTGACGAGCGATCAGGTTGCGTAGGGCCTCCCGGTCGGCTCGGTGCACCGAGTCGGTGTAGTTGGCGAGGTCGGTAAACACGACCGTACGCGTGCGCGTAGCCACAGGTCAGGCCTCACAATGGCAGCTCAGGTGGTGGTCTTTCGTCCCCAGAACACCCTGATGGTGCGCGAGGACAACTGCCACCCCCCTCGACACTGCAGACAGGTCAACAGGCCGCCGAGCATACCGCACGCGACCCCGGGGGTCGACCACTCCCCACCGCACGCGCTCCGGCCCTGTGCCCGGGATGCCCCCATGGACGCGCCCTTCTCCGGCACACGCCGGTCCACAAGGGGCCGAATTCGTTTGACGTGACAGCCTGTCATCGTGCCTACACCCACCCTCTAGGGGGTTGACAGCCTGTCTCCGGCGCGTGACCGGACACGACGGACCCGCGGCTGTTGCCGCGTCCAGAACCTGGCACGCGTGTTGCACTGGTGATTCCCCAAGTCCCCGGACGCCGCGCTCAGGCACCCCGGTGCCGCTTTCCCGAGAGAGTCATGGCCCCAGCCCCCTCAAAATGGACCATCGCCGGTGTGCTCGGCGGGGTCACCGCCACGTCCTGGATGGCGGCCCTCGCGGTGAGCCGTGTGGGCGCAGGGATGCTCGCCCTGCCCGGCGACGCCGAGATTTCCGACGTCGCGGTGATGGAAGCCGATGCCGGTCCCGATGCCGGCAGGCCCACCCAGCCCATCGCGTCGAGCCGCCGCGGTCGCAAGGCGTCGTCGTACATCGACCCCATCGTCAAGCGCAGCCTCTTCGACTCCTCTCTGGTCGACCAGGTCGTCACCGGCGACCCTCCCGTGGGCGAAGGCGACGGCATCCCCTCCGACCTCAAGGTGGTCCTGCTCGCCACCCTCGTCGCCGAGCCCGCCGAATTCTCATCGGCCCTCATCGCCGAAGAAAAGGGTGGCGACGGCGCCCTCGGCTACAGCATCGGCGACGACCTCCTCGGCGAGGGCGAAATCGTCCGCATCGAGCCCCGCAAGGTCTACGTCAAGCGCCACAACGGCTCCATCGAGTTCATCTCCATGGAAGACGGCCAGGCCTACGAAAAGGGCCCGAAGAAGAAGAAGGGCAAGAAGAAGGCCGGCAAGAAAGACGAAGGCGAAGACGGCATCACCAAAGAAGGGCCGAACAAGTTCATCGTCGACCAAGAGCTCATCGACAAGGTCATGGAAAACCCCGAACAGCTCTACTCGCAGATTCGGGCCACGCCCCACAAGGGCGCCGACGGCTCGGTCGACGGCTACCGCCTCTCGGGCATCCGCCGCCGGTCCCTGTTCTACAAGCTCGGCATCAAGAACGGCGACATCGTCCACACCGTCAACGGCACCACGCTCGACAGCATGTCGTCGGCCATGGGCGCCTACAACTCTCTCCAGAACGACAAGAACTTCTCCTTCGAGGTCACGCGCCGAAACAAGCGCCAGACCTTCGAATACGAGGTCCGCTGATGGCCTCCCGCGAGCATTCTTCCGTGCGTTCGGTCCCCTCTCCCTCTCGACTCGACGAACACCGTCCCGGCCCCCGTGGCTGCGCCCGAGGACCCCTCTCCATGTTGCACCGCCTGCTGCGTCCCGCCGCCACCCTCGTGGCCCTCTGCGCTCTGGGGGTCTCCCCCGCCCTGTCGTCGGCCCAAGACGGCGCTCCCGGGGTCAAGCCCACACCACCGCCCATGGCCCCCCAGGTCAAGCGTGGCACCGCTCCGCTCCCGCCCGTCGCCACCGAAGCCGCTGAAGCCGAGGCCGACACCGACGAAGAGACCGAACGCCCCGAGCGTGCCCGGTCCGGTGCCACCAGCGCATCGCGCACCCAAGGCGGCGGCGGAAGCTACGACGGCATCGCACAGGACGAAGAGGAAGAGGCCGCAGAAGAAGAAGGCCCCACCCTCGAGCCCACGCCCCCCAAGCAGTTGCCCAAGAAGCTCGACGGCGCCCGCACGGTGAACATCGACTTCGTGGAAACACCCCTGTCCGACGTCGTGAAGTTCATGGCCCAGGTCACCGGCCGCAACTTCATCCTCACCGACGACCTCAAGGGTGAAGTCACCATCATCAGCCACAAGCCGGTGTCGGTGAGTGCCGCATACGAAGCCTTCATCTCGGCCCTCGAAGTGCACGGCTACACCACCGTCACCGTCGGCGGCATGACCAAGATTGTGGCCACCGCCAACGCCGCCAACGCGCCCATTCCCATCTACGCGTCCGGCATCATCCCCTACGACACCGACAACTTCGTCACGCAAATCATCCAGCTGGAAAACGTGAGCGTGAGCGATGTGTCGTCGGTGGTCAAAGACCTCGGCGGCAAGGGCGCGAAGATCATCGCCTACGCCCCCACCAACACGCTCATCATCACCGATGCCGCGGTCAACATCCGCCGGGTCTACCGCATCCTCAGCCAGCTCGATGTGGCCAGCCCCAAGAGCAAGATGGAAATCATCCCGCTCGACTTCGCCACGGCCGCCGAGGTGGAGAAGGTCATCGAAGAGCTGTACGGCAGCGAAGAGACCGGCGGCAAGCAGTCCCAGAGCAAGTCCAGCGCCCGCGACCGCTCCCGCCGCAAGCGCAGCAAGAAGGCCGCCGCCGCCGCTCCGTCGGCCAGCGCCTCGAACGTGGGCTCCGAGGGCAAGTACATCGAGAAGATCATCAGCGACGAGCGCACCAACTCGCTCATCGTGATGGCCAACGAAGAAGCCATCGAGGCGGTCAAGAAGCTCATCGAGACCCTCGACGTCGACGTCGACCCCTCCCGCCTCGCGCAGATCCAGGTCGTGTACCTCGAGCACGCCAAGGCCGAAGACGTCGCCCAGGTGCTGTCTCAGCTCGGCAACGGCGGCAGCAGCAGCAACAACTCGCGGAACTCCCGCAACTCCCGCAACAGCAGCACCAACCGCCGCTCCCGGCCCGGTCAGCCCCCCTCGGCCACACGCGGCGGAGAAGGCGAAACCACCGGTGGTGCCGTGGCCGCCTTCGAAGAAGGCCTGCGCATCACGAGCGACGAATCCACCAACTCGCTCGTGCTCATCGCCACCCGCGACCAATTCGCCATCATCAAGCAGGTCATCGACAAGCTCGACATCCCGCGCAAGCAGGTCTTCGTCGAGGCCGTCATCCTCGAGATGGCCACCGACGACACCAACTCGGCCGGCCTGTCCTTCCACGCAGGTGGCCAGAACGCCGCCGGCGGCACCAACGTCTACTCGGCGCAGATGGGCTCCTCCAACTCGGCCATCCCCGACCAAAGCCTGCTCTCCGGCATGGCGGTCGGCGTGTTCGGCCCGTCCATCCCCGTGTCGCTCGGTGTGGGCGCCAGCAGCGGCGACGACGGCGGCAGCACCGGCACGTCCATCGACATCCCGGCCTTCGGCATCGTGCTCAATGCGCTGCAGACCAACTCCGCCGTCAACATCGTGTCCACGCCCAACATCCTCACGATGGACAACGAAGAGGCCAAGATTGTCGTCGGTCGGAACGTGCCCTTCCCCGTCGGCCAGACGCAAACGTCCATCGGCTTCCCGGTCACCAACTTCCAGCGCGAAGACGTCGCCATCACGCTGAAGGTCACGCCCCAGATCAACGAGTCCGACTTCGTCACCCTCGAGACCTTCCTCGAGATTCAGGAAATCGAAGGCGACATCGCGGGCACGGCCGACCAGGGTGGCCCCACCACCTCGAAGCGCTCGGTCGAGAACACCATCGTGGTCAAGGACAACCAGACCATCGTGGTCGGTGGCCTCATCTCCGAGACCGCCAACGAGACCGAAACCAAGATTCCCATCCTGGGCGACATCCCGCTCATCGGCACCCTCTTCCGCGGCACCACCGACCAATCGCGGAAGACCAACCTCATGATCTTCCTCACCCCCCACATCATCGACGAACCGGCCGACCTCGAAGAGATCTACCGGGTGAAGTGGGCCCAGCGGCAGGAGTTCATCCGGCGCTTCTACGGCCGCAGCCGTGAAGAGCAGGAAGCCGAGATGGCGCGCCTCATGAGCTACTCGTTCAACCAGATCGACCAGCCCAGCAAGTTCCGCGGCCCCGTGAAGAACTCCGGCAAGTACCAGGTGGTGGGCGAGCAGGCGCCGTCCAACCCCGTGTCCACCGGCAAGCCCGATGAAGAGGCCCCGAAGACCGACACCCCGCCGTCCGACTCGCAGGCCCCCGAGACCGCCCCCGCCGACTCCCCCTGAGGGTCGGCCCCGTCCTCCTTTTCGCTCGACCGCGTCCCCTACCGGAAAGACTCCATGGGCATCCGCCGCGAACCCATCGACCAGCTCCTCATCGCCCGAGGCGTCGACCCTGCCGTCGTTGAGAAGGCCCGTGCCCAGCTCGACATCGGCAGCCAGAACCTCGCCGATGAAGTCGCCCGCACCGAAGGCGCCGACCCCACCCTCGTCGCCCGCACGGTCGCCGAGAGCATGGGCATGCCCTGGCTCGATGAAATCGACCCCGAGCAAATCGACGTCACCATGGTCCGCAAGATCAGCCTCGGCCTGTCCCGAGAGCAAGGTGTCCTGCCGCTGTGGGAAACGGAAGACGAACGCATCGTGGTCGCCATCGCCGGGCCGTCCTCCCTCGACGCCGTCGACGACATGCGCGTGCTCTTCAACAAGCCCGTCGACGCCTACGTGGTGGGCCCCGAGCGCCTCACCAAGATGGCCAACATGGCCTTCGACAAGGCCAGCCAGACTGCCCACGCCGTCATGGCGGAAGTCGCCGAAGAGACCGGCACCGACGACGACGACCTCCAGCTCATCGACAACGACGACCTCCTCGACGACCCCGACCAGGCGCCCATCATCCGCTTCGTGAACTCCCTGTTCACGCAGGCCATCAAAGACCGCGCCTCCGACATCCACATCGAGCCCTTCGACAAAGAGCTCGTGGTGCGCTTCCGCACCGATGGCGTGCTCACCGAGGTCGTGAAGCCGCCCCCGCGCCTGCAGGCGTCCATCATCAGCCGCATCAAGATCATGAGCGGCCTGAACATCGCCGAAAAGCGCATCCCGCAGGATGGTCGCATCCGCACCAAGATGGGCGGCCGCGAGATCGACGTCCGTGTCAGCACGATGCCCGTCCAGCACGGCGAACGCGTCGTCATGCGCCTGCTCGAGAAGGGCAGCGTGTTCGCCCTCGAAGGCACCGGGATGAGCCCCACCATCATCCGGCACTTCCGGAAGCTCATCCGCCAGCCCCACGGCATCATCCTGGTCTGCGGCCCCACCGGTTCGGGCAAGACCACCACGCTGTACTCGGCCTTGTCGGAGATCAACTCCCCCGACAAGAACATCCTCACCATCGAGAACCCGGTCGAGTACGAGCTCCGCGGCATCGGCCAGACCCAGGTCAACGCGAAGATCGACCTCACCTTCGCGAGCGTCCTCCGCGCCCACCTCCGCCAGGACCCCGACATCATCCTCGTCGGCGAGACCCGCGACCGCGAGACGGCCGAGAACGCCATCCAGGCCTCGCTCACCGGCCACCTGGTGTTCACCACCATCCACACCAACGACGCCCCGTCGGCCTTCACCCGAATCATCGACATGGGCATCGAGCCGTTCCTCGTGGCTTCGTCGCTCATCGCGGTGCTCGCCCAGCGCCTCGTCCGCCGCCTCTGCCCCGACTGCAAGGAAGCGTACACGCCGTCCGACGAAGAGCTGCACGAGCTCGGCCTGCATCGGTCCTTCCTGCAGGGTCGCCAGTTCCACCGTGCCGTGGGATGCCCCGAGTGCAGCAACAAGGGCTACTCCGGCCGGTGCGGCATCCACGAGCTGCTCATCGTCAGCGAGCCGCTTCGCCAGAAGTGCACCTCTGGTGCGGATGCCAGCGAGCTCAAGAAAATCGCCATCGCCGAGGGCATGAAGACCCTCCGCGACGACGGTCTGCTCAAGGTTCTCGAAGGCGTCACCTCGGTTGAGGAAATCCTCCGCGTCACCTCCGAAGACGCCATCGTCCTCGACTGAGCCTCCTTCCCCTCCTCTTCGCGTCCCCCCACCCCCGAGTCCCCCTCCTCATGGCTGTCTTCGAGTACAAGGGCTTCGACGCCGCCGGAAAGTCCGTCAAGGGCGTCATCGACGCCGACTCGGCGAAGGGCGCGCGGTCCAAGCTGCGCCGGCAGCAGCTGTTCCCCACCGACATCTGGGAACAAACCAAGGGCAAGGCCACCCGCGGCAAGGGCCTCAACATCGAGGTCGACCTCTCGCGCTTCACCCAGCGTGTCAGCGTCGCCGACCTCTCCGCCCTCACCAGCCAGCTCTCCACCCTCGTGGGCGCCGGCATCCCGATGGTCGAGGCCCTGTCCGCTCTGGTCGACCAGGTCGAAAACCCCGCCCTCAAGCCTGTCCTCGTCGAGATTCGCGAAGACGTCAACCAAGGTGACGGCCTGGCAAAGGCCATGAAGAAGCACCGCAACGTCTTCTCCGACCTCTACATCAACATGGTCGCCGCCGGCGAGAGCTCCGGCTCCCTCGACATCGTGCTCAAGCGCCTCACCGAGTACACCGAAGCCAGCGTCAAGCTGCGCGGCGAGCTGATGAGCGCGCTCATGTACCCGGTGCTCATGGGCATCATCTCGGTGCTCATCGTCTCCGGCATGTTCATCTTCGTCATCCCGCGGGTGCGGCGCATCTTCGAGAGCTTCGACCAGGCGCTCCCGATGCCCACCCAGGTGCTGCTCAACATCTCCGACTTCCTCGTCGGGTACTGGTGGCTGGTCATCTTCGGCATCGGTGGCCTCATCTACGGCTTCTACCGGTGGGTGAAGACCCCCGAAGGCCGCCGCAAGTGGCACCAGTTCCTGCTCGTGGTGCCCATCTTCGGCCGCGTCAACCGCCTCGTCGCCGTCAGCCGCTTCTGCCGCACCATGTCCACCCTGCTCGACTCCGGCGTGCCCATCCTGTCGGCCATCGCCATCGTCAAGACCGTCGTGGGCAACGACATCATCGCCGAGGCCGTCGGCAAGGTGGGCGACAACATCCGCGAAGGCCAGTCCATCGCCGGCCCCCTCAAGGCCTCCGGGCAGTTCCCGCCCATGGTCACCCACATGATCACGATTGGCGAAAAGACCGGCGAGCTCGAGCCCATGCTCGGCAAGGTCGCCGACTCCTACGACCAACAGGTCGAGAACACGCTGCGGGGCCTCACCAGCCTCCTCGAGCCCCTGCTCATCGTCGGGCTCGGTGGTGTGGTCGCCTTCATCGCCATGTCGCTCATCCTTCCCATGCTCAACATGTCGGCAATCGCCAACTGACTTCACGTCCACGCTGTCGTCTCCGTGCTGGAGCCGACCCACTGAAGGAGGTCTCCATGACCCGCCTCCCGCCCGCCGCCAAGCTCTCCCGCTTCCACACCCTCCGCCACCGGGAGAAGGGCCTCACACTCGTCGAGATCATGGTCGTCATGGCCATCCTCGGCACCATCATGGCCATCGTGGCGGTCAACGTCATCGGCCAGATGGACGAAGCCAACGTGATGGCCACGCGTCTGCAGATGGGCAAGATCGAGGGCGACCTCTCGCTCTACGCCGCCAAGAAGAAGGGCAAGTTCCCGTCCACGTCCGACGGCCTCGAAGCCGCCGCCAAGTACTTCCCCGACGGCAAGGTCCCGGTCGACGCCTGGGGCAACGAGTTCCAGTACTTCTCGCCCGCCAGCAACTGCGACAAGAACTTCGAGCTCATCTCGTACGGCAAGGACGGCAGCCAGGGCGGCGAAGACTCCAACGCCGACCTCTCCACCTGCGACGAAGACGAAGGCTGAGCCTTCGCCCCTGACCGGAGCACCCTCACTTGCGCTTCCTCTCGCCAACCTCCCGCCAGGGTCTCACCCTCATCGAGATCCTGGTCGCCATGGCCATCATCGGCGTGCTCACCCTCGTGGCTGTGCCCACATTGGGCGGGCTGCTGGATGTGCAGCAGCGGGCGGCCGCGCGGGAGCTGGGCCAGACCTACATCTGGCTGGTGGATGAAGCGAAGCTCCGGAACGTGTCCTTCCGCATCCGCTACAACCTCGACCGCAACACGTGGAAGGTCGAGATGGGCGACCCCGACACCCTCGTGTACGGCGACCCCGAGACGCGGAAGGAAGCCGAAGAGAAGATTGCCGAGCAGATGGCTCGGTACACGGAACGGGAGAAGGAAGAAGCCGGCATCTCGGAGGGCGGGGCCACCGACCTCCGCAGCCTCAGCGGCTTCGACTTTGGCGGCGGCGAAGACGAGGCCGAGCAGGAGCGCCTCACCAAGTCGCAGACCTGGGAAGGCCTCGACGACCCCATGTTCACCACCGAACAGACGCTCCCCTACAACGCCGTCCTCCACTACGTCTGGACGCCCCAGTACGGCGAAGACGGCGCCCGGGCCACCGAAGACGGCCCGCCCGACGACCCCGAAGACGACAGCATCGCCTACACCTACATCTTCCCCGATGGCTCCGCCGAACACACCGTCGTCCGCATCATCACGCCGGGCGACGAAGAAGACGGCTGGTCCATCGAGGTCGAGCCCCTCACCGGCGCGGTCTCCATCCACGGCGACATCGTCGACCCCTCCGACAGCTTGAAGTGGCTGCCCGAAGAAGGACCGGACCTGCAATGACCGCACGTTCCCGTCGTCGTCGCGCCTTCACGCTGCTGGAGGTCGTCATCGCCATCGGCATCCTCGCCGTCACGCTGCTCGTGCTGGTCGAGTCCCAGGCGTCCGCTGTCTTCATGACGGTCGACGGCCGCAAGGTCTCCACCGCCACCGCGCTGGCCGACGAGAAGATGCAAGAGGTCATCCTCACCCTCGAGCGCGAGGGCTGGACCTCCCAGGACATCGAAGAAGAAGGCGACTTCGAGAGCTTCGGTGCAGAAGAGTTCCGCGGCGAAGACGCCAACATCGACACCGAGTACGAAGAGTTCCACTGGGCGTACACGGTCCGGCGCATCGAAATCAACATCCCCACCGACCTCTCCGGCACGGCCGACCAGCTCGCCGAAGGTGGCGGCCTGGGCGAGCAGGCGCAGGAAGAAGGCCTCGGCGACGTCGGCCTCGACCTCTCCATGATTCCGGGCTTCTCCCCCGACATGATCATGGACCAGCTCGCCGGCTTCATGCGCGAAGTCCGCGTGCGCGTGTGGTGGGGCGACAACGAAGACGGCGAAGACCAGGTCGAGTTCGTCCACCACGTCATCAACCCCACCGGCGTCGTCACCAACACCGACGACGGCCAGGGCGGCGGGTCCAACGGTGGCGGCGGCGGCAACACCGGCGGCAGCCAGCCTTCGGGCGGCGGCACCAAGTTCGGCGGCGGAGGGCTCCGACGATGACCCGCCGTGGCTTCACCCTCATCGAGCTCATGGTCGCACTGGCGGTTCTCGCCATGATCAGCGTGTTCACGTGGCAGACGCTCGGCAGCGCGCTCAACGCACGTGACAACCTGTCATTCGACGACGAGCTCGAGAAGACGGCCCGCATCACCATGGGTCGCCTCCGTCGCGAGATCTCGCTCGCCTTCCTCACCGAAAGCGTCACAGCCGTGAACTCGTACCGCACGGTCTTCGTGGGCAAAGACGACGGCGAGACCGACCAGCTCTGGTTCGCCACCCGCTCGCACCGCCGCACCCTCGCCGGCTCCCGCGAGAGCGACCAGACCGAAATCACCCTGTGGTGCGAAGACGACCCCGAACACCGCAGCCGCTACGTCCTGCTGCATCGCGAAGCCCAGCGCATCGACCACCTCCCCGACAAAGACGGCCCCATCATGCCGCTGGCGCGGAACGTCTCGCGCTTCGACCTCCGCTACCTCGACCACACCAACGGCGAGTGGCAGGACGAATGGGACACCCAGGGCGCCGAGACCCCCAACCGGCTCCCGCGCGCCGTGCAGGTGGTGCTCACCCTCCTCGCCGAAGACCCCACCGACCCCGACACCCTGGTCGAGCGGTCGTACATCAACACCATCGTCGTCGAGACCGCCTCGCGCCTCCAGCAGAGCGCCACCGCAGGCGGCGGCAACAGCCGCTTCAACCCCACCGGCATGGGAGGGCTGTGATGACCATCCTCGCCCGCTTCCGGTGGCTCTGGCGCGAGCTCACCCGCCCCCGCAGCCTCAGCGGAATGCTCCACGACCGCCGCGAGCGCAAGGGCATCGCCATCCTGGTGGTCATCTCGGCGCTCATGATCATCACGGTGCTCATCACCGAGCTCGTGTACGCCTCGCGCGTTCGGTACATGGTGGCCATCCACGAGCGCGACCGGGTGCAGGCCTACTGGCTGGCGCGGTCGGGCGTGAACATGCACCAGCTCATCCTCCTGGCCAACAAGGAAATCTCGAACAACCCGCAGATCAAGCAGGGCCTCGAGATGTTCGGCATGGGCGGCACCTTCGAGTTCTGGAGCGTCCCCTTCGTGCAGAGCATGAACACCGGGCTGCTCCGCATGCTGCTCACGGGCGGCGGTGACATCGACTCGGTCGACGACGACGTGGTCGAAGAGTTCAAGCAGACCGGCCGCTTCGACGGCGACGACGAGGAATCCAGCGGCAGCATCTTCGACGACCGCGACTTCCTCTCCTTCGAGGGCGACTTCTCCTCCGAGATCTCCGACCACGAGAGCAAGGTGAACATCAACGTGTTCGCCACCGAACAGGTCACCACCGCCCAGGAATCCGCCACCGGTCAGCTGCTCTACGCTCTGATGAGCAAAGAAGAAGACCTCACCTGGTTCCGCCAGCGCAACATCGACCCCTGGGAAGTCATCGGCAACCTCAAGGACTGGGTCGACCAGGACACCGTCCGCAGCGGTGGCCGGGGTGGCTACGAAGACACCCTCTACAACACGCTCGACCCGCCGTACCTCACCAAGAACGCCCCCTTCGACAGCATGGAAGAGATTCGTCTCGTGGCCGGCTGGGAAGGCGAGGTCTGCGACCGCTACTGCGACAAGCTGTCCATCTACGGCGAAGAGAGCGGCAAGATCAACATGAACACGATGGACGACGGCTTCATCCTCGCCCTCGTGAACAACTGCATCGAAGGCGGAACCCCCCTCCGCCCCCAACAGATCCAAGACGGCATGCTGCGCCTGCAGGACTCCTGGCTGCTCGGTCGCCCCACCTACGACAAGCCCGAGCAGCTGGTGAACGACCTCATCAACATCGCGCAGTTCCCCGTGAACAAGGAATGCATGACCAATCGGCTCACGACCAAGTCTCAGGTCTTCACCGTCCAGTCCACCGGTCTCGTGGGCACGAGTGAAGTCACCATCGAAGCGGTCTTCGACTTCACGGGCAACACCCGCGAAGGCAAGCTGCTGTACTGGCGCGTGCGCTGAACCGGAGCCCCTATGGCCAACATCTACGGAATCGACCTGGGCCACCACACGGTGCGGCTCACGCAGTTCGAGGGCTCCTTCGGCCGCTTGAACTACGTGGACCGGTCTGAAGCACCGGTCGCCCAGGACACCGAAGCCCCCGCCGACCTCACCACTCGCCTGGCAGCCCTCGACGGCCTCCTCGCCAACATCGAGCGCCACGCCAGCGACACCTACGTGCTCGGCTTCCCCGCCGAACACGCCAGCGTCCGGCGCATCCACCTCCCGTTCGAAGACCGGGAGAAGGTGCTCCAGGCGCTGCCCTTCGAGGTGGAGAACCAGGTCCCGTTCGACCTCGACGACATGCTGCTCGCCTCTCGCGTGCTCGCGGCCGCCGACGGTGGCTCCAACGTCCTCTGCGGCATGGCCACACAAGACAAGGTGTCCAACCTCCTCGAGACGCTCAACGAGCGCAGCATCGACCCCAAGGCGCTGGTCATCGACGCCGACCTCCTGGGTCACTACGCCACGACCGGTGTGCAGGTCATCCTCGACCTCGGCCACACCCGCACGCTCGTCGCGCTGTGCCAGGACGGCAGCGTGGTCGACGTCCGTGCGCTCACCCGGGGCGGCCGCGACCTCACCCTCGCCATCGCCACCGAGCTCAACACCCCCTTCGAGTCCGCCGAAGCCCTCAAGCACAGCCAGGGCCTGGGCGCCATCGAAGGCGCCACCGCCGAAGTCGAGTGGGCCGAGGCCGAGCTCACCGAACCGCAGGCCGAGCTCGGACAATTCGACGACGACACCACCGCCGCCGAAATCACCGCCACCGACCTCCCCCTGGCTGGCGGCATGGCCTCCGGCGTGGTGAAGAAGGCCATCGTCCCGCTCCTCGCCGACCTCCGCGCCACCCTCATCGCGATGGAGGACCGCCACGGCCTCGACGTCGACGAGGTGCTCGTGACCGGCGGAGGCGCGCGCCTGCAGGGCCTCAAGAGCTTGCTCTCGGAAGTCCTCGGAGTCGGCGTTCGGCCCGTGCACGTCGACGACGACGCCGACCCCGCCTACGCGCTGTCCCACGCCGCCGCAGTTCGAGTGGGCGGGGGCAAGGGCCGCATGCTCGACCTCCGTGTCGACGGCTTCGCCTTCCGCGGCAACCTGGCCGCCATCGGCAACATCCTCCGCTACTCGCTGCTGGGCGCTGCAGCCCTGTTGCTCGCCGGTGTGGGCTTCTTTGCCTACAAGACGGTCACGCTCAACAACCAGCTCGAGCGGGTCGAGGGGCACATGGCCGACGCCGTTGTGGCCGCCTTCCCCGACGTCAACCGCGACAAGGTCTCCGACCCCGCCATGGCCCAGGCCATCATGGCCGAAAAGTCCGCCGAGACCGCCGCGCGCCAAGACTCCCTGTCGGCCATCATCCCCGACGAACCGCCCATCCTGTCGCTGTGGGAGGCCATCGCCAAGAATGTCCCCGCAGCCAAGGAAGCCCGCATCGACGTGCGTGAGCTGCAGATCAGCGAAGGCACCATCAAGATGAAGGCCGAGACCGACGGCTTCGAAGACGCCTCCAAGATCGAGTCGTCGCTGCAGAAGTACCCCCGCTTCAAGGATGCTCGGAAGAGCGACGAGAAGAAGGTCAAGGAGAGCATCCGCTTCACCGTGACCATCCCGCTCGAGTCCGAAGACACCGAGGAAGGCTGATGTCCACCTTCTCCACACGCATCGCGGCGGTCCAAGACCGGGTCCAGGACGCCCTGGCCGACATGAAGCCCCGCGACCGCTCCATGTTCATCGGGCTCGTGCTATTCGCCATGGTTGGCGTGGTGGCCGGGTCCATCTGGTGGATGCGCAGCAGCATCGCCGACCTCGAGTCCCGGGTCGCCGACCGCCAGGACACCCTCCGGCGCATCGAAATCCTCGCGGCCGACAACGCCGCCGCCGAAGAAGAGTTCGACGCCCTGTCCAAGCGCCTGGCATCGCACGCCGGCGTCGACGTCTCCAGCTTCCTCGAGAAGGCCGCCGAGAAGGTCCAGATCCGCGAGAAGCTCGACAGTGTGCGCAAGACCACCGAGACCGACGACGGCATCGTCATCGAGTCCGTCTACACCGTGAAGATCAGCCGCGTCGACCAACAAGAGCTCGCCAAGTTCCTCGCCGAAGCGGAAGGCCAGGACATGCCTCTGCGCATCCGGTCGTTCAAGGTGCGGCTGCGCAAGCGCAAGGGCGAGACCGCCCTCGACGTCGACATGGACATCTCAGCCTTCAAGGTCGCAGCTGGCGACGGCGGAGAGGAAGGATGAAGGAACGACTGCTGCTCGGCCTCGGTGCCAGCGTGCTTGGAATGGCCGTCTTCACGGTCGCGATGCACGTGCACTTCCCGGGCGAAGCCATCGTCGAGCGCGCCCGCTGGGAAATCCAGAACAACAGCGACGGCGCCTACGCCCTCGAAGCCTCCGGCGCGAGCTGGTGGATGCCCGGAGGGGTCACCTTCAACGACGCCACCCTGCTGTCGGTCGACAAGCGGCGCCGGTCCCGCGGCAACGACGAAGGCTCCACCGCCACGCCCATGTTCCGCGCCGACTCCGCCAGCGTGCGCCTGGCCTTGCTGCCCCTGCTGGGTGGCACACAGATCATCGAGTACGCCGCCGAGGTCTACGGCGGCGAGCTCACCGGTCAATTCGGCGAGTCCGCCACCCACCGGCTCATCACCATCCACACCGATGGCCTCGACCTCACCCGCATCCCCATCGAAGGCGAAGACTGGAGCGTCGACGCCAAGGGCATGCTCCGCATCGACGCCGACCTCGCCATCGCCAGCGAGCGAGGCAAGAAGGCCCCCGACAGCGAAGGCAGCATCCTGGTCGAGATCGACGACTTCGTCATCGAGAACAGCACGATGATGGGCATGGACCTCGTCGCCGCCGAGTTCAGCGAGGCCGTGCTCGAGCTCGAGATGAAGGGCAAGAAGGCCCATGTGCAGCGGGGCCACTTCGAGTCCGACCTCATCGACCTCACCATCGACGGCAACGTCAACATGTCGGCCTCCGACCCCGACCGCTGGCGCCTGCGGCTCGAGCTCACCTTCACGCTGGGCGAGTCCCTGGACACCATGGCGTCGATGCTGCCCAACCTCAAGCGGGCCCGCGGCGAAGACGGCACCTACCACATGATGTGCACCGGCACCTGGGGCAACCCGGTCTGCCGCGAAGACCGCTCCAAGGTGCGTGGTGGCAGTCCCAAGCGGGTCGACCGAGGTCCTGGTCCCGGACTCGATGCCGACGACCCCGGCAAGAACCGCCGCAAGCGCAAGAACCGGCGCTCGGAAGACGCCGAGAAGCGCCGCGAAGAGCGCCGACGCAAGCTCGAAGAACGCCGCGCCCGGCTTCGCGACGAGCGCCCGCCGCCCAACGAGGAAGAGCGCTTCGAGGACGGCCCCGACATCGAGCTCGACGGCGACTTCGACCGTCCGCGCAACCGTCCCATGCCGTTCGGCCCCGACGACGAAGACGGCCCGCAGCCGCCGCCCGAGTTCGAAGAGGACTTCCCGCCGCCCGAATTCGACGACCAGATCGACCCCGGCGAAGGCCCCCCCGACATCGGCTACATCGACGAATAGGTGGGCGGAGGGGCCCTCCATTCCAGGGGCCCCCTCCGGCCCTCCGGGCCACCTCCCCCTGAATGGGTCTTTTTGATCACATCGTCGAGTAGCTACTTGCACGAGCTCGGTCAGCCTCGACCGAGTCGTTCGGAGCGTGAGCGTCAGCGAACAAAGCGACGAATCTGGCACCAACCCATCGGTTCGTCGTCCCCCGAGCCCATCGAACCCCTGACCCGACAGCCGGCCCGGGACCAGACACCAGCCTTCGAACTCTGCGAACCATCTCCCGACGGCACCGGGCCCGCACAGGGGGTCCAGGGGGACGTACGGAGTAGTCCCCCGGCCGGAGGGGTCCGGGGAGGACGGAGTTCTCCCCGGAAAACAGGGGGTGTCTGGGGGACGGAGTCCCCCGCTGATGCACGAGCAGTCAGCCTGGAGCCAGCCGCCACCGAGGACACAGTGCCCTGTCGGAGGAACGCACACCTTGTGCGGGTACAAGACCCCTGAAGGGGGAGGAGGCCCGCGATGCATCTCCTCCACCGCCAGAGTCCTCCCCCTCCCAGGGGGAGGTGCCGAGCCCAGCGAGGCGGAGAGGCCCGCGATGCATCTCCTCCACCGCCAGAGTCCTCCCCCTCCCAGGGGGAGGTGCCGAGCCCAGCGAGGCGGAGGGGGCCCGAGGG
>Ga0213833_1000890_pt1 | contig 24448 bp, 39 predicted proteins | sample SWATP21_FD_160575 | JGI IMG/M metagenome (GOLD analysis project Ga0213833, IMG submission 160575) | Coastal seawater microbial communities from Marineland, Florida, United States - SWA TP2 #1 | ecosystem: Environmental > Aquatic > Marine > Coastal | place: USA: Florida | collected 2016-08-14 | reverse complement strand
GGGGTGTACTTTGTTTGTTGTGGTGGGCTGTGCGGGACTGATGTGTGTGATGCATCTTGCGCTGTTCGGGCCCAGGCGACTCAATGTACATGGGAACCTGGATCGCTGAGGTGTCAACCGTGCACCCGAACGGTGACATCATTCGACGGTACTTGCAGCTGAAACGATTGCAACTAAATGTGCTGAAAGCTCGTGCTACCGCCAAGCGCTTCAACATCGCATCAATACACGCCCACGCAAGCACGTGACGTGTTGTGGTTGTGGATTGGTTGATTGGTTGGCTGGTTGGGATTGCTTTTGGGATGGCTCGGGATAGTTTGGGGGTAATGTTGTAACCGCTAGATGTGATGGTTCACGCCAACAGAAAAGTTCAAGAAGGCCTTGAAGCGATTGGCCAAGCTGGAAGAGAAGCTTCAGCGGGTATGTCGTTCATCTTTGAGGAACACGGTGGGGCTGTTGTCGTTGTTGTTTTTCTCTCTCTTACGCAGCATGCCGGCACCTCGTGTGGTGTCTCTCCCTCAGGCCAAAGAAAAAAGAATCAATCGCAAGGTTGCCAGTGACGCCTGTATCGGAGCGTACGTGACGTTCAACGAAGCGGAGAGCTGGAAACGCTGCCTGCTGGATTACGGCAGCTTTGGAACGTGGTGGTACGTGGTGCAGATATGCCCTTCACAAGCCCAGGTATGACAGTATGTGTCTCGTCACTCCCCAGGACCCGCCCTTTCATGCCGGAGCCACTGCGATTCCGCGGTTTGCACAAGTTGCGTGTCGAGCGTTGCAGTGGACCCAGTAATGTCAAGTGGGAAAACTTGGACACCCACTGGTTCGTCGCGTGTCGATCCTGTGTGTGCGCTCACACTCCTCACACGTTGCGCATTGGTGCCTTGGCGGCGCTTTGCCTTTGTGTCTGGCGCTCCTGCAGGTATGAGCAGCTTGCTCGGAGAGTTATTGCATTCTTGATTATGCTCGCCATGCTGATGGTTTCCGTTTCCATCATCTTTGTCGTTTCTCTCCAAAAAATGGAGGCCTCGAAGCGGTACGTTATGGTCCGCACGCCTGTCACACCTTTCTCCATCGCGCTTGCTCCGTTGTGTTATCTCCGTTGCTAGGCTAAGCAGCGACCATGCATGTGGTGGAACAAATGTGTTGCTTTCGCTGCTGCACCGTCGCTGTGTGTTGTCGCCGTTGCAGCCTACCCGACTTTGCGTTGTGTGGTGCTGAGCTTCCGGCGGCTGCGTGGTCCAACGCATCGTATCCAGTGGTACGTCGACACTCTCCTGCGCTCGATGAGTCGGTTACCATCACTCAAGCCATGTGTTGCTCCTGCTCAGACTGCGACAATTGTTCGCAACCGAACAATGGACCCCACATGTGGAACCAGCCGGTTTGCTGTGTACTTTGAGGACTCTCCGGTGGCAGCACTGGATCCAGTTGCTTCAGACGTGTGTGCATCCCCCTGTGTCGATCCGACGGATGTCACACCTTGCCTCGCACTCGACAATTCGACGTATGCGGTCAACACGATCATTGGGTGCTACTGCAAGACCGCGTTACAACAGGCAATGGCCGGTATGTTCGTTTTGTTGTGCTCCGGGGCAACACTGTGCATTGCCTGTCGGGGTTGTGGCAGTATTGTACGGGTGTTTGAGGTCATCATGATCATGTGTCGTGGTGCCGCAGAGGATGGGCTCATTGCTGGTGCAGAGCGACTTCAAGAGACGGAGAGTGATCTGTGCATGACGTTTGCCAAGGACTACCTTCAAACACAGGGCTTGCTGGTTGGGGCGGCTGTAACAATTGTAGCCATCAACGCTGGGATGAGGAGTTTCATGCGTTGTACGTGTGCATGGCGCTTGGAGCGCGTTTTTAGTGCCGTGTTGTGCCCTGTGCCCCACCACAACGTGACGAGTCCCCGTTCGTGCAGGGCTCGCCAAGTTTGAGAGACATCACTCTGTTAGCGCGGAGTCCTCTTCCATGACCATGAAGGTGTGATGCTTGCGTGTGATTGTGGCACGTTTTGGATGACTGATCAGCTTGTGTTGTACCCCAGGTGTTTCTGGCCTTGTTCATGAACACAGGTGCGTCGCACAGTGCGCGTTTGTTTCTGCTCTTTGGTTTGTGGGACTGTGCGTAAGTGACTTCTTTGTTTGTGACTGTGGTTGCAGGTTTGGTCACGGTGCTGGTGAACGCCAATCTCCCAAGCATCCGACTCCAAGGCATGGGATTGTTTGCGGTGCGTTCATGTGTTGGTGTTGATGCCGGGTGAGTGTAACCAATACTCATTCCTTGTGAATACGTGTTGTGCAGGGACAATTTTCCGTTCGTCGGACACCGGAGGGCATAGCACAGGCTTGAAATGACCAAGTTGTGTTGGTTGTGTGGTGGTGCTGTGGTTTGTACTTTGCCCAGGACTTTGATCCCAAGTGGTACTCTGTAGTGGGAGTGTCAATTGTCATCACCATCATCATCAATTCGTTGGGACCGCAAGTGGGGCCGTTGTTCAAGTGGTTGGTTGTTGTTCCTCTGCAACGCTGCTACTACTCACGCCGAGCGGTGATGCAAGTACGTCTCACTGCTTGCGAAGCACTTGCCTATGCACGACCTGACTGTCATTTGGTTGGGGTGATGTCGTTGGGCTCTCCAGGAGCAACTCAACTCTGTGTACGAAGGTCACGTGTTCAACATCGCCATTCGCTACCCAATGACTCTCAACACTCTGTTCGTGAGTCTTGCATACTGTTCTGGACTCCCCATTCTGCTTCCGATCGCGTGCATCAGCTTCACGCTGACTTTTTGGGTGGACAAGATCTCTTGTGCGTGACGTTGCCACTGCCTGTGTTGTCGTGCACCACTCACGCTTCATTCCTTTCTTGCACTTGTCGTGTATGCACTGTGGCTTGTTTCCGGCAGTGCTCCGTTTGTACAACCTCCCACCTCGGTTTGATGAAAGCCTTGCCCTGTTGGCGACGGATTTAATGCCATGGGCCGCGTTAATCCACCTGCTTGTCGCAGTATGGATGTACGGCAACAACGATGTCCTGCTGTCTGACGTGTTTTCAACCTCCCTCGTCGGCATGGGGGACGAGAACACGCAAGCTGCCTACGATGAGTGGAAGGTGAAACTCGAAGTGTGGGACCCGTTGGGCGTGGTGCCACGTCTGGTACGGGCCAACGTGCTCCCTTTGGTTCTCCTGTCGTTTGGAGTGTTGGTCTGGTTGATTTTTGGCAACCTGCTCAAGGTACGAGTGTGCTGTCCTGGTTTCCAACGAGTCCCATGCACGACCGGGGTGTAATCGTTGTGTGTGCTCAGGGCACACTGCGGAGGATGGTCAAGGTCGTCACCTGTGGCGTGTGCGGACGAGCCAAGGCATTGTTGAATGAAGACACCGAAGTGTTCCACCCTCCCTTCACGGGTGGTATGTGTGATCTGTATCAATGCAGTCGTGTGCGTTTGTGGGTCTTGTGACTTGGTGTTGATCGTTGTGGCGCAACCATTATCATGGACAGGCTATGAGGAGGTGCTGACAGGGGCTGAAGTCTCGACACTGCTCACTCATGGCCGCCTTGAAGGCATGGATCGCGAAGAGGTGGGTGGTCGTGATGACATTCCTAGTGCATTCTTGGTGCAGGTGCATGTGCGTCACCGCATGCCGTCACCATGTGTGTGTGACTTGTAGGCGTACGACCGGGCACATCATGGGGGTCGGTACGACATCATGACTATTGATGGTCGACCTGTCCGCGTGCGGGTGTGGCAAAACGCTGGAAAGTCACATGGGCAGCCGCATCGCCCCGGAGACCGCATGCGCACCTGGGAAGTCATTGCAGAGACGAGCTTGTACTCGTAGTACGTTGATGGTGGCACTGCTGATGGAATTGTGTCGCTGCTTTGCAACCGTGTGTTGGTTGGGTTGGAGTGGCAGGGTGTTCGAGCTTGCCCCTCTCTGTCTTGCTTACTTTGGCATGCGATGCGGCGTGGTGACCCTTCTTGCTGTTTGGTGTCTGTGCCGTGCATCAGCGATATGGTTGCAAACGCCAAGTACAGGGTATGTGTGTTCTGGGCCGCGGGTTGGGCAACCATGCTGCAACGCAACGGCCTGTGTGATGCCATGGGTTCTATGTGCTGACATGTGGTTCCCTGTTGTCTTCCGTTCCCACTCCCACGCGCCCACCACCACAGCGTGCCATGATTGCCATGCTCAAGGACAAGAAGTTTGGCGGCGTGCACCAGCGGCGCCACAAGGCTGGTCGTCCCACCATCGACGTCATCACAGCTGTCATGGCTGCTGCGAAGGGCACGGGCTTCATGGACAACACTCGGTCAGGTGGCGGCTTCCTTCCTGTCCACGAGCAGCCAGAGGGCCCCCCACCACCCCCTCCACCTCCCACTATTCCTGAGGAACTCATGCTGTCACCGCCCACTCAACACGGACAGCACCAGGGTCCAGCAGCCGATGAAGCACTCGAGGAGGGGCACGGACCGCCGCAGTTTGGTGACCAATGGGGTGAACATGCCCCCAACCCGCATTACTCGCACGAAAGGCAGGGACCGCGACCATAAGGCGACACAAGAACGACACAAGACAAGGGCTGGCTGTGGGCTTCACGACAGGAGTTGCGTGCACATAGTAGTGACTTTCTTTTTCTTTCAGAGCTCTCCGTTCCGTCTTTGCCTCGTGGGTGGTGTGACGCGACCCCCTCCCCCCTTGGCATGGATGTTGGTCCACACAACAATCAGTATCCTCTCATGAAAAACAATTGATTTCCTTCGCTTATTTTTTTTGGCGTCGCTGCGTCCACCAACACAACATACAGCAACACTCGGGTGTCAACGCACACACAAACACGCGCACACAACAAGCCCGACACTGGGTCTGCCTGCTTTCTATCAAGCCAGACGTTCCGACATTCATCCACGAGCCAAGCGTGCCGCTACAACACATGGCACACCGGCTTGGCCCCACCACACTATCTTGTCCATCCCCGCACCGTCTCCTCCCTACTCTGCCGCGACGCCCCGCGACGCCTGTGCTGCTTCCGCTGCATCGACCAGGCGACGCAAACGAGCAGACACAGCCGGGCCGCCAGCGTCTACCATGCCGGCGAACAAACCCGCCCCACCATCCTGCGTGTCGGGCTGCAAGCCGTCGGGTGATGCCTGTGCAGCGGCTGCGGCACGGAGCAGGTCACCTGGCGATCCCATCTCACCCACATGCCCTGCCGCCATGACTACGATCTTGTCGTAGTCCTGGTGGTCAGGCACGGCAAGGTGGCGCACCAAGACAAGCAACAACCCGTGAGGACGGCGGTTGTGGGAGGCCATGAGGGTGGGTGGCACGGTGTTCGTGGGCAACACAAGCAAGCACGACATCACGTACGCAACATGTGGACAGCCGGTGGCAGATGGCGATAACAGAGGCATCTGGAAACTCTGTCCGAATCGTGTCTTGAACCAGCGTATCCGTCGTAGCGTCCACTGAAGGTACATCCCAGCACCGCTGTGTTAGTGACGTGTCGGTTGTCAAAGGGCACAACACTCCCCCAATGTGTGACACCCGCACCTGAAGCGGTTGCCTCGTCAAGCACAAGCAGCCGCGGCTTTCGCAGCAGAGCTCGCGCTAGACACAGCAGCTGGCGTTCTCCAACACTCAGGTTCTCACCACCGCCTGCCACCTCGCTGTCCAGACGCTGCAGTTGAGGTCCAAGATGGGCAGTCTTGAGTGCACTGATGATGCTGGCGTCTGAGTACAACCCAAACGGACTGACACGACCCAGCCACCAGCACAGAGCTTGTGAGTCAACCCCAGACAGACAGAGGGGTACGTGCGCACATACACATTCACACTGAACAGATAGACAGACACGAGACACTGTGGAGCAACGTACTCGAGGTTGTAGCGCACCGTCCCTGAAAACAGGGTGGGGTCTTGCGGAATGATAGCGACACGAGATTGGCGCAAGTCGTCCAACCCAATGGTGGAAATGTCTACACCATCCACCAAAGTCCTTCCTTGTGCCGGTTCCACGATCCGGAACAAAGATTTCACCAGCGACGACTGTAACGCGACAAACATAAGACAGAAACCGGGGGAGACATGGCGCTGTGAGCAGGTCTGGTGGAGTGGGTCCGCACACAAAGCAATCCCCTCACCTTTCCGGCACCTGTTCGCCCAACCACAGCCACTTTCTCCCCAGGTTTGACAGTGAATGTCAAATTGTTGATCACAAGGGGCAAACCCTCTCGGTAGCGCATGCATAGCGAGTCAAACTGTACTTCACCTCGAGCTGGCCACTCCATCTAGTACAAACAACGCAATTGAAACCGACACATTGGCCACGCGAGCGCCGTGAGATGGAGACCGGTGCAACGGGGCAAGGTGTGGGAACACACTCACCAACTTGGGTGCCACGTCTGTGCGCTCATACTTTTCTGGGGGCAGATCCGTGTACGCCAGAATGCGCTGGACGGAAGTCAATTGGGCCTGACCACATGGGAAGCACAGTTATTTGTCTCGACAGGGCGCGTGCAGTAGGCTGACCACGGACTTGGAACCACACCACACACAAACAAGCAACAAGACACAGGAACAACATGGTGCGTGCAAGAGGTGGAGCGAGCGTACCTCAAACTTGACGATCATTTGTACACCGTACTGTAGGTACTGTGTCAGGAACAGGCAGTAGTTGATCGCAAGAGCCGCGAGAGAGGGGTCCGCCAAGTCTCGGAACAACATGCTGAACACTGCGAGAGCAGACATGGAGAGACCACCAAGAAGCGAAAGCCTCACTGCCAGCCACTGCAAGCACACACGCCAATGACACAGCGGGTGAGGGTCTGCTCTGTGCGCGTGGCACAAACCACGCCCCAGCATGCTGTGAACATACTTGGTCACACAGTCGTCCCATGTACCATGCATTGGTACTGGCGTCCAGGACTGACATATTCATGCTGCTGAAGCGGGTCGTGTGGCTGTACGCGCGAATGGTCTCCACACCATTCAGAGACTCCCCCAAGTGGGCATACAGAGGAGAGTGTGCAAGCGACTCCACCCGCTGTTCCGTTCCAACACCACCACAACAACAACCACATTGGACTGGCTCCACATGCACAACACTCATGGGGTAGCAGCAGTGTACCTTGACATCACGGGACACTGGACGATACCGGCCTTGGACGTAGTAGTAGCCAAATCCAACCAAACCGAACACAACCAACATAACAGGCATCGCTGTGGCAATCACAATGATTTCGAGCGAAACAGTGATCACCGTACGCTGAAAGAACAAACCAATGGCACGTCAGTAGTGCACAACGCAGCCCGTCCATAGCGTTGCATCTCAACATGACACAAAAGAGCTTTCGGGAGCATGCATCACAGGTCCACAGCGACACCACGTACAAACGTGCTGGCAATGAGGTCGTGCATGCTTTGGTCTGTGGTGCCAAGGTCTTTCGAAAACCGATTTAGAACCTGTCCAGTCGGAGTCGTGTCGAAGAACTTCATCGGGGATCGCAGGACGCCCTTCAACAGGGCTTGGTGCATGTGCACCCCGGCCCGCAGCACCATGCGTACAATGACGACAATGACAAGCAGTAAAGTGACCGATGCCATGGACGAAAGGCCAGAGTACACTCCAATGTACCCAGCTGTGGACAAGTCGAAGCGGCCTTGGGTCCACAGCGCAAGCCATAGCTCAGCCCCCACCCGCAACAACTCCGGCAGGAAAGCCAGGCACACAAGCATGGCCACACCGCATCTGGAAGATCCCATGAGGAAGTAACGCGCGACAATAGCCATGGACACGCCTCCGGTGTCTTGGACCTGGCCATGCGCCACCCAGACAGCATGAAAAACTCGACAACGACAAAGCTGGCAACAGCCACACACACCTCAGCTTGTCGAGCCCGTTGCACATTCTTCGCCAGGCTTGGCTCTGCAGAGGCGCTGCGCGTTCGGGATCCACGACGCGGCTCAGACGAGGTGCTACGCCCGCGTGACCGAGACCTGCCTTCTCGTGAGCCCTGTCACCACACACAAAACAGCACACTCCTATCACCACTGAAACGTGCACGGGGGGGCAGGGCGGTGCGAAACCAACATACTTCAACGGCTACTTCCACATCCTCCGCCACAACACCTGCGACATCGCCAGGGACTGCGTCAGAAGTGGGCTCCTCTTTGGAGTCTCCCCGATCCTCAGAACGGTACGCATCCAACAAGGCTTGGAAAGGCGCGCTCCGTGCGCACAGTTCTTCATACGTCCCTTGGTCCACAATGCGCCCGTGCTCCATCATGACTACAATATCGGCGTGCTCCGCCTGCTCGATGTGGTTCGTGATGTAGACGCGTGTTTTTCCACGCAGGGCACCATTGATGCACTTGGTGAACAAATGTTGCCCCACCCAAGCATCGACGGCTGCTGTGGGGTCGTCCAAGATGTACACATCAGCTTGAGCATACATGGCACGGGCAAGCGACACTCGAGCTTTTTGACCACCTGACACGCAAAGCAGCAACCGCATGAGCCAAGCCCACACACACAGGTTTGTGAGCACAGACACGCATACAGTGGGCATGTGAACACACACACCCACACACGCCCACACACAGGCACGCACCGGAAAGTGTGATTCCACGGTCACCCACGATGGTCATGTCGCCGTTGTCAAACATCTCTAGGTCGGTACGCAAGGCACACTTCTCGATGGTCTCTTGGTACCGCCTCACGTTCATGGAGCGTCCAAACAGGATGTTGTTCTGGAAAGGAAACAATCCAACGTTCAACGCAACGTGCCAGTCGCCACAGACACTCAACAGTCCCCACAACAGTCCTTCCGTCACCAACCTTGATGGTATCATTCATGATGAAAGCTTGCTGCGGAACGTATGCAATGCTGCCGAAAACCTCAACCGAGCCTGCAACTAGCTCCATCTCACCCAGGAGTGCATCACAGAGCGACGTCTTTCCTGACCCCACCTGACAAGACGACAACAACTCATCAGGTGCCAACTTCAAGAAACGACGAGACTAACACCACCCACATCGACAACACCAACACAGAGCCCTGCATGGCAGGCGACAGCAACGAACCCTGCCAACCAACGCAACCAGCTGGCCCCGCGGAACAACAAGGTCGATGTTGCGCAAGCGGAAGACATTGGACGCCATCGGATGGGGTGTTGTGAACGTCGGGGCTGCTTTGGGCGTGCCCTGCAAAGCAGGGGCTTTGTGGGGCTCTCCATCAGCCGTTTCCGAATCGGCTTCCGTCCACGTGAACGTGGCACCCGACACGCGCAGCCCCACTTCGGCGTCTCGTGGAAGCACCGGTCGTGGGTCCATCTCAGGCAGCCGTAGGAAGGCAGAAATGCGACGAAACGCAACCTGAAGGGGCCACGCGCGAGCGGTCATGTGGCCATCACAAGCAACACTCGCTGGCGGAGTGCACAAAACACCCGCCACACACAACAGCACCACGATGAACGTACACCAACTTCGGCGGCCATGGAGACGCCCAATGGAACAAGTTGCGTGGGAATGCGCACCAACATGAACAAGCCGATGCTTGGGAACACCACCGAGGCTCGCAGCTCGTTGCCCAGAGCAGCATAGACGGAAAAGGTCACAGCAGCAGCCGCAATCGGGGCAAACCCGAAGCAGAACGAGTTCACAGAGCTCGCCATGATGAAACGTCCCAGCCACGACAATTCCCCGTTCCTAGTGTGGCGCAAAGAGAGGATGGAATAGCACACGAGGGCGGTCAGGCAATGTGCACGCGCCACCACAGCGGTGCACGCTCTGAGCATTGTGATTACCTCACATCGTCCAACTTCTTCATGAAGCTCTCCTCCCATCCAAACAGCTTGATGGCAAGCGCACCTTGCAACACCTCATTGGTCACCTGTCATTGCATACCAATCAACACAGGCCACATTCGATTGGCACAGCTGCACCAGGATCGCCAGCGACCTGGCAAGAAAACAAAAGGCCATACACACCTTGAGACGTCGATCCATTTCCTTCATCTGAGCACGTCGCGCGGCGATCATGCGTCGACTGAAGTGCCCATTGATGGGAATGAGCACAATATACACTGCAAACCCAAGCATCGTGGGAGCTGGGCCCAGGAGATTGATGAGCAGCGCAAGGCATGCTGCAGTGAGCCACGGGCTCGCGCACACCATGTTGGTGAACACGGCACCATCCAATAACCGCCGTGAATCGGTTGACACAAGGTTCACGATTTGTCCAACTGTTGCGTGGCGCCCAGCACTTGAAGCCGGCAGGCGCATGGCCTTATCATACACAGCTTGGCTCAAACAGGCGCGGACGATGGCCGCGATTTCGAGCACGCGTCGTGACGAGTGCTGGAACAGCAGGCCCTCCGAAAGGGGAACAACCAAGATGAGGGCACCAAATATGAACGCATGGCGCGAAGAGATGTCCCCGGTATCACGATCTTCCAGGTACAAAATGATCTGCATGGCGAGCCAGAAACCGAACAAACATTGCAAAAAAGTGTCGCACATCGAAGTCAAGGCATGTAATGGTCACGAGCGCAGGAAGGACACGAACCTGGCGAATGATGATGGGGAGGGACACTTGGTGCACCACCCGCAGGAGGTACATGCTGTGCGCAATCAGGAATCGCTTCCAAAACATCTCGACGAACACTCGAAACACGCCCACATTGTCTGGACTTTGTTCCCGGCGCCGAGCCCAAATCTGCGTGAAGTGTGTGTAGTGCTCATGAGAGCGAGTCGCTTCACTGCGCCACACATCATCGAGCGTAATGCCCACGTTCTTTGCTTTGTTCACCAGGGGCGTGACATACATAAAGAACACAAAGGACAGCCAACTCGCAGACACGGCAGGGTCAGGCTGCAGCCCCGCGGCTTCGTCTGACGATGCCGCATCGGTGGCAGCTGACTTCTCTGGCCGGCGAGAACCACTCATCATTGGCCTCTCTACCTAGTGCGCGCCACCAAAAGCAGCTTGCGGCGCCCCTTCCTGGCCGTGCAGTCAGAAAGGAGCAGCCCAAATGCTGACAAAAGCAGCACTCGCAACACCGCAGCCGCGTATCTTCGAATTTTGAGAAACTTCGCGTGAAAATTCAGGGGCAAGTTTGTTTGAATTTGTTCTGGGTTTTGCGACTGCAAGCACACGGCGCGGTTTTGGCGCGTGAATGTAAGTCGTCGCGTCCCCTTTTCGCTTCAAGCTTTGCAGCCCCCACGGACCGGGCAAACTCTCGAGGGCTGTGTTGTAGGTGTAAAACACACCACTGGAAAGAGTGCTGTGCTTGTGGGCGTGACTTAAAGCGCCGGCCGAGCAAGATCTTCGATCTGCATGTCGGCGTTGTGCATGTCAAGCACTGCCATGTATCGCCCCGCGGCGACTGCATCTGCCGCGTGCAGCAGCCCTTCGGTATCTGACAGGCATGGAACGGATGAATTTGGTGCCGAGGGGTTTGATGGCACGGGGTTTCGCACCCAGCTCCCTGTTCATCTGAAACGGGGCGATGGTGACGCGGTGCTGGTGCCCCTCAACTTTCGGATCGTCGCTGATGTGAAGGTTCGTCCTGCATGCCCCCAGCATGGCACGCACAGTGTGCCTCTGGGCATGCCATGCACTGTGTATTGACTCTTCCTCACGCACGTTTTGTTGGACAGCGAGTGCCTGGGCAACAAACCACGCACCGGTCGCTCATGTTTGAGATAACTTCGGACGAGGATCTGTACACGTTGTACACGTTGGTGGTGGGCGAAGACGAGTACCCTGCTCTCAAGGAGAGCCAGAACCTCCAAGTAGACTTCACTGGCTTTGCTAAGCAGGTCGTAGATGTTCTTCGGGAGTGTGCACACGGACGTGGGGCTGACTCGCCCAGCAGGTGTGTCACATGCTGTTGCCTGCAGTGTCTGCGCCCCACCACGTTTGCTTTGGCGTCACGCGTACACTGCTCTTGCGCTACAGATTCGAAGTGAGCCTGTCACATCCTTCTCCACACGAGCTTGCCTCAGTCCGCATCACCACCTACATCCAGTTTGCTCTGGTGCCGTTCCTTCAATTGTCGTTCCGACCGGGTCCAGACGAAGCCATCAAGCAGCTCCTCGCCACCCAAATTCGTGACCTCAAGGTTTGAATGGTAGTGGTGGTGGAGGTGGCAAGGGGCTGGGAATGACGCGCATGTGTGTGTCCTTCTCTGCCAGCAACGGCTTGAGGTCGCCTCTCGTAGCCATGGCGCCGCCGAGGAAGAGGTGGCCCGCCTGAAACACGACGCGATCAGCATGGGTAGGTGCCCATGTGCCCCCAGCGCAGCGTGGGTCAATTCATTTCGTCTTCGGACTGACGTTTGCGTTTTCCAGGCCGCAAGGCGGCGTCCGTGCAGGCCGAGCACGAGGCACAGCTCGCGAAGTTGGCGGCTGAGCACCAAACCGCCATCAGCGCTGCGCGCGAGCTGCACCAACAGGACTTGGACTCCATTCGAGCCAAGCACGCCTCCGAGCTGGAACGTGTCACAACGTCTTTGGAAGAGCAGGTATGGTATTGCTGTTGGTGTTGGTGTTGGTGCTGGTGCTGTTGGTGCTGGTGCTGTTGTGGCTGCAGTCGTGCTGTCTCGGGGGACACCTGGTGGTATTGTCGCTCACTATCTGGTACCGTTGCACAGCGTACCGCCCTGTCTGCTCGAGTGGAGGCGTTGACTGAAGAACGAGCGACGTTGGCCTCCCAGAAGTTTGAAGTGGAGGTGCGCACTCATCTGCCGTTCCATTCCACGCTTGTTTCTGACTTGTTCTTTTTCTCTTGTGCTCGGCATGGCGTGACAGTCCACGTGCCAAGGCCTCTCCAACGAGCTGGAAGCAACGAAGAAAGACCTGGCCGTCGCACTTGCTCGTGTCGAGTCCACGGAGGGTAAGCACGCCAACCTTGACGCGAGTTCTTCCCAGCTTCGGGAGGAGTTGGAGCGGGCACGCATGAAAGTCGCCACAACTGCTCTCGAGTTGAAGATGCAGGAGGGGTTGCGAGAGCATGCTGAGGAGCTTCTTGCGGCGGAGACCGAAAAGACGGTACGTCCCCGCACGATTCTCAACCCAAGGATGCATCGCTTCGATTCATCATTGATCCGTGCGTGCCAATGTGTACGTGTCACCACAGTCTCGCCTGGACGAGGAAGTGGCGAGGTACAAGTCTGCGATGAAGAAGTACGAGGAGCAGCGCAGCGCATGTGAAAAGGAAATCGATCGCGGAAATCGCGTCATCAAGAAGCTACAAGCTCGCTTGAAGGCGGTGCAGGTGTGTGTCGTGTTGTGCCCGGCGGGTGAAGAGGGAGTTGCTGCATCGCACCCTTGCCCAATGCCTTGCGGTTGAGGTGCTCAATGTGCGGTGTGTGGATGCTGTGTGTGGCCTGCACATGCCCCACAGGCCGAAGCAGATGACCGCGGCAGCGTCCTTCTGCAACAAGAGCAACTGGTCAAGCAAAAAGAAAGCGATCTGCTCAAGATGCACCATGAGTTGACGCAGGCGCGAGAAATGGCAGCCTCGCAAGAGCGGAAAGCGGCGGAGTTCGGTCGCAAGTTCCAGGCAGCCAACGACGCCCACCAGGCCGCCATTAAACAAGTGGAGTCAATGAATGAGGTTTGTGCGCTCCCTCCCATGGCTGTTGTGGCGGCAACCGCGACGCTGTTTCCAGCCTGTTCCCACCAGTCTCACTCACATCCCATGCCCGTGCGCTCCTCCTGCCTGCAGACCGTCGCGTACCTGAACAAACAGATCACAGACAATCAGATCGATCGGCTGGGTATGACACCGTCACAGGCACCACTCTCCGCCTCCGCGCCGGGCTTTGCGTCGTCACGCGTCACAGCGACTCGCTTTGGTTCCGCCACTGCAAGCCACATGATGACGGGCCCTGACGGCGGCAGTCCGACGCTTTCGTCCTCCAAGTTGCCAGCACCCTCCCTAACTCCCGGTGGTGTGTTCCGGCCTTCCGCTGGCACCTCATTGCATGCTGCGAAACTCGCGACGGGCCAACAAGGGTGAGTACTTTGGCGCTGTCGCCGCCATGGCGATACCATTCCTCTTTTGTTGCTGTGGTTGCCGCTCGGGCGTGCTGTCTTGGTGCTTGTTGTGTGGGTGTCTTGCAGTGTGTGTGCACTGTGCCGTGGCGGGTACTGTGTCGTGGCGTTCTGTATCGTGGCGCAACTGACTTGTTTTCGGTGGTTTTGCTGCAGTCGCTCGCCTGCTACAGCTACCGTCGCTGCGCAGGGCCACAGCACACGTGTCTACGCTGTGCACAGTGTTCGGACCGACAGCAACCCCCACTCGTCGTCCCGTCCCCACAGTCACGGCAAGTCGTTGTTTCCATACACCACACAGCCGTCCAGCTTCGGAAAGACCCGAGGAAAGCCCGACGCTCGAGCTTCGTCCGGAGTTGCGGGTGGTCGTGGCACCCGTGCAGCAGGTGGCTCACCTGGAGATGCTGCCGTGGGGGCGTCGAAGCCCAATGCGAACCGCATGGCATGGCATGGTGCCCCCAGTGCAACAGGCACGGCAGAAGGTAGCATCGACACAGACGTTCAACGTGACATTGTTGTGGAATCGTCGTATTTCCAGCGTGCTTTGTTCGGCGATGGGGGAGACGGCAGCGACGCTGCTGATGATGAGAGCGTTGGCGCAGGCGAGCATGGTGGATACGGCAACACAGAAGGTGCACTGATGGCCATGCTTGGAGGAGACCCCACGCATGGCGCACCGTAGCACGCCTATGGAATGCCGCTAGATTTGATTCGTTTTATTTGTTGATCTTCGCTTCAATCAAAACAGCAGCAGTCGTTTCCCACAAACAACCGCAGACCGACACCTGGACATTGTTACACACTCCCACAGCCCAACGCCGGTCACAAAACCCTGGCGAGGACAGCAAGTGCGCTGACGCTCGGCATACAGCTTGGAATGGTAAACACACAAACAAAAACACGTTGGTGCGGTACTACACGGTGGCTTCGCCCCAACTAGCCCTGCGTTGCCTCTCCGTCAAATTGTCCCTTGCCCCACCCAGCAAGCTGTGACGTGTGCGCTGTTCTTCGTCTTCGTCGTTGCTGTCCGAGTACCTGCGCACCACAAAGGTGTTGGCACGGGGCACGCCACATGCCATGCAGAGCAACAACCACGCAGGCAAACCACCATCCGTGAGCGTGTCGTCACAACTGTTACGCGGCGCGGGCGCCTCGCACGTACAACCAGTAGTGCTGGATCATAAATATGACATCGAAAAACATGGAACAAAATCCGAGGCCAAACTTCACCGGGTCGCCGGTGACCGCACTCCAATCATGGGTGGTGCTGTGGCCATCATGGAAACGGTTATTCAGGAAGTTTTGTGGGTGCGTGTGGCAAAACCTCACACGAACTGACCCGGCGTCAATGAACAACTGCACGATGGACAAGCTCCCCCCAGTGAAGTCAAGCAACACGTTCCAAATGTTCCATCCGATCGTGGACTTCCGTTGTACATTCAAGTACACCTGGGTGATCGTGCACCCCGCAATGAGGAGCGACGTTACGCCAGGCAGTTGTTGTAGTGTTGCTCTCACACCCATGCACACAGACAGCCACACAAGCCACACAGGCCACACCGCACGCACCTGCGGAATGTACTTGATGAGGGTGACAGCCAGCTTCACGTAGCTCAGGCAGTACATGAAATTGAGCCACGTCCAGAAGTCCCCACTGGCCCCCGCCCAAATGGGAATCAGGTACACCACAGGAATGCCCACCAGCAAGGCGCACAGTGCCTTGCATGTGCGACTGACCACCTGGTCCCCGCGTTCGTAGATGAAGATCTGAACGATCGTAATCAGGGTGATCACAACCGCGTGGACAGCAAACACCACGTCATTGAGCCGAACGACGTTCGAGTGGCCATCGTTTGCCTGGCGGTAGTCTTCCTGGATGCTTGCTGACCAGTAAAATGCACAGTTGAATACTGAATCTGTGCGGCTCAGCAAAGTGGCAGGAGGTCAGCGAGCCCCTTCGGTTCTCAACGTCGTACCCGACCCCAACGTACAACATAGAAAGCCGATGATGTTGTACGCTTCAAAATCGAAACTGAGCCCCACAACCGACTTTCGCTTCCAGTTCAAGTACACTGCACGCACACGGGACCATTGCAATGTGAGGAACACAAGACCATGTCAGCCATCAGTAGCGCGCCACACACCTTGTGGATAGAACGACACCGACCATGCAAAGAAGTAGCACCAACCAACAATCACACTGATGTGGTTCCTGTTCTCAAAAAGTGTTGGTGAGTCGGAGCGGGCAATCTGGTGCATGCCGCATACCGCGATCTGTCAGATGCACGCACCATGGCGCAGGATCATCGTTGCCACCAGGCGCTGCGAGTCCGACAATCACACCACAGGCCAAAATGGCAGCCAAACCACTCAATCCCTTCACCCAGCCGTGCCAACAAGATTTTGAGGGCGGGGTCGAGGAGGGTTTACGTGTGGGGCTGAGTTCCACTTCGCGAATGGCGGGCGGATCCTTGCTGCTTCATGCGAACAGACACGCGCACCCTGTTTCACGCCACGTTCGGCATCCACCTGCACGCGGCAACTCACCTCATGCTACCATCTGCGCCCAACATCGTGTCCCACGGCTCCGTTCGGTTCTGGTGACGTCGCCAAGTGACACCACCTGAGGCGCTGCAGTGTGTCACAGTCGTACAAAAGACAAACGCTAGTTTTGACATTCTGCGGACAAATCACAAATTTGAGACTTTTGATCTTTTGAGCATGCCTGCAAACCAACGTCTACCGCCATGTGGGGATGCTTGCTACCGACCAAACACACCCCCACACTCACGTTCAGAGCGACCCGCCTCGTCCCCGGCCCGCGGTCTTGAACTCTGCGCTGAGAACATATCATACCTGTCACCATGGGTCTCCTGTCCAAGCTGAAACGTAGCCTGTCGCGCCGGAGCTTGAAGCACCCGCCGCGCATTGAACCAACCGCCGAGGTGCAAGATACCGCGACGGACGTTCCCACACCAGTATCCAACGCCCCGCCCACCCCCTCCAGCAACTTGGCATCCAGCACTATCACTTCCAAGACCTCAGAGCCCGCTGCTACTGCTGCTGCCACTTCCAAGCCGCCTCGTCCCTCAGTCCGAGCCGTCGCGGCACCCGCGCCGATTGACACAGCCACGGACACAGCCGTTGCCAAGCCCTCCCCGGCCGTGGCGCCCAACACGGCTGCGCCCAAGCCTGTGAAGCCAACTGCCACACAAGACACAGTCGTGGGAACCCAGAGTGCCGCCGGCGAAGCTTCGGCGCAGGACGGCCAGGCAGAGGAGATGAACTTCTTCGAGGCCACAAGCAGGCTGTTTGGGCGTGACAATGCCGAGCGCCTGACTGCTTCAAAGTGGTCGGAACGAAACTTTGCGATCGCTTCCATCCATGAGAACCTCCGTGGTATTGGTGGTGGAGCAAACACCGGCACTGGCGCGCAGGCGTACAGCATGGAGGAGTTCTTCTGCACCACCGTTCGAACGGTTGCACAGTGCGTGGACGACAAGGTGGCGCCTGTCTTCTTCTCCTCTATGGGGCTCTACACTGACCTTCTTGACACGTATGGCTCAGCGGTCGACGCTGTCCAGGTATGTGGCTGAAAAAGCGCGCACTGGGCGCATGCTGTGCTTGACCGGCACCTCACTTCGTATGTGTTCGTTTTTCTTGTCTGGTTGATCGCCTGATCCAGGTTCGTGAGGCCATCACCGACTTGATTCCGCGCCTGGTAACGCGCATGGGGAGCTCCAACACACGCATCCAGCGCCAGGCGTGTGATGCCATCCTCCAAACGGCCCGCTGTGCTTCACTCGGCGGCCTCGCCGCCGTGACACCTTCGCTGGTCACCAACACACTGCCGCTTCGCGCTCGCCTGTCTGTGCTTCGCATCCTGGTGCCCGAGACCAAGCTCGCCAAGGGCACCCCACTGAACCTGGGCGCCGTGATGGGTGTCGCCACCCCGGCCCTGCGCATCGCCGACACCAAGACGCGCAAGGCGGCAGTGGCGCTGGTGGTGGCTTGCTACAAAGTGAGCGGTCGCCGCGTCAAGCGCCACCTCATCAACATCAAGCCTGCCATGCTCAAGATCCTGCACCGCGAGTTTGATGCCGTGTCTGGTGGTGGTGGCAAGCCGTCTTCCTCGTCGTCTTCCTCTGGCAAGAGCCGCCGCCACCGCAGCTCCCGCCGTCGCAAGAACGATGAGAACGCCGGCCCACGCGGAGGAAAGCAGGCTGTCGCCAAGCGCCACGCCAGTGTGGGTAACTTGGGCCCTGTTTCGGGGCTGAAGTCTCCGATGGGGTCGACGGCGATGAAGCCTCCCCTGCGCAGCCGTGACGAAGGCGCGTCGTACTTGGCCCCGCTGCCCGTGAGCCCGATGGCGGTATCTCGACTGAACCGCAGCACCAGCGCTCCTGGCATGGATCGCCCGTCGCCAGGTGCCTCAAAGCTTCACCACGCCAGCCGCCCCAACTTCGGTGCGGCAGAGAGCATCTTCAACCTGTCCGGGCCCGCTCCCGCTGCTCGCTCTCCGCGCATGTCGCCCGTGCGGGTGCCGGTCATGGCAGACTCGATGCGAGCCGTGGCTGCGGATCCGCTGGAAGCGCGGTTCTTCGACGACGATGACGAACAGATGATGGACGATATCTTGTCGTGCATGTGATTCTCTCGTGTTGCTGCCACGACCCCCTCCCTGTTGCGTCGAATCGACCCGACAGACAGTTCGTGTACATACCTCCACGGCAACACTGCGGCTTGTCGGGTGGGGGGGGAATGGGGCAATGAGAGTTGTGCAGATGTGTAGCGCGCGTGTCAGGCCTGCGTTTCGTTGGTGCGTAGGCGAGGTGAGTTCCTTGTTTGTTTTTTTCTTTCTGTGTTCGTTTCTTGTTCTTGTGCTTTGTCGTCAGAGGTCGAAACCTGTGTTACCGTGTGAAGTAGGAGAAGCAACTGTGTGCACAACACACATCACAACAACACCTTCTCCCGTTACAAAGTCGATATCTTTTCTTTTGCAACTGCCCCTGCTCCTGCTCAGGCAGTGTGTGTGCGAGCTACATGCGCCCCACCGCCCCAATCCTAGCCCTCGGCATCATGTCATGCGCCACCATCCATCCAACGAGCCATCACAGCGACCCAAGCGAGCTCACAATGCGACTGGCCGCACTTCCGCTGGAGCCGTTTCTGTCGTCTTCCTCCTCCACAGATCCCGCATCCTCCTCCATTTCCATCGACGGGTCGCCGGCTGCACCCATGGCTAGCCGCGTTGCCGTCAACACCGCCAACCACTTCCACCGCCCGTTGTTGTCCGGACACACGCCCGCCGACGTTTGAGCCTGTGGCCGACGAGCAGCTGCGCCGACCACAACGACCCCACACCCAGCCGCTGCTGTCGCTGTCGCTGCTGTCGCTGTTGTTGCTGATGCTGTTGCTGCTGTCGTCGTTGCTGTGTCGCCGCTGCCGCTGTTACCACGCGCACGAAAGGCGACGCCCGGGGCACCTGCAACACCGAGGCCGTTCGTCGCCTGGCGCCGCGAGACAGGAAAGAACATGGAGGACTCCGCTGAGGTGAACACACCCCCCGACAAGCAGTTGGCCGCGGCCACAACCACCTTGCGGGGCGCTGGAGAGGGCAGATGCACGGGGTGTCGCGCATCGATGTGGGGCGCCCGTTTCTCATGCTTGCGCCGCGCCGCGGCAATTTCATCGTCCAGGCGTGACGTGATGACGTGCGTCGCGTGGGGACCGCTGGGGGGGACACCACTGGCTGCTGCACCCGAGCCCGGCATCTTCTTGCACAGGCGGGAGGCCAGCGACTGCGGTACGTGTCCCGGCAGCAGCACGTCGCACACGTCCTTGGGGAGCTTGAGCACCGACGCGACACGTGTGTCGGTCACCGGCTCCCCTGCGCTGGGGAAGTGGCGCGCAAACCAATCCACCGATGGCACAGCCAGGACGGCGCTGCCCATCCACAGGTGGGAGACAAAAGAGGGAGGGGCGGCCACCGCAGCGACATGGGACGCCCCAAACTCGCCACTCGACCCCGCAGGACCGGTGCCGTGCAAGCACGACCCCCACCCCGTCACACGAGCCGGGTCTGACAACCGCACGTCGTCGTCGCCGCCGCGCCCAGCCGCCAACCGTGCACGCCCCGCCGCGTTGTGGCTGGACTGCGAGCGCAGGCGGTGGTTGGACCCCGCACCGCGTTGGGCCTCTAGGCTCAGTGCGGCGGCGGTCCACTTGAACGCCGTCGCCAGCGGCGCGCGACCACTGGCGCTGGCGCGGGAGGCCTTGAACAGCGACACGGCGGGCAGAATGTCGGGTTGCACCGCGACCACATCCCACCCACGGGTGTGGGCGAGCACCACATCCTGCGGGACGTGGTCCCCAAAGTAGCACACGGCCACGTCCTTGCCCTTGGCATCCACAGGCCTCGAGCGCGCACCGCAAAAGCACCTGTTCGGGGACACCCCACACGTCATGCGGTCGCGCAGCGAAGGAACCGCCGCCGCCGCCGCACCCACACCACCACCACCACCACCACCACCACCACCACTACCACCACTGCCGCTGCCGCTGCCACCGACTCCAGCCGCTGTGGCATCGCTGTTCACGTGCAGCATGTGTGGCCGTCGTGGTTGGTGTCGTGTGTGGGTGGGTGGTCGGCGGTCCGGTGGGGGACTGGAAGGTGGCGGCGCGGGGGTGCGATCCGCACTGCCGCCTCCCTTTCCCCTGGGTGTGCGTCGCAGCAGCGCCACGCGTCGTGCCATGGCGCTCCGAGCTGAGGGGGGCGGTGACACGCCGTTCGCGTTGCTGTTGCAGGAGGAAGACACGCCCCCGGTGCCGCCACTCACACCACCCGTGGTGCCGCCCGGCCGTCTCGCTGCCTTTGGCGTGGTGGGAGCAGCACCGGCAGAGGCTCCGACATGGTCACCGCCCATGCCAGCTCTGGCAGGCCCAGCAGGCCGGGTGCCGTCTCGCACCTCCGCCTGCTTGGTCGACCGGGCAGGCGTCGCCGGTGATGAACGGCTGCCACCGCGCGGCGCGTCTGCGGCACCCGCCTCGGGGGACGTGTGGCCGAGTACCCACCCATGGGCGCAGGTGGGGTAGCCGTCGTGTCGTTCCAGGGTGGCGCGCGCAAAAAAGTCCATCAACTGACTGAAATTCCCGCCCGCAAACACACCGCCGAGCGTGGGAAGCACTGTCTCGCCGCGCGCGACGCGGGTGCGTCCACCAGACTTGTTCAGGCGCCGGAAGGGCTTGAGGTGCGAAGCGCGAGGGGTGGCACCCGACGCCAGGTGCAACGGCGGGGCAAAGAATGTTCTTTTCTTCGCCTCCACGATGACGATGTCGAACAGCTGGGTCCACGCCTCTCCGAAGCTGAATGTCATCAGCGAGTTGGCGTGGGGAAACGCAGCATTGGTCAACGCGAAGAGGCGAAGTCCAAACCGTTTACGCAGGCGTTGCAACCACTCCCGCACGGTGTCTTGTTTCACCATGTACTCTTCCGGATGAGCTAATACCTCTGGGAATCCATCCTGATGAAGGATTGTAGCACACACACAAAGCAAAGCAAGGAAGGGCAAGGAAAACCAAAAAGGCAATTCGGTCAGAGTGAGTGTGAGACGCAGGCCTGGTTTACACTAACGCATGGCCCACCTTGCAAAACTTTGTGTACACGAATCGAAACGCCGCGGCGATGTCCTTGCTCAACGACGAATAGTCGTGGGAACGGGCTGCAGTGACGGCGTCACGAATGTTGGCCAAGGTGTCGGTGCGATCCACCGCGAGAGCGAACAACGGTCCCATCGGCTTCTCAAACCCCGTGTCCAACGTTGCCCACCGTTTGCTGTCGGGGTACATCGGCAACGACTTGCCACGATATCTGATGACACCACAAACAAACACCCACACCACCATGAACACTGATGAGGGGCACAGCAATCCGCACAACACACAGCGACAAAGTGGACGCCGAGCCGACCCACAAACGCCTTGCACCCATGTCGACGTACAGCACCCACAACTCTGCGCGAGACATGGCTCGGAAGCCATGATAGCCAGCCACCGCACGCCGTGCAAAATCAAGCTTCAACAGGTTGCCCCACTTGCGATCAATCACCACAGCGGTGCGCGCAAGTGGTTCACAGTACGGGTCACGCGCGACATTGAACAAGTTTGGATAAAACGACCCTTTCATGTTCACCAAGTAGTTCAAAGCAGCACGGAACACCAACCGATCAACCTTGTCCTGTTGGTACCTGCACATCACGAAACGTACACAAGTGCAACGGATCAGGCGGCCAGGTACCAAATATGTGTCCCACACATCCCTCCACAACACATGACAACACAACACACACACACACACACACACACACACACACACACACCGCACGTACTGCAGCAACGTGTGGTCCAAATCAAACCCCACCCAGTGATACCTCCCCACACGAAACGGCTCGTGGGGCACAAACAGGGGCCAGCTCGGGCGCGTGGCACCTTCTTCGTTGGACGTCGTGGACATGGTGGACATCGAAGGGCGCCGAGAAGCCACAAAGGAACCCCGACGCTTCGCCGCCACCGCCAACATGTTGGTCATGGAGGGTCGTCGCGATCGCCGCAACAGTGCACCACGCGAAGCGGTGGCGGTGGCGGTGGTAGCATTGGCGGGGGCGCCGGCGCCGGTGCTGTGGCTGCCAGCGCTGGGTGCGACAACATCCTCGCCGGCGACAGGTGAGCCAGTCGCGGCACGGCCAGCGACGGGTGAGTGCGTTGTGGCACGGCCAACTGCCTCGCCCCGACGAGCGGGTGAATGCAAACGCGCTGCCGCACCGCTGCCGCTGCCACTGCCACTGCCATTGTCGTTTCCACTGCCACCACTTCGCGTGTCAACAGCTCCAACGGCCCATGAGCCGGAATGAGGAGTGCCAGGGGTGGAAGGTGAGTCCAGGGGGCCAAGCGAAGGAGGGTCGAACGGCGGCACGCGCTGGCGATGAAAATAACCCACACACTGAATCGCTTGGAGCGCACGTGTCTGCGCCGCAACCGACACACGAAACAGTCAGTTGGATGCTCGCAAGCAACCACCACAATCACAATCACAACCACAGCTACGACCACAACCACACATTGCAACAGGGCAGCACATGCGGTGGTGTGTGCGGGGCGCACCTTTTCCATGGATCGAGTCACAAGCCGTGACACAATCTCCTTGTCAACACTCCCCGCCAAAGCGCCCTCTGCACGAGAAGCATCCAGGCTTTGTGCCACGGCACATAACCCAGGTGCGTGCTGTGCTTGCAGCAGCAGGTCAGCATGGGCCATCAGCATCGTCGCAGCGATCCGGATGAGTCCGTCGAAGCCCTAACAAAACAGCAACACACACCGCCCCCAGCCACACCATGCACGACACGATAGCACCTCTGTGATAAGTACCGACCTACATGAACATATATGTGCTGTGAGCAGTGCCAAGGAGGGAGGGGGAGGGGTGTACCTGGTACACGAAACTGTCCACGACACGCAGGACGAGATCGAAAGGCAGAGAGCCAATCCACAGAGAGGAAAACCAGTCGGCAACTAGCAAACTTGAATGGGCGCCACGGCGCACAACTTGTGCAGCCACCTTGGGACACAGCTTGAGCAGTGTATCATCAAACGCATGCAACAACAACGAGAAGGTGTTGCGATCCATCACCATCAGCAAGACACCGCTGTGCCACTTTCTGAGCATGGTGGCCACCACTGCCGTGGCTTGCACCTCGGTTAACAACGTCAACAACAACGCCGACAAGGACATGACGGGGGCACAAAACTGCGCCCTGCCTTGGTTCGCACAAGCCATCGCCCCCAGTGCAACCCTCGCCACAGCACGCGGGTTCACGGCAAGGCATGACTCCGGGACGTGAGCGTGGTGGGCAACAGCCTGGCTGGCCTTCGTCGCGACTTCCAAGTGGTGCAGCGACACACGCGCCAGTTTCATGGCCTGAAGGCCCTCTGACACCTTGGCGTGTACCGATGCCAACCAAAACGCCTTTCGCAACTCCAGTGGCGGGCCTTGGCGCAGGTATCCCCGCAGGTCGGCCTTGGACAACGGCTTCGGAAGGGCAGCCGATTGGGGACACATCCACGCAGGTGTTCGCTCCGAGGAGTCGTCTGCACGCCTCCTGTGGTCTGCTGCGGCCGTTAAGCGGCTGTCTACGACAATGGAAGCCCGGCGCACACGCATAGGCGCCGAACGCGTGGCGTGCAACGCTGCACCTCCCGGCATGGTGTCAGTACCTGCTTTGTGTGTGTCGGCGCCTGCTGCAGCGGACCTCAGACGCGGGCGGCAGGGCCACCACAGCACAGAGGAGGAGGAGGAGGAGGAGGAGGAGGAGGAGGAGGAGGAG
>Ga0213833_1000886_pt1 | contig 24531 bp, 5 predicted proteins | sample SWATP21_FD_160575 | JGI IMG/M metagenome (GOLD analysis project Ga0213833, IMG submission 160575) | Coastal seawater microbial communities from Marineland, Florida, United States - SWA TP2 #1 | ecosystem: Environmental > Aquatic > Marine > Coastal | place: USA: Florida | collected 2016-08-14 | reverse complement strand
TGTGTGTGTGTGTGTGTGTTGTGTGTGGACACAGACGCTGCCAGTGATCCTCGAAGGCGCCTCAGGAGCCGGCAAGTCCACGCTCATTCATGAACTTGCGAGGCTGACGGGCAACACAGACCTCATCGAGTTGCACCTGGATGACAGCATGGACAGCAAGAGCTTGTTGGGCACCTACGTATGCACCGACGTGCCAGGCGAGTTCCGGTGGCAGCCGGGTCCCCTGACGCAGGCCGTGAAGCAAGGGCGGTGGGTGGTGATTGAGGACATCGACGTTGCACCGTTCGAGGTGCTGTCGTCCCTCGTGCCGTTGATGGAATCGCGTCGGCTGCTCCTCCCCAATCAACCCGCGTTGCACGCCGCACCCGGCTTTCGGTTGTTTGGCACCCGCACCACACGCCGGCGTCCAACCCTGTCCAGGCGCCGCACGCAGGGTGCCTCGATCCCCGCCGATGCGGATGGCGACACAGAGACGACAAAGGCTCAGGCAGAGACGGAGATGAAGTCAGCAGGGGCAGGCGCAAAGGCAGGGGCAGGAGCAGGGGCAGGGGTGAGCACGAAGTCGCAGGGAGAAGATGGAGATGAAGACGCCGCTCACATTGATGTGGTTACAGGACCGTTGGCCAGCTTCATCAACTCTTGGTGTCGTGTCGGGGTGGTGTCATTGCCCCAGCGTGAAGTTCGTGACGTTGTCATGGCTCGCTTTCCGAACCTTCCAAGCCTTATCGTGGATGGTGTTGTCGCCACGTGCGAGCTGCTGCTGTCTGGAGCTGTGAACGCGTCCATTGGTGGTGTTGGGGCCAATCTGTATCACTCCCGCGTTCTTTCCGTGCGCAACGTGCTTCGATGGGCCGCACGCATTGCCACACTGGCCCGGTTTGGCACTGGGATTCAGGGTTTCATCACGGAGCAGGTGCGTGACGTGACGTGACGTGACTGGCTCGGGGTATGGCTGCTGTGACTGCAGCAGCTCGCTCACTTTCCACGGTTATTTGGGTTAACGCCTTCCCCCGTGCTACGTGCGATGCCTGTCTGTGTGGTGTGCGTTGGTTGGTGTGCTGTCCATGTTTCCGGTGGATTGCGTCAGGATCGTGAGAATATTGTCCTCGATGCGTTCGATGTGTTTTGTGCCCACTGGCGCGACAAGGCGACACGCGTGCGTGTCGTCACCGACATTGCTGCTTGTTGGGGCATCGACTCCAGCCGTGTGTGCCACTTGATTCAAGAGCGCAAGCCGAACGTTGAGGTGTCAGAGACCGCAAAAACCTGGAGTGCAGGTCGCATGCGTGTTCCAACCTCGCGTAAGCACCCGATTCGCCTACCATCCAACTTTGCGGCCACTCGCCACTCGTTGTGTTTGCTGGAACGACTTGCCGCTGGCGTCGTCATGCGAGAGCCCATGCTGTTGGTTGGTGGTACGTGCACCACTTCACCCTCTCCTTGTTTGCGATGCTGTCGTGTGTCTGTGTCTGTGCCTGTGTCTGTTGATGATTGTTCGTGACCCTCATCCTTTGTCGGCTGCGGCGTGACAGAAACGGGAAACGGCAAGACGTCTGTCATTCAAGCACTAGCGTCATGTCTTGGGGCCACACTGGTGGTTCAAAACTTGAACATGCAGTCCGACAGCGCCGATTTGCTGGGTGGCTTTCGCCCTGTCCAGTTGCGCACATTGGCGCACCCCTTGCTCACAACCACGCTGCACTTGTTCCCGAAGCTGTTCTCAAAAACGGTACGTCGCTCGCCAGTGAGATGTGTGCGTGCGAATTTCTTTTTCCCGGATGCGAAGTGGGCTGTACGTCTCGTCCCCAGCGTCTCACATGGTTGTGTTGGTGGCGTGGTGGCGGACTCAGGCCAACGCGGGGTTTCTTCGCGCATTGCGAAAAGCTTTCAGCACACAGCGGTGGAAAGAGTTTGGGAAAGGGCTTGGGAGCCTGACCACCATGGCGCTTCGCAAGCTCAGCACGTGCGTTTCTTGAGGCGCATCGCCTTTGTGTGGCGTTGTTTGGCTATCTGGACGCGTCGTTTCTTGTGATTGTGTTTCTGTATTCTTCTTGTTTTGCCTTGCCTTGTGTGTGGTAACGAACGACACGGCTTTGGTGACATGTTGTGCAGCAAGAAGGGGAAGAAACGTTGGGGAGAGGAGGTTCGGCAGGCGTGGAGCAAACTGGCAGTGGCAGGCAAGCGTTTCACACGGCAAGTGGAGCAAGTTTCGAAGACGTTTGCCTTCTCTTTCGTAGAGGGTGTGCTTGTGAAGGCGTTGAAAGAGGGGCACTGGATTCTGCTCGACGAAATCAATCTGGCTGGCGCTGACCTCTTGCAACGGTGTGTCGTGCACGCAAGGTGCCGTTTTACGGGATGGTGTGATCTCAACGACGGTGCATGAATGTGTATGTGTGGTGTGGTGGCGCGCATGATGACTACTACCCACAGCTTGACGGGACTGTTGGAAGGCGGTGACGGGTGCCTCACGTTGACCGAGCGAGGGGATTTGGAGCCCATCAAGCGCCACCCTAACTTCAGGTTGTTTGCGGCCATGAACCCGGCCACAGACGTGGGCAAAAAGGACCTTCCCATTGCCGTCCGCACTAGGTTCACAGAGGTATGATAGATAATACGGTTGCGATGTGTGTGATCTCTCCAGTTCGATGGGGCTTTCTCCTGATGGTGGTGCTGTGTTTCTGTGTTTGTTTGCAGCTGTATGTGGATGATGTGGTGGATGTGGTGGATTTGGAAATTGTTGCGCGACACGGCATGCAAACCGTGCCGGATGCTCCCATAAAGTCCATTGTGGAGTTTTACACCACCGCCCGTGCACTGGCTGACGAGAGCCTGTTGGATGGTGCGGGTCAGAAGCCCCGGTACTCACTGCGTACTCTCTGCCGAGTTCTGCGTTTTGCGTCGCACATGATCCCACTGGGTACGCCTCGCTCACTTTGTTTTTGCGCTTGCATGCATGCATGCTCTGCTCCACCCCCACATCCACCTCACATTCACCTCGCCTTATCTCACATCATCTCTCCTCAACGCTGGTGTGTGTGTGCTGTTTGGTGTGTGTTGTTTGGATGTTGTGTTGTGCCCCGAGGCAGGCTACAAAGTGCAGCGTGCGCTGTACGAAAGTGTGTCCATGAGCTTCCTCACCCAGCTCGGAGACCGCTCCGCCAAGCGCCTGCACCAAGTCATCAAGTCCAGCTTCACCCACGGTCTGTCAGCCTCTGCGCTGAGCAAGCCACCTCGACGACCTGGAGGTCGCAAGGGTGGCAAGGCCTACGTGGTGGTGGAGCAGTACTGGTTGAAGCGCGGCCCACTACCGCCACGCGACCCTGCCAAACCCAACTCCAAGGGATCCGTGGAGTTTGTCGTGGTGCCGTCGGTGCGCAGGCACATCCAGAACCTGGCACGCGCTGTGTTGAGCAGCCGCCACCCGGTGTTGCTGCAAGGTCCAACCTCGAGTGGAAAGACGACGATGGTTGCGTACGTTGGTTGGGGTGGCAAGGCGGTCGACCTTCCAGACGCTTGGGCGGGGTTGTGTGCTGCCTGTGTGCTGCGGAAGCGAAGCCGGTCTTGGGATTCTAACCCTTCGTTGTCGGAACAGGTACCTTGCTGCGCGCACGGGTCACAAGTGTGTCCGCATCAACAATCACGAACACACCGACCTCCAAGAGTACGTTGGGACCTACGTCACCAACAGCGACGGCAAGCTGGTGTTCCAAGAGGGTGCCTTGGTGACGGCCATGCGTGAAGGGTCGTGGATCATCTTGGATGAGCTGAACCTTGCCCCCACCGAGGTGTTGGAGGCACTGAACCGTCTCTTGGACGATAACCGCGAGTTGTTCATTGCTGAGACGCTTGAAACGGTGCGATTGAACAGATTTCGCGTTGCGCTGGGACAAGGGGAGTCACATTCTCACGACAACAATGTTTCGTTTGTGTTTACTGAAAAATGTGGGCGCGTGATGTGTGCGGGGGCCCAGGTGAAGCCACACCCCAACTTCATGTTGTGGGCCACCCAAAACCCGGCTGGCGCGTATGGTGGAAGGAAGCAGCTGTCGCAAGCCCTCCGCAACCGGTTCTTGGAGTTGCATGTTGATGACATTCCTGGTGCGTTGTCCACCCTTGCATCCATCCATCCATCCATCCATCCATGCATCCATCCATCCATGCATGCATCCATCCATGCCTCCATGCCTCCATGCCTCCATGCATCACCTTTTGTGTTGTGGTGGGATCTGTTGTCGTTGCCTTTTCCTTTGTGTGTTGACGTGACCTTGGGTGTGTGCAGAGGCGGAGATGGTGACGATCTTGGAGAAGCGTTGCCAACTGGCGCCACCTTTCTGCCGTGCCATGGTCGCAGTGATGTCTGACCTGCAGCGCCGGCGACAAAGCTCGCAGGTGTTTGCCGGCAAGCATGGCTTCATCACCCCTCGTGACCTGCTGCGCTGGGCGAATCGCCGACCGGCAACGTACCAACAGCTGGCTGACGACGGGTTCATGCTGCTGGGAGAACGCCTGCGGCGGGACGACGAGCGCTTAATTGTGAAGGAGGTGGTGGAGAAGCACTGCAAATCCAAAGTGGACACGTCGTACGCATGGGACGGGAATATCAAGAAGCGTGACCGGCCGCATGACGATGGCGGTGACGATGACGATGCCGGGTCCCACGGCGCCACCTCAAGTGCGCGTGCAGACCGGGAAGTTGGTCCCTCCTCGAAACGGTCACGAACCGCCAACGGTCGCAAGAATCGGCGCCATCGCAAACTGGGGGCACGCGGCGCTGTCGATAGTGATGGAGCCGGTGCCGGTGCCGGCGCAGGTGCAGGTGCAGGTGCAGGTGCAGGTGCGGGTGCTGGCGCTGCCAAAGACTTCAGCACGGCGCACCTCATGTCCACACTGCACAAGCTGCTGCGTGTGTCCGACCCACAAGTGCAAGACGCACCGCTCCGGCCAGAGTCGAGCACGCCATCCACTCCCGATGGTCCAACAGACGCTTTGAAAGCAGGGGAGACCATGGGTGCTGGCGTTCAGGGTGTGGCGTGGACGTCTGGGCTTCAGCGGCTGCTGGTGCTGGTGGGGCGGTGCCTTGCCAACCAAGAGCCGGTGTTGCTCGTGGGTCCAACCGGCAGTGGAAAAACGAGCTTCTGCCAGTGCGTTTTGTTGTTGTGCTTGGGGATGGTGTGTGTTTGTTGTGTGTGTATGTGTGTCTGTGTGCACCCTTCCCTCCATTCCCGCGTGCTCCTCACACCGCCGGGCTGTTGGTTTTGCTTTTGTGTGGTGTTTTTGGTTGCGGGTGCACGACACAGGTTCTTGTCCCTGATGATGAACATGCCACTGCACATCGTCAACTGCCACGAGCACACCGAGACCGCCGATTTCTTGGGTGGTTTGCGCCCTGTCCGCAACAAGCTGCGCACCAGCGAGTTGTTGGATGCGGCAGCCACCAAGCTGTGGACCGTCGCGGCTTCGTGTGTATGGCCGTTGCCGATTGCACCTCCTCAAGGGGTGGAGGTCGTTCCACGCGAAGGCTCGGTGGGTGCGGACTCAGAAGCTGGCTGTGTCGTGGACGTCCGCATTGCGTCCAGTGTTTCTCCTGCCGTGCTTTCATCTTCCGCGCGGGCTCTGGCTGCGGCGCTTACAACACCTCCAAAGGCTCCTGCAGAAGCACAGCAGGATGGTGCAGACGGCAGCACAACACAACAGCAACAGCAACAACAGCAGGCTCTCGTCACCGACACCGACACTGTGGGGCAGCTTCGCAAGCTAGTGGCGGATGTGGCGGCGCACTACAAGCGCTCGCAGGCGTTGTTTGAGTGGCAAGACGGTCCCTTGATTGTGGCCATGCGTGGGGGCCACTTGTTCTTGTTGGATGAGCTGTCACTCGCGGAAGACGCGGTGTTGGAGCGACTGAACTCGGTCTTGGAGCCGTCCCGGTCGTTGTTGCTGGCCGAAAAGGGCGGCTTTGACACCGAGGAGGTGTCCGCCGACACCAACTTCCGCTTCATCGCCACCATGAACCCGGGTGGCGATTTTGGCAAACGCGAGCTGTCCCCGGCGTTGCGGAACCGGTTCACAGAGATCTGGGTGCCCGCGCTCGGTGACAGTGACGACCTGCGACGCGTGGTGGTGGGGCGCCTGGCCGCCACGGCCACACAATCGTCCGGCGAGCTGAGTCTCGCACAGCGTGCTGGCTTAGCGCCCGTCCACGTTCGTGAGGCCGCCGCCGCCCCCGCCTCCGTGCCGCCGGCCGCTGTGACATCGCTGCCGCGGGGTTTGTTGGCCCGACCCCGCTCGGAAGTGGCCGTGACGACCATGCTACGGCCGTTTGTGAACCGCCTGCTGTGGTATGTGCAGTGGTTCAACCGCACCACGGCACAGCACTTGACGCCCTCGGCTGTGGCGGCGGCAGCAGACGCCGTCATCGCCTCGGGCGATGCGGCGCGACACGCCCGCGCCAGTGACACCGCTGCCACTGACGTCATGCAAGCCATGTCAGCGGCCGGTGCAGCCAGCAGCGCTGCCTCCGCCACGGCACCCTCCACGCGTGCGCTGTCGTTCACTGTGCGCGACATTGTGGCGTGGGTGTCCTTCATGGTGCGCCTGGTGAGTCACACCACCGCGACGCCGTGGCAGGCGTACGTCCACGGTGCCGCCATGGTCATGCTGGACGGCATTGGCCTGGGCACTGGCTTGTCGCAGCTCGTGGCACGCTCGCTGCAGGTCGCTGCCTACCGCGTGCTGTGGGAACAGGCACGTGGTGTCTTGCACAACACAACGGCAACGCCAACGGCAATCATGCCTTCACAGCAGGCTGTTGTGAAGGAGTTGGGAGGCGCTGTTCCTGCCCACGTGATGCAGGCCATCCACGACAGCACCCATGCCCATGCCGCACCTGCGTCTGCGTCTGCGTCTGCGTCTGCGTCTGCGTCTGCACCTGCAGGTGACACCTCCAGCGCTGTGTCTGTTGTGCGGGCGGCCGGCTGCGACAGCAACGAGGTGATTCGTGCCCCTGGCGTGTTTGGGTTTGCGCCGTTCTTGGTGCAAACCGGTGAGGAGCGCGTGCAGGCCGTGCAATACGCGCTGGGCGCGCCCACCACTGCGGCGAATCTGCTGCGGGTACTGCGCGCGCTGCAGGTGCCCAAACCCATCATGCTGGAGGGCAGCCCGGGCGTGGGCAAGACCACCCTGATCGCTGCGCTGGCCAAGGTGACGGGGCACCGCCTGGTGCGCATCAACCTGTCGGAGCAAACCGACATCGCGGACCTGCTGGGCGCGGACCTGCCGGCGGAGAGCGCGGACGGCACGGCGCGGTTTGCGTGGAACGACGGCGTGTTTTTGCGCGCCATGCGGGCCGGCGACTGGGTGTTGCTGGATGAGCTGAACCTCGCCACGCAGGCGGTGTTGGAGGGCCTCAACGCGTGCCTGGACCACCGTGGCACCGTGTACGTGCCTGAGCTGGACCGGTACTTCCGCCGACCGCCGTCCTTCCGGGTCTTTGCCGCTCAAAATCCTGTGAACCAGGGCGGCGGCCGCCGTGGCTTGCCCAAGTCCTTCCTCAACCGCTTCACGCGCGTGTACGTGGACGCCCTGACTCCGGATGACATGAGCTTCATCACGCGCACGCTGTTCCCCTCGCTCGCGAAGGCCCCGCCCCTGTCGCTTCCTTGTGACACAACCCCTTCGGCCGGCACGAGTGCTGCCGCTGGTGCGGGTGCTACGGCTACCGCCGGTGCAGGTGCAGGTGCGGGTGCAGGTGCAGGTTCAGGTGCAGGTTCGGGTGCAGAAGCTGTCACGTCCACGTCCACGTCCACGTCCACGTCCACGTCCACGCCCTCTGCAACCGCCACCAACCTGCTGGAGCAGATGATTGAGTTCACGCGCCAGGTCCAAGCCGATACGATGGGCGCGACGCCGGCGTACGGTCGAGCGGGCCGACCCTGGGAGTTCAACCTGCGTGACGTGTTCCGCTGGTGCGGCCTGCTGGTGCGCCGCGGCCACCTGGCGCGCGACGTGCAAGACGCGGCGTGGTTGTTGTTCGCCACCCGCATGCGCTGCGCCGAGGACCGTGCCGCGTTGGCAGCTCGGTTTGCGTCCGTGTTCAACGGCGTCGCCATGTCCCCGCCGCCCACGCCGCATGTGCAGCGCACCCCCGACGCCGTGGTCATCAACGCCAACCGCCTTCCGCAACATGGCGAGGCCATGGCGGCGGAGGCGGCGCTGGTGCCTGTGATTCCCTCGTCCCATGTTGGGGCAGGGGCAGGGGCCGGGGCAGGGGGGGAGGAGGGCATGACGACGGTCCTGCCATCGGCACTGCTGCCCGTGGTGGCGGCGGCGGCAGAGGCCGTGTCCGCGGGCTGGCCCTGCCTGCTCGTCGGCGCCCCTGCCACGGGAAAAACGACGGTGGTGCGGCACCTAGCGGCGTGGCTGCGGTGGCCGCTGCGCGAGGTGACGCTGTCGCCCTCCACCGACTCCACGGAGCTCATCGGGTGCTTCGAGCAGTCCGACGCGAGTCGGCAGGGCGCACGCCTGTTGGCGGCGCTGCAGGGCATCGTGACCGAGGTGTCGCGTGCCACCACCCACCACACCCTGGCACCCGCCACCAACGTCAACGCCAACGCCAACGCCAACGCCAACGCCAACGGCAACGGCAACGCCAAGCCGACTGTTGGGGGGTCGGGAGGCCCAGGCCTCGTGCCGCACACCGCAGCAGCGGTGGCCAGGCTGCATGAGGTGTGGCAGTTCGTGCGCCAAGCGTGCAACGCCGCTGTGGCTGCAGCAGAGGCGAGTGGTGACCCCGTCGACGATGCGCTGGCTTGGAGTGCGGGCGTTGCCGGCGTTGGTGTGCTGGAGGCTGCCGCCCTGGTGTGTGACCACCTGCGGGACGAGGAGGGCGAGGGGGAGGAGGAGGGGGAGGAGAAGGGGGAGGAGGGTGGTGACGGCGTCGCCACAGACGTCACAACAACCCCGACGCCACCACCAACAGCACGCACGCATGTCCAAGCCTCCGTGCGTGTGTTGCAGCAGCACATAGCAGCGGCCCGTGCCGACGCAAAGGCGGCGCGCACCGCGTTTGTGGGCGCCGGGAAGGTGTTGAAGGCGGCACGACGCGTGTTCCAACGCATGGGTGTAGGTGTGGACGCTGATGCCGCTGGTGGTGCCACTGGTGCCGGTGGTGCCGGTGTGGGTGGTGAAGCCAACACGAGCGACCAAGACGCGCTGTCCAGCATGTTGCTGCATCCGCCACGACGCAAGCATCGAGCGGGGCAGGGTGCGTTTGAGTGGGTGGACGGCCCGCTGGTGCGCGCCATGGAGGCGGGGCACTGGCTGCTGTTGGACAACGCCAACTTCTGTGACGCCACCGTGTTGGACCGATTGAACCCGCTGATGGAACCCGGCGGCGAGTTGTTGGTGAACGAGTGCGGCCTGGTGAACGGCGAAAGTCGCACGGTGCGCCCCGCACCCGGCTTTCGCATTTTCTTGACCGCAGACCCGGCGTACGGCGACTTGTCGCGGGCCATGCGCAACCGGTGCCTGGAGATCGCCGTGCTGGCGCCTTCTCGCTCGGACCCCATGCCGATGCACCTGCACCCGGCGTCGGCGGCGTTTGCTACTTCTGCGTCTGTCCCTTCACCCTCGTTGGAGCAGCGGTTGGGCGCGGACGATGTGGTGGCGGCACTTGGTGTGCCGGCGTTGTCTGACACCTTCCGCCTCGTGCGCCCCATCATGCCGCATGCTTCTGTGGCTGCTGCTGCTGCTTCTGGCGCCGGGGCCACGGTCACTGGTGCTGCCCCCACAGCCCCATCGACCACTCTTGCTGCCGTCACCACCACCGCACAGGTGCTTCGCGTGCGGGATTTGGCAAGGACTGCGTCAGCTGCGGGTGTCGCGTCCTCTGTCCCAGCCGTGCTCATGGCGCTGGTGCACATCGCTGCGTGGCGTGCATGCCAACGCACTGGCTTTGCGCCCGTGTTCAGTGCCGCCATGCCCAATGACGTGCACCTGCACGCCACCGCCAACACGCGCGCTGGTGCTGGTGCTGGTGCTGGTGCCGGTGCAGGTGCTGGTGCTGGTGCAGATGAAGCGGCCGAGGCACGCGCCTTCCGAGCCTCCGGTACCGTGTCGGCGCCAACCCCGCGCCAACTCACGCAGTGGGCGGCGTTGGTGGCGTCACAGGTGGCACAGGGTGTCAACGTGGCCCGCGCGCTGGCGTCATCGTTTGGCGCCGTGTATGCCCATGCTGGTGCCACCTCGGTGGTGTGCCGTCGCTGGCGGCAACCCGGCGTGTTTGGCCAGGCACTTCGACAAGCCGCGGTGGTGTTTGGGCGCGCGCCGCTGCCACTGCTGCGACCCCACGCCCTCGGACAATTGACTGCCGCCTTGCTCCGGGCGGTGGCCAGTAAACCCAGGTTGCTGTCGACGTCGTCGTCGGCCAGAGGTGACGTCCGGGACGCCGCGTTGTTGCAGGCACTGCTGTGCATGTTGGCCATGGCCATGGCCCCGTCATCAACGTCATCTTCATCCCCAGCAGCAGCATCAGCGTCAGCATTGGCGTCAGCGTCGGCGTCGGCGTCGGCGTCGGCGTCGGCAACAGCATCTTCGAGTGCTGCCGCGATGATGCGCACGCGCGTTGTAGGTGTGGCGACAGCGGCAGCGTTGCAGCAGCTGCTTCGCTGCAGCGGATTCGATGAGGAGAACGAGGAGAGCGAGGAGAGCGAGGTGGCCACAGCACCGGCGTTGGTGCCGGCCCATCTGCTCCTACTCATGGGTGGTCCAGCCAATGGCGCACCAGATGCCGCCAGGTTGGTGGTGGAGGCCATTTCCCATGCCGTTTCACGACTGGCAGCTTCCTCTTCCTCTTCCTCCTCCTCTTCCTCTTCTTCCGACGGCTTGGCCGGGCAATCGTCGCCACTGCGAGCGGGGCTCACTGCCTTACTCACTGCCGTGGGTCGTCGCCACGAATCCAACCTCCCCGCGCCCATGTGCGCATCCGCACACCCTTCCTCTTCTTCTTCTTCTTCTGCAACGTCGCCACCGTGGCTGATGTTTGCGTGCCACGTCGCCCTCCTTGCGTTTTGTGGCCGGTGCAACGCGGACAACATGGACACACGGTTGGGGTGGCTCCACAACCTGGTGCGTCTCCTGGGGCTGTCTGCGACACCAGTGAGCACCCTGGTGGACATCCACATGTCTGCAACGCACGCGTCCGCGCAAGCGGACACCGACGTTGCTGCTGTGCGGCAGCAGCTGCTCCACACTGCCCGCAGCGGTGGCGCAGGTAAGATGATGAAGAAGGTGGTGCCCGTCGCGCCATCAGAGGAGTTGGACGCCAGTGTCGTGCCGCTTGATGTGCGTGCCGCGCCGTACGCCGCTCGACATGTTGTGCACCTGCTGGCCCGCGAAGATGATGCTGCTGCGGCTGCACAACGCGACAATGACGATGACAATGACGATGACAATGACATGAATGACAATGACGACGACCATGACGACGATGGCGATGATGTGATGCCTTCCTCCTCTCCTCGCATGTCCCATGTGTCAGCTTGGCACGAGTGCGTGGCGCTACAACGCACACTGCACACGCTGGAGCTGCGACGAGGCGTCCGCCAAGCGTGGTACGACGCAGCGGATGCCGCCGTCGTGGCGTCTCAACGACACCGTCAGTCTGGGCAACGGCCCCAGCAAGAGAAGGTGGTGCCGTTCCCCCAACCGGGCGTCACGACTGCCATGCAGCTTGCCCATTTGCTTCAAGGCCGGCACCGGGCGCAGCACATGGCCCGGTTGCGGCGGGCACTGCCCCACCCTTGTGTCCCGGCGGTGTACACCATGTGCGACGCCATCACTAACGTCGCGTTGGCGTGGTGCAACGCCCAGGTGGCACGCCTGCGCGCACGTGCACGCGCACGTGCACATGGGGCTGACGCACAGGCGCCTGCTCCAGCGTCTGCGTCTGTGTCTGCGTCTGCGTTTGCGTCTGCTCACGCCGACACCATGGCGGCGCTGCAGCACCTGTGGGACTTGTGGCTGTGCTTCAACGCCATGGTGCACCGGGGCAGGGGAGGAGGGAGGGGGTCTGCCGCTGGTGGTGGTGCGCCTGCGGGGGCCTTTCCGCTGCAACGGGTGTTGGTGTTGTGGCAGCACCTGGTGGATGCGGTGCGCCGCGTGTGGCCCACCTGGGAAGCGGTGCATCACGCGACTGACGACCACACCAACAACGCCACTGGGCGCTCCATGCTGCAGCACACGTTGTACAGCATGTCGCAGGTGCACATGGCGCTGGTGGCGCGTCAGTCCGACGCCGACGCTGCCAACGGTGCCGCTGGCGGCGGCGTGGGCATGGGCATGGGCACGGGCACGGGCATGAGCATGAGCATCGTGGCGTCCGGTGAGGACCTTCGCGCGTTGGCCCTGCACGACACGAGTGTGCTGTGGGCACAAGGCGGACACCCCCGTGCGCCGCTGCATTCCAAGGCGGGTGTGGCCGTGACGCGGCTGCGCCGTCTGGGTGGCGCGTTCCGTGTCTCTGTCGGCCAGCCCGGGCCCGAAGAGTCCCGGTTTGTCGCCAAGCACCTGGCCGCTGCCACTGCGCCGGGTGTTGCCGGCGTGGGTGGTGGTGTGGCGACGCAGGCATCGTCCCTGTCATCGTCACTACCGTCATCCTCGACTGAACATGCCGGCGCGGCACAGGTACAGGTGTTGCACCAACAACAACAACATCAGCAGCAGCAGCAGCAGTACTGCAGCGGTGATGAAGCAGGTGTGGGACTGTCGTTGTCGCCACTGAAGCCGTTGACGCTCAAGCGCCTGCTTCGCACCGCTCATCCGTGGTTGTACACGTCCCTGGCCGCGCGTCGCGCCGTGTTGACGGCGCTGTGCACCGCAGCTTGGGCAGCCGCTGCCAAGTCGGGGTCGTCGGCACCGGTTTCTTCCACCTCCACGTCGTTGGTGCAGCAGAGAGCAGCGGTCGACGCCGCGTCGAAGCTTCCATCTGCCCTTGTCACGCGTCTCGTGCGCGACCGAGAGCACCACTTGGCAGACGTGCTGGCCGCGCTGCGTGATGCCGCGCGTGCACGTGCTGAGGTGGTTGCGCTGGGGTTGAACGTGGCGTCAGACGACGAGATGGACGCCGATGGCGATGGTGATGGTGGTGGTGGTGGTGATGGGAGTGGTGGTGGTGGTGGTGGTGGTCGCGTCAAAGTGCCTGTGGTGGACATGCCGCTGGCGGTACATCAACGCTGGTCCTCCGTGTCCATGTGGCCCCTCAACGAGCTGTGGCTCGCCCGGCGACTGGCTTCCCTCCACCGTGACCTGGCCGTGTTGATTGCCGCCTGTACCTCCGCGTCCATCTCCTCGCCCCCGTCTACCCCCACCCCTTCCTCCACCTCAATCACCACCGGCACCCGCACCAGTGCCAGTGGTGCCAGTGGTGCCATCGAGACTGGTGAAGCCACCGAGGGGAAGTCGTCCAGCTCGGCCAATGACAAGGCCGGCGGCGCCGACTTGCAGCAGGTGCAAGCCACGGCGCTGCGTGTGGTGCAGGCCCTGCCGACACTGGTGGACTTCATGCTGGCGGCCACACCCTGGCCAAGCCACGCCATCCAGCCGTACCAACAGCTGCTGTGGGCGTGCCAGCACGTCGTGCAAGCGCTACGTCCGGCGTCTTCCGCTGCACGTGGTGCACCCACCACGCCACGCGCAGCCGCCATGTTGACAGAGCTGGGCACGCACGCACGTCAAGTGATCCACCACATGACCGTCCAGTGGCACCGCCAGGGATGGACCGGCACGGCATCCCAACCCAGCCTGGTTGCGGTGCTCCCTGCCTCTTCCAAGAGCGGCAGTGGTGGTGGCGGCGGCAGTGGTGGTTCTTCTGCTGGCACCGGTCTGTCACTTGCGGACCAGGCGCAGGCTGCTCTGGCATCGCTCCTGGGTGGCTCCATCGCCGGGTCGCATGACGCGCCGCAAGGCCCCGCCTCCACATTGCTGCGTCCCCAGTGGACGGTGCAGGCCCTGCGGGTGCTGTTTGGGTCGTCCCATGCGCACCGGGGCCACCCCATGTCAGCGGGGTGTGTACGGGACATGGACGTGCGCCGCACACAGCTGGTGTTGTTGGCGACACACTGTGCCGCGCGTGATGACGAGCCAGCGCCGTCCACAGCTGTGCCGCGCGCGTCGTCGTCTACTGCTCCGACGACAACGACTGCGACTACGACTACGCCGCTGGGGAACTTTGTGTGCCACCTGTGGTACACCCTCCGCAACACCCTTGCAGTGTACGCGCCAACACTTCCGGATGAGCAGGCGCTCGCGCTGGCAACGTGGTTGGGCGCCATGCAAGCCGCGCATGTGTCCGCCTGCGACACATGCGGTGCGTCCACCTCCACCTCCACCTCTACCTCTGCCTCTGCCTCTACCTCTGTCGCTGAGGCTGAGGCTGCGGCTGCGGCTGGGGCGGTTGTACCTCCCCCTCAAACTGCTCTTGCTGCCCTGTCCGCAACATCCGACCCGGGTTTGGCGTCGGTGTGCGCCGCCGCTGCCGCCGCCACCTGTGGCAGCAGCCTCATGTCAGACTGCCTGCACTCCGCGACGGCGGCACTGGGCAAGCAACCCGGCTGGGAGGTCGCTGCTGCCGCAGCATGGGCGCAACTGGGGCTGCTGCGCAGTCACTTGGTGTTGCCGCGGTCTCCGTTGGACCCCGCAACGCGCCCTGGTGTGCAGCTGGACATCCTTCGGGCTCGCCGTTCCGAGTTGGCGGGGTCGATGGAGGTACGCCGGTGGGTGGGCGAGCTGGGCCGAGTGAATGAGCAGGCCGTGATCCACGACCTGGTCGCCAGCAGCCATGCCGTGGCAACCACTGCGGCCCCGCTGGTGGCGCAAGAGGTGCGCCGCGTCGACGTGCGTCGCTGCATGACGCCTGGTGGCGACGAGGACAGCGATGGTGACAGCGACGCCGTGTGTGGTGACGACGACAACGACGACAACGACGACGACGACATTGTGTTGGGTGGCGGGTTGGATGTGGACGGCTTCAACGACGCGGCGTCGTCGTTTGGTGCCGCGTACGCGGACCTGCAACGTGGCGCCGTGGAAGTGTTTGACCCCTCGCGCTTCACGTCACTCGTGAACGCGTTGAGCCAAGCCGCTCTCGCCCACACTCACACCCACACCCACACCCACACCCACACCCACACCCACACCCACACCCCCGGCCAAGCGGATGGTACCGCTGGGACAACTGCCGGAGACGCGAGCGCAGCGGCCAACCGCGTGGCGCAGTTGCTGGCGCAGGCAGACACGTGGCAACGGACGTGTGCCGAGTACACGAACGCAGTGTCACGCGCACACGAATCCTTTGCGGACATCGTCACCCCTGTGGTGTCTGCGCTGCAGGAGGCTCGGTATGGACTGCAGGTGCTGTCCACCCTTGCCCAACCCAGCGTTGCCTCGTTCCTCGCGTCCCCCCACCACATCACGAACACCGGCACGGACACCGGCACGAACGCCGGCACGGACACTAGCGCCAGCGCGAATGGCGAGGGTGCCGTGGCCCAAGCGGCGTCGCCTGCAACCGCACACGATTGGGTGCGGGTGTTGAAAACCGTGTACATGTCTGCCGCATGCCTTGGCCGCGTGGCCGCCAGTACCTCGCCTTCTTCGGGTGGGGCGGAGCAACACCCGACCCGCCTGTCTGCTGTGCTTCGCGCCGTTCTGTCAGTGCTTCCGTTGCGAACGTGGCCGTGGGAAGACACGCTGCCGTTTGTGCGAGTCAAGGTGGCCCTGCTGCGCGCCATCCTGCGACGTCTTGCTGCGCGTGTGGGTGCCGGCGACACGGCTGGGGAGGGTCGCGTGATGAACCCACTGGCTCCGGCCGTGCACGCGCTGTTTGCGTGTGCGTACGGTGCGTGGGCGGCGGCGCAAGAAGCCAAGCGCGTTGCGGCAGAGGAGGAGGCTGCGACGTTCACGTTGAAGGGCAAGGCCATCGCGCACACCGTGGTGACGGAGGAAGAGAAGGTGGAGGCCGACTTCCAGGCCATGTTCCCGAGCTTCGAGGAGGAGTTCGGCGACCTGACGCCGGACGACCCGTCCAAACCCATTGACCCTGCCGCGGAAGACGCAGCGCTGGAGAAGCGCCTGGCCGCGGAACACGCGGCGGTGGCAGCGCGTGGTGGTACAGCTGACGCCGTCGACGTGGAGCTGGGTGCGTTGTTGTCGGACGATGACGTGGCCTTGCTGCACCTGGTGCACGCAGCATTTTTCAGCAACCAACCGAAGAAGGTGGGCGGCCGTCGGCGCACGTTGGACGTCGACTCGTCGTCCTCGGATGTGGCACAAGACGAAGACGTGCGGCGACGAGTGATCGCACAGTGCGCGGTCGTCGACGCTGTGCGCCCGATTCTTGTCGCGCTGGGCACGTGTGGCGTCGATGTCGCGCATGGCATGGAGCTGCCGCGGTATGTGGTGGTGATGGGGGAGTGTCGTGTGTGTGTGTGCCATGGCGTGCGGTGTCTGTGCTGACTGACAATGGGTTGTTTTCTTTTGCGTGTTGCCTGTTTCACTTCTTCGCCCAGGTTCGACACTGTGAAGGACCCTGTGCTGGTGGCCACCACGTGCACGCTGTTGCGGTGTGTCTCCGACTGGGCACAGCCTCCACACGCTCTGCAACCCATGCACTGTCGGTTGGATGACGAAGAGGTCACAACGACGGGGTCACGCAAGGCTGCAAGCAGTGAGCCGCAAGGTTGGGCGTCGTTCCACGATCGCAGTCCACCTGAGGAGGTATGTTGTGTGTTGTGTTGTCGCCTACACACCACCACCATCCCACAGCTGCTGCTGCCTCCTCCACAACAACTCTGTTCTCACGATGGGTGCGGTGCGGTGCGCCTGTTGTGTGGCGGTGTGGGCGTCGGTGTCGTCCCTTGACAGTTGAAGCTGGCTCTCCCCCACATCCATGCCGTGCGCCAACGCACACTGCTGCTGCTGAAGCAATTCCCGCGCAACGAAGTGCTTGAGCTCATCTTCCGAGTTGCTGAGCGCGTGCTGTCGCTGCCATTGGATTCGTCGCTCATGAAGGTGCTGGCCGGAGTGGAGTTGCTGCTGGGCAAGGCACAAGACTGGGAAGAAGTGGCGCACCGGGGTGTGTCGATGGCGGAGGAACTCAAGCAATTGAGCCACCTCATTTCTCGTTGGCGCAAGATGGAGCTTGGGTCCTGGAAGCGGCTGCTGGATCTGAAGGTGCGACGCGTGGTGATTGGCCTGGTCCCGGTTGCTTTCCTCCGTTCTCAACTCAACTGACATCGGGTGGCTACGTCTCTGTTGTGTTGTATGCGCATCTCTTTTGTTTGTTTGTGTTGTGGTGTTTTGGCTGTTGCGTTTGTTGCGTTGGCCTCTGCCCGTGACTTTTGTTCCAACGCAGGACCGTGCTGTGGAAGCGAAAGCTCATGGTTGGTGGTACCACCTTCACTCCATGGTGAACCCACGCGGTGTGGCAGCAGACGCAGCGTCCGGCACAGAAGGCAGCCCCACCTCCACAGCCGTCACCACCACCACCGCCACCACCACCGTTGGGAGTGCCTCCGCATCTTCCCCCGCCGAGTCACAGTCTGTGTCCACGGATGATGCACCACTCCCCGCGCGTTGGTTGGGTGCGGAGCCCCACGCGTTGTGGGCCTGCCCTGGTGCTTTGACCGACGCTTCAAAGGGCGCGCAAAGCGTGGCGGTCCAGTTGCCAGCTGATGGTGCCGGTGCCGGTGCCGGTGCTGGTGCGGGTGCGCGTGCGCGTGCGCGTGCGGGTGCAGGTGGACATGAGGCTGGACCAGCGGCGTTGTCACCAGAGGAACAGCTAGAGGCCCACCTCAAGTCCGCCTTTGACACGCTGGACCGCTTCATGCTGTCGTCGAGCGTCGGCGAGTTCCAGACCCGCTTGGAGCTCGTCGCGTCGTTTGCCGCCGAGTTGCGCATGCTGGCGAACGATGCTGGCCACGCCAACTCTCCGTACGAGCAGCAGCGGTGCGTGAGGCTGGGTCACATCTTCCAAAACGTGCACGAGTACTACGCCGTGTACGCGGATGGCGTGGCGCAACAACGTGCTGCGTTGCGCACGCCGTTGGAAAAGAAGCTGCGTGACCAGGTCAAGCTCGCCAAGTGGGACGAACAGACGTACTACGCGTTGAAGCAAACCGCCGAGGCTTCGCACCGCGCGCTGCACAAGGTTGTCGTCGCCTATGCCACGGCACTGGCGACTCCGGTGAAGCCGGTCATCGATGTGCTCAGCGACAACGCGTCGTCCACCGGCGCACGTGGATTGGCGACCGGCACCCACTTGCCGCCACCGCCTGCGTTGCGTGTCACTGCCACTGCCACCGCACCCGAGGCACTCTCCACGCCGCTGTCGCCGCAGCGCTTGGCGCAGGTCGCACCAGCCTCGTCGTATGCTGGTCGCGTGCCCAAGCTGTGCGCCCGCGCCGCCAAGATCGTGAACACCGGGCTGTTGTCCGCGGACACACAGGCCCGCATATTGGGCGCTGCCGCCGCCATGAACACTCTGGCCACCACGGTCATCACTCGCACGCAGGCGTTGTCCGCCGCAATGGACCTGCCGCGCCCTGTCAAGAAGCGTGCCCTCGGCAAGCTGTTGTCGGTGCTGGGCGAGGCTGGCTTGACGCCGCGCTCGGGCGTGATTCCGCAACAACAGGGCGAGCCACATGTGGTGTTCCAACTGCCCTCTCCCATGCTCCACATCCAGGCACTGGCCGCGTTGTGGAACCGCCAAGGCGACGCTGGTGCTGGCGTTGGTGTTGGTGTTGGCGTTGGTGCTGGCGTTGGTGCTGGCATTGGCGCTGGTACCGGTAGTTCTCGTATCGACGCCTGTGCCGCCTACTTGCTCAAGGTGTGGCCAGCGTGCGAAGACTATGCGCACCGGTGCCTGGCACAACTGCAACGCCTGCGCCTCACCGTTGCCACGGGCTACAGCCAGGACATCAGCGCTGTGGAAGCACACCGCTGCTCCGGGTACACGGAGCACCTGACGTTCCTGTGCTTGCAACAGCGCCAGTTGTTGGCCTCGTCCGCCAAGCAACTCGCAGAGCTCCATCGATGGGTGGGCACCGTTGGTCATGGCGGCAGTGGTGAGGGTGCCGCCAGTGGTGTTGTTGGCATGGGCGTGGCGCCGCCCAACGTTGATGAGTGGGTGCTGCGTCAACGTACTCTCGTCGCTGAATTGGCCGAGGTACTCGCGGATGCCTGTGTGTCCCTCCGAGCTGCCGCAGCCACCGCGACATGCGGCCGCCACACACTGGCACACACGGCTTCCGCCTTCCCCACACACGTCGAAGAACTGCAGGTGCTGGTGGGCATGAGCTTGCCAGCACCTCCGCAGCCGACTGCGGGCACCGACACTGGCGCTGGTGGTGCAGCGGGCGTGTTGCTGGATACCCAAGACGTGGACGCGGCGCAGCGTGCAAGCAGCGGCGCCGTGCTGGCAGTGTCAGACGCCGTGGCCGCGTTGCGTCGAAGCAGGGACACCCTGCAGCGCCTCGCAGACGCCACACCAGTGGCGTTCGGCGGCGGTGCCCACGGCGTGTACACGTCGCGGCACCACGCGGCAGTGTCCGAGTCCTTCAACACCCTCCACTCCGTGACCACCCTGCTGCACCAGGCCCACACCAACGCCGCCGCCGCCATGCGGCAGGCTGTGGCGCGGAACGGTGGATGGACCCTCGCCACCCACCCGCTCGCGTCCACCGTTCGCGTGCTGCGCGACGCGTGCGATCGTGTCCGCGACGCCGCCGCCATGCGCGCCGCGTTCGAGCGTGCCAACGCCAGCTGGACGGCTGTGTTGGGGGCGGCTTCATCGGGCGCCGTGGCGCTTGCGCGGGATGGCAAGGCCGGCAGCGAAAGCAAAAGCGAAAGTGAAAGTGAAAGCGAAAGCGAAAGGCAACTCGGCGGTGAGGCGGTGGAAGGTGCCGAAACCGCGGCGTTTGGTGCGACGTTTGCTCGGTTGTACGATGCGTGTGTCACCGCTGCGTTGCGGGGCATCCAGTCGTGCCAAACCAGCCAAGCGTGGCCTGCTGCCAAGGGTGTCGCGCCAACACCAGCACCAGCGAGTCGTGGCACTGGCGCCACGTCAGTTGGAGGTGAAGGTGACGGTGACGGTGACGGTGAAGGTGAAGGAACAGGAGAAGAGGAGGAGGATGAGGAGGAGGAAGAGGAAGATGCAGATGAGGTTGCGCGGCGTACTGTCGGAGACGTGCACATTCTGCACCACCATGTGCAGTGCGCCATGACGTTGCGCAACATGAACCTGCGCAACGTGGCCGAGTGTCTGCAGAAACTGGTGCACCACGTGTCATCGGCGACGCAGCGCACACACACTGCTGTGGTCCGCGCCGCGACGCGCCTCACGGCCCACCTGCGGGGCTTGCTGCACGCTTTGCACATGGCCGGCGCCCAAGCCGTCGCGGACGTCGCGTGCTTCCATCGCTCCACGTCCAAGCTGCTGTACGTGCTGTTGCGCACCTTCCGCACGCTGCTGGCGCAAGGGTTTTGCATGCCGTCCGATGAGGAGGGCAGCGGCGAGGGTGGCTCGGGGCCGATGCAGGACAACGTGGAGGGCACCGGCATGGGCAGTGGGCAGGGTCGGGAGGACGTGAGCAAGGAGATTGAGGACGAGGAGCAGGTGTTGGGGCTGCAGGGCGAAGACGACGGCGACCCACCGCCGCCGGATGACGGCAAGGACCAAGACGAGGGGCTGGAGATGATGAACGACTTTGACGCGGAGCTGCAAGACGTGCCCAACGACGGTGAGAAGGACGACGATGGGGACGAGGAGGAAGACGATGAGGGGGAGGAGGAGTTGGAGCGGCAGATGGGCGACCTGGGTGACGACAACCAGGACGTGGTGGACGAGAAGCTGTGGAACGACGAGTCGGACGAGGACGAGGACGGGAAAAACGAGGAGGAGGAGGAAAAGTTTGAGAAGGGAGACCCCATTGCCGGGGAGGACACGGGCGAGATCCGTGGAAAGGATGAAGACGAAGAGGACGCGGCGCAGCCCCCTGACGCAGACGGCAAAGACAAGGAGGACGCGGCGCCGCCGCAACCCGATGCGGACCAGGATGAGGGTGAGGACGATGCCCACAACCCTGATGACCAGGAGGGCGATGATCCTCAAGGCCAGGACGACGACGACGACGAGCAGGGTGGTGGTGATGATGACGATGATGGTAACGACGACCCCATCAACGACGCAGACAACTACGAAGACCACCAGGGCGTGGATGTGCGTGACGAGCAGGCCATGGAAAAGGACGACGCCGGTGAAGAGGAAGAGGATGAGGACGGCATGCAGCTGCCAGACGATCTGGAGCTGGAAAGTGGACCCGGTGATGACGCCGAGGGCGACGAAGGCAGCGACCGTGACGATGATGAAGGCAGCGACGCAGACGCCGAGTACCACGACCCACTGGATCAAGCCGCGCCAGAGGATGAGAATGACGAGGACGACCCCATGGGTGGTGACGACGAGGGGGACGACGAGTTGGATGAGGCAGAGGAGGCTGACGCCGGTGCAGGTGGCAAGAATGAGGGCGACGAAGATGACCAACTGCCGGATGGCGATGGCGCGGTGCCGGATGTGACAGACCTGACGCAGCCCGAGGAGGTGGAGGACGCTGACGACGCGGTCGGGGACAACGACGAGGAGGAAGACGACGACGAGGAGGATGCGCCGGTGGAGCCCGAGCCGTTGCCTGAGGACGAGAAGAACAATGAAACCGCCGCCAACGCGGACAACGGCGACGACGACGCGCAGGGGGCGGCAGCGGGGAAGCAGGAGGAGAATGAGGATGATGAGGATGCCGCGGACACCAAGCCGGCGTCCGGGCTGCAGGCGGACAACGAGGACGCGACACCGCCAGACGCCACACCACCGCCTCCCCCGGGAGGTGGTGATGATGACGCGCCCAAGACCGGGCAAACGGCTGCTGACTCAGGCGAGTGGCAGAAGGCAGACCCCAACCAGATGCCGTTGCAGGGGAACAGCCAGAGCAACAAGCCCAAGCCGCCGGCGTTGAACGCCAACCCCTACGCAGACCCGAAGGAGGCGTTGAAGCACTGGCACAAGGAGCTGCAGGATTTGGGCTCGGAAGAAGACGTCGCGGGTCACGACACAGAGGAGGGTGCGGACGATGCAGAGCCGTCGGGTGACGTGGACGAGGCCCGTGACTACACCGCCGACACCGGGGGTGAAGCGCAGCTGTTGGCACCGACAGACCGCAAGGCGGAAGCAGACGATGGTGAGGAGGGTGACGACGCAAAAGGTGAAGAGGGGGACGACGCTGGCGGTGACGATGGCGACCATGGGGATGACGACGTTGAGATGCAGGACGACAGCGCCGCTAGTGAGAAGAAGGACAACGATGACGAGCACACCAGTTCCAACCCGGATGCGTTGAAGAACGCCGCGTCGCAACGCCAAGGCTTGTTGAATGAAGGTGGCGAAAGCGATGGGTCGGGCAGCGACAGTGATGAAGACATGGGTGCGGAGGAAGACAGGCCGTCCTACATTGACGGAATGTTGGAGGACGACTCCAGCGCTGCGCCGCCTGTTTTGGACGCTGGCGTGCAAGTTGTCACGGACACCTCGGCCACCAAGATGGACGATGACGCCATTAGCGACGCCGGGGTTGTGGACAATGCGGATGATGAAGACGACGTGCTGACTGCAGAAGAGGTGGAGCGTTTGCGATCGGATGTCGCCACAAACTTGCTGGGTTCCGACATCGATGCCGCCCGCGGACTGCGGTTGTGGACACACCTGTGCCACTTGACAGCCGACGGATCTGCGCGCTTGTGTGAAACCTTGCGCCGTGTGCTGGCACCCACGCTGGCCACGCGCCTGCAGGGTGATTACAAGACTGGCAAGCGCATCAACATGCGCAAGGTACGCGCGCGTGGTATGCGCGTGGGTGTGTGTCGTCCTCTTTGTGCTCGTGCTTTTCACTTTTCCGGTGCCGTGGCCCGTCACACTAACCCCTCTGTGTGTTTGTTTTTTTCCTTTCAGGTCATTCCGTACATCGCGAGTCAGTTCAGGAAGGACAAGATTTGGCTGCGCCGCACCCGACCAAGCAAGCGCCAGTACCAAGTCATGCTTGCCATCGACGATTCAGAGTCCATGGCCGACAACCGTGCAGGCCAACTTGCGTGCGAGGCCATGGTGACCATCTGCAAGGCACTCACCAAACTTGAGGTGGGCGAGTTGTCTGTTGCCAGCTTTGGGGAGACGTTCCGCCTCCTCCATGCCTTCGATGAACCTTGGAGTGACGACTCAGGCGCCTCGGTGGTGTCCCAGTTTTCGTTTGCTCAGCGCCGCACAGACACCGGCGCCACGCTGCGCAACATTGTGTCGCTGTTGGACACCGCAAAACAGAACGTGCGCGCCTCCAGCGCCGGGGTTGCGGTGCAGTGCCTGCAGCTCGTGTTCCTCATCTCTGACGGACGGTTTGATCGCGAGCGCCGTGACGTGGTGCGGCGGTGGGTGCGTGAGGCGGCGCAACGCAACCAGCTGCTGGTGTTGCTGGTGTGCGATGGGCCAGATGCTTCCAACTCCATCCTCGAAACCAAGTCGGTGCGGTATGTGAAGGGCAAGATGAACATTGTGCGGTACATGGACGACTATCCTTTCCCATACTACATCATCTTGCGAGACATGGCAGGTCTCCCGGACGCGCTGGCTGATGCGCTGCGGCAGTGGTTTGAGATGATTGCCGCGCAGTCCTAGTGCGTTAGATGAGCTGCCTGTCCAGCACAGTTGTGCAGCGGAGTGGAGTGTTTTCGTTTCAACTAAAAAGTGTTTTGCTTTAGTGAGTTGTTTGCGTTTGTTGTGCATGGCAACACGCCTGCGGCTGCACAGAGAGTCAGCTGTGATGTCAACAAAGTTGTTTTATGTATGTTGCTTCTGACCCAATCAGCGCCTCTGCGTAGCTCGTGAAAACCCCATTGCCGGAGACTGGTGCGTTCAACATCGGGATGAAAATCGCCATGGCGATGAGCCAGTGGTACCTCATGAGCCAGTGGTACCTCATGTGGCCCACATGATGTGGGTGAGTGACACCATGACGTTCTGGCACCTGCCACAATCACTGCAACGCTGCGAATTCTGCAAATGGGGGTGGTGCAACGTTCTTGAAGAATCTCGGACTGCTATCTATGCTGGACGAAGTGTGGGCAGCACTTCACAGGCGATCGGACACACGAGAGAGAAGCCCGACAAGCAACCAGAAGTTGAACGACACATGTTACGCCCGAGTTCCACACTTTGGAAGCGCAATCCATACGTCAAAGAAAGTGTGGTCACAGTTCGCTTTGGACATGGCACGCCGTCACCAGGCTGAGTTGACACGAGGCATTAGAAGCGCGACATGAGACGCGCAACATGATGCAATCCATACCTCACAGGAGCTGGTGGCAAAGTTGGACGACGTAGAAAGGCCGAGCAACAACTCCAGGCACCACTCACTCGCCTGTTCCACACGCTCCCCCCCC
>Ga0213833_1000882_pt1 | contig 24566 bp, 29 predicted proteins | sample SWATP21_FD_160575 | JGI IMG/M metagenome (GOLD analysis project Ga0213833, IMG submission 160575) | Coastal seawater microbial communities from Marineland, Florida, United States - SWA TP2 #1 | ecosystem: Environmental > Aquatic > Marine > Coastal | place: USA: Florida | collected 2016-08-14 | reverse complement strand
ACGGGCCCCGTGCTCAGGCGGGGCACTTCCATCTCGGGTGAGATAGGCGTCTCGCGTCGTCCGAGCTCCGGGCGAGCCGGAGGCACGTGAGGGGCGGCGTCGGGTGCCAGCGGAGCGCGGACGTCGGCGCAACACGGACTTGCGGGGCTGTTTGGAAGACACACTCTGGTTTGCTTCAGACGGGGTGGAAGCTGTCGTGGTGAAAGTCACACGTTGAGGAGTGGTCGGTCGGGCTCGGCGCGTGGGACCGGCAGACGCAGGGCGTGGACGACGGCCTGACGGAGTGGTGTCACGTCGTGCACTGGCACCCGCATTGTGCCCGGGCGTTCGAACGGTTGCAGTCGGTGAAGAGTACGACACACGCCGTTTGCTACTGCCGCGGCCGGGCTTCACGGGCGGTTTGGCGTCATTGCGACGGCGCCGGTGTGAAGCTCGGGCTGCTGCGCGTGAGACGGCAGTGGCACTTTGCGCGCGGACAGACTCAGGAGGTGGGTGGCACGGAGGTAGGCGTCGGGAATGTGATATGGGAGCCCGGGAACGTGAGCGCTTTGACCGCAGGTCGGGAAGGTTGTCCACATCAATGTCATCCCCTCCGCTGTCTTCCGCAACGTCTGCCAGTTTGTCATCGTCGTCACGAACACTGTCCATTGTGCTGTTGTCATGAGGCTGTTGCTCGCCATGGCAAGCAAAGCTTGATGCTTGGGGTGTTGTTGCCACAGCAGAGATGTCGCGGAAGGGGGCACTGCGGCTCCCTTCTGCATCTGGATAGTCCTCACCCGCTTCTTCGTCGTTCGCCACACTGGTGGCAGGATTGAGCGTGGAGGTTGCCGAACGTGGGCGCGAGGATGGAGGGAGGGCACCCACAAGCATGGCATACGACGATGACTTGCGCTCCAGCTGGTGCAACTCGTCATCACGCTGGTTCAAAGTTTGGTTGTCACGACTGGCCACCTCCGCAAGGACATCTCGGTAGTGATTTCCTGTTTCAGGGTCTCGCGAATCCAGCAGATCCAAAAGCGCGTGCACCCTGCGAACGACACCGTGTCAAGTTAGAGAGCAGAAAAGGGTTTCCACCGCGCACCTCAACGAACGCAGGTTTTGGTGGCCGGTGTGTTGGCGCCCGCAGATCCACAAGGGGCCTCAGTAAGGGTGGTGCTGCTGACGCACGTCGCTGTGCACCAATAATAGAAGCGGAGCGTGTACGATGCAGCGAACGACGAGTAGCACTCTGGGGTCGTACTCGCCGCCGAACGTGCTTTCGCTCCTGCCCAGTGCAATCAAAAGTCAGCAATGTCCACGCACACCACAACACACAAGGTGTACCGAGTCAGTTTTCGATGTTGGCGAAGCTTCCGTCGTTGTTCCTCGCAGGACACTATTGGCAGTGAGTGCTCTGAACGCTCCCACCCGTGCAACCGCGCTCACCTCAGAGTGACTCTTCGTTTTAGTTTCCGGATTGACGATGCTGGCACACCACTCGTCACAAGGTTGGGATGAAACCTCACACTTTTTTGCTCCGTGGTAGAGTCTTTCGTTGTGTGGTTTGCTTCTGCCTGGCGATGCTTGCTTCCACGTTGCCTTCTCTGTACAACCGACTTCACAAACTTCACGCCAGCATGTCGGTGGGCGGCCAGGGAAGACACCAGTCGTTGGAATGGTCCCTCACGCCGCGGAATGGGCTGCACATCCTCGTCAAGCGTTGGATCACTGCAAGTGCGGAAGTGACGTCAGTGTCTCCTGGTTGTGGCAAACGCGCACCCGGCATGGCATACCCAAGACGAAAAGAGTCAAGCTGCGCCATCATCTTTTGCTTTGCCTCCTCTTGTTGTTGCTTTTGTCGTTGGCGAGCTTGGTACACCATCTGGCGTTCTCTTTGTCGCTTGAGCAGCTTCTCTCGAAACATGGCACTTGCTTCCGCCCTGGACACTCGACTCCTAGGCTCAGTAACATTCAACATGTCTGGATGGAGCTCAAACTCTGCACGAGAAGCTGTGTGGCGCTTCCAGTACGCAACACCTCCAAACTTGGCACGGACTTGGGATCGCATGTGCGCTGGTGGGAACATCACCTGTGGAAACTTGTCCACAAACCCTTGAAACTCATCCTCTGTCAAGACAGGAAAAGGACCTTTCTCCTTCCTGAGTTCGTTCTCATAGATCGCAATGAACTGATTTTTCTCTCGATTACGCCCGTACACCAAGCGAAGGATCCCTTGGATGTTCTCCATGTCTGTGGACACGCTCTGTTACCCTTCCCCAGCTTGCTTACCTTTGATCAACACGTACCTAAACGTCCGTCTCCGTCGTAGTCGTACAAAGCAAACGCGAATCGTCTCATTTGAGTCTCCGAAAACGTACATAAGTTCCAGATGACCAAGACGAATAGTTGGAAACTCTACAAGAGCGTGTAAGGAGCTAGTGCGCACCCAGAACGAAAGCGTAGCGAGAAACTTACGACTCGAAAGGTTCCATCGGATGCCACTGCACCATGGATCGACCACAGGCGCTTCGAGTACTGTGTTCGCTCCATGTCGGCTGCCATAAGGAACTTGAGGAACGACATGTGATGAGGGTCGTCTGTTCAAGTACGAAGCACAACGCACGTTAACTACCTGCGTTTGTGACAGGAACAGCACATGTGCCTACCGTTGTCAAGAACAGCGAGCCATCGCTCGTACAGCATTATGATGGCTGGCACCAAACGTCAGCGCAGGATGATCCCGTCAAGCGTTGCAAGCCTACTCACCAGCTGCGTCAAGACGAAGACCTAGAAATGTTCCTTTGTACATGTCAAACATTGCCCCGCCTTCGTCCTGGAGCTTTCTACGACGCTCACGACGCGCAGCAAGTCGTGGCATGTCCATGTGAACTGGCATCGACGGACGACAGCCCATTGCACCACCGAAAGCCTACGCCCCGCTCCGGTCTCAATTTCCGCGGAAACACCCGCCTAATCTCATCATCGCAGCTACACAAGCGCGACGAAACCTCACATCACCTTGCCAAGCCAACTTGAACATCGTGCGAAACGCACAATGAATGCAACTCAAACTTGGTATCTTACATTCACAATGCAGCACCGTTTCGTGCATGCTTCCGCCCCGCGGCGCGCGCGGGCTTGTCTGATCTGGATCGTCGGGCCCGTTGGTTCGAGTAACCAGCCTGTGCAGCCTCTGTGGAGCGTCGCACGACTTCGATCACATATTGCAAGCCCTTACAAGCAGAAATTGGGCCACCATGGAGCATAATTCTGAAGCCCGGCGGCGGCGAAGTCACACGCGGAAGCTGAGTCATCGGCGCAGCCGCAGCCGTAGCCGGAGCCCAGCTCGCCACCCTGTTGTCACCGCTGCAGCCAAAGCGACTGCAACGCGTACAAATGTTGGGCGGCGGCTGTCACGGCGCGATAAAGCCCTTCTTGCGTCGGTTGGTCGTCCCAATCGGCTTGCGGAGCAGCGTGACAGGGTTGCCGCCAGGCTGGCGATGGATCCCCACATGGCAGACATCGTTGGTGTTCGACGCCACACACCCTCGCACATGTCGAACCAACTTGCGAGCTCACAGTTGTTGGGTGATCCCCACGAACACCACAGCCCCATCAGAACGCGCGCGTCCAACATGTTTCATGGCGCACCTTCGACGCTCGCACGGCCAACACCGCAACATGGCCGGCGCGCGCAAGCTCCTGGCACGAAGGAGCCTCACAACGTCAAGTCAGGAGAGGTGAGGGAATCTTCTGGGCGTCGCGACAACCGGGGTGGTGAAGTATCGGGGTCAGTGCCCCATGCCATGTTTCCTGACGAGCCCATGTTCGGAGACACCGGCGACACGGACAGCCAAATCGCCTATGTTCCCAGTGTTGGCCCTCGTCGTCGTCGGGGCGTGAAGAAGTCAACAAGCACGCTGCGACGAGCTCGAAGTTGTGTGTCACCTCCTTCGCAACCTCGCCCCGGGCATCGTGTTCGCCGGACTGTCTCATCAGTCGTGGACGAGTCGACAGACTACCCCAGTCAGCAGAATTGGTCTGGTGGGTCGGTGTCTGGTTCGGAAAGCGGGGTGTCCTTCAGCTCCGGGCCCGCTGTGCTCAACATTGGAGCTGCTGCGTCCGTAGAAAGAGGGCTTCATCAACTCCCTCATCCCAACACTCACCGCGAAGCCACCACGTTTACAGCTAAACAGCGCACCCCGAGAAGTCGGCGGTCAGTCCCAAACAGGCACCGCCACGCCATGGCGGATAAGCAGGCGAATGGTGCACAGGGTGCAAACAAGGGAACTGAGACCCACCATGCGCATGGGTCTGGCGTGGTGTTACCACCTCCGAGTTCCACGCCGTCTGGCAACCTGTTGCATTCCGTTCCTGGGCACCCCCCAACATCACCCATGTTTGGCCGCCGCTCTCACGTGTCGTCTGCTGCGTCAGGCGCTACAGATGAACTGTTTTTGGGGACACCTCGGTCAGGTGTGGGTAATGGTCTCAATGGGTTGGCACATGCACCATCTACAGGTGTCAACGACGGGCCAACGGTGGTGGGCGCCTGCACACCAGCCGACCTGATGCGTGCTCGAGGAGCAGGTGGGCGGGACACGAATAGCAACGCAGTGGTGGGGGAGCAAACTCAAGCAGTTGTCCCCCCTGCTCTGCCTGCGGCGAAGACCCGTGTTCCGGCAATTGGGGGCGCAAGTGGTCCTGGGTTCCGTCGTCTGATGCGTGGGGCAGTGAACACGTACCGTGGGCTCCACAGTAACAATGCAACACCGCGTGGCGGAGTGGGTGGGAGCAAGGAGAAACAGGGCACACCACGCAACCCCGGCTACTTCAAGTCTATGGTTGAGAAGGCTGTAGTTGTCCACAAAAGCTTGTCCCCAATGGAGGACAAGCTTCACTCATTGTCAGCACAGGTCACAGCTCTGACGGAGCATCTTGAACAAGCTCGGGTTCGTTGGTGGCGTTGGTGGATCACCGTTGCCGTGCTTTGAACACACCTGTCTGCGGTTGGCCACAGGATGAAGGTCGTGAGGCTGTAGCAGCAAAGAAAGGCTTGGAAGCAGAGGTAGCGAAGTTGAAAAACACGCTTCAAGTGCGACAGTACAGTCAAAACAAGAAAGCCAAGGAAGCCCGCAAGGTTCGGGCGCTTCAGTGCCGCGGGGTTCCAGTCGTGGTGACGCGTGTTTCTTGCACAGGCCGCAGCAGGATCAACGAAGCAGGTTTCAACTCTCAAGGCAGAGAAGAAAGAACTGGAAGAAACGCTGGAGAAACGAGAGAAACTGCTTGAGGCACAAACATCTCGTGCCGATGCGATGCAGCGTGTGTCTGACACGTTGAAAGAGCGTGTAGAGTCACAGGCCACACGGATATCCAAGCTTGAGGTACGATGAGCTGCTGTGTACAGTAAGTGCCACAGACTTACCTTGACTCGTTTTCTGTGGCAGACTGAGGTGGCTGCTTTGCGGCTTGAAAAGGACACTGCTGTTAAAAAGTGCCGTGAAGCGGTTACTTCGGCAGAGTCAACCAAGGCAGCGCTTAACGCAAAGACAGACGAGCTCTACCGTGTGCGCCGCGAGTTGGAAGTATCAAAAAAGGTCGTTGCTTCGAAGAATCGAGAGCTTGAACAGGTTCGTCCTCGATTTTCCATGTCGTGAGAAGACAGAGTGTCTGATGGATGCTTGCATTGGCAGGCTTCGAAAAGGCCCCACAACAACGTCGACTACTTGCGTCGTGCCCCTCTGAGAGGCACAAAAGAACCTACGCGGCGTGGAGTCATGTAATATTGTATTCGTTTCTTCCCGATGGAGCGGGCTTTCCACAGTGAAGACTGAATGCCACACACAGGTCTATTCGTACACACGATAACCGACAAACGAAATCATCGATACAACAAGGAGAAATCACAAGAGACTACAAGCACTTCGTTCTCCTACTCCTTCGCTTTCTTGGAGTTCCGAGCCCGAATCTTACGATCTTGTGCGCTGAGAAGCAACTTTCGCATGCGGATGTTGTTTGGAGTGACTTCAACGAGTTCATCCGGCCCGACATAGGTGATGATTTCCTCAAGGGGAAACACAACCGGCGGAGCAAGACGCACAGCCTCATCGGTGCCTGAGATATGCACCACAGTGAGACCCACCCTTGGCTTTCTTTGCAGTTCATAGTTAAACGTACCGGAGGCACGCATGTTGGTGAGCTTCTTTGGGCGCACTGGATTCACTTCCAAGTCGTTTGCTCGACTGTGCTCTCCAACAATCATTCCCTCATACCTGGACAACATGCACAGTACGACAAGTGGCCCCACCTTGTGTGAACAAGACTCGGGCAGCTTGAAAGCAGATACGTTTGCTCACGTACACATCAACACCAGGGCCGACAAACAGACGACCACGCGGCTCGAGGGCAGCCAACGCGTATGAAGTCGTTTTGCCCGGCCCGTTTGAGATCAAAGCGCCCTTGCGGGACTTGTCAAGCACATCCTGGATGATCCACGCAAGGGACATCATGTCAGGCCAGGCAACTAGCACGCAACCACGCACCACACACCTGGAACGGTCCGTAGTGGTCGAAAATTCGGTTAATGACGCCAGTGCCTCTGTTGTGACGGAAACAGATGAGAGAAGGAGCGACATGGAGGAACAGGCGTGATCATTGCCTACCGCGTGTCTGTTTTGAACTGAGATTGGAATCCAATCAAACCACGGGATGGTGCCACGAAGGTCAGCCGGCTTTTGCCGCCAACCTCCGAGAATTCTTGCAGGATAGCCTTGCGCGATTGAAGCTTCTCCATCACGATCCCAGAGAATTCTTCATCGACTGGTGCGGGCATGCGTCCATGTGTGTGAGCACACGAAGACACGAAAACAACTTGCCAAGAGCCACGCACCGTCGATAACCACCAGCTCCCAAGGCTCGAGTGTGGAACCATCCTCGTCTTCACGGAACAACACACGTGGAGGAGAAACAGACAACTCAAAGCCTTCGCGTCGCATTGTTTCAATCAAGACAGCGAGCTGCATTTCGCCTCGACCCTGCACCTCGAGTGCATCCGACATGCCTTCGATGCTTGGCGCTTGCGTAATGTTTACCGCCACGTTTGTCTCCGCTTCCTTTGCGAGTCGATCAGCGATCATCGTGGACGTGAGTTGTTTGCCATCGCGGCCGGCGAGAGGGGAGTCGTTGACGCCGAAAAGCATGCTGACCGTGGGAGGGTCAATTGGGTCCGCATACCTGCAACAATCACCCACGGCCAACACTTGAGCCACAGCTACATGGGGAGGCACAAGCACATGCCACGTACAGTGGGTGGACAACAGACGGAGCCACAACCGAGTCCGTCGGTCGTGGGCAGTCAAGACCCGCAACTTGCACAATATCACCAGCTTGTGCCGTGTCCAGAACCACGGGTCCGAGGCCTCGCCGCGCGAACAACTTGGTCACCTTCCCCTGCTCCAGCACCTCCCCATCACGGTTCAGTGCCTGGATCGGGTCACCAACCTTGACGGTGCCCGACGACACACGCCCAAGGGCAAGCTTTCCCACAAAGGTGTCACGTTCAATTTGTGTGACAAGCATCTTGAAGGGGTCTGAGGCGTCGCCGAGGACTCGAGGCGGCGGAACGTGCTCCACAATTGTGTCCAACAGGCATGACATGTCCTCGCGCTCATCCTCGGGAAGGTCAGAGTCCATGGTCGCCCAGCCTTCCTTCGCAGAAGCGTACACCTGCAACCAAAGCCCCATGGTGTGAGCTTGGAGACGCGGAGAAACCAAGCACAGCACACGCAGAGCAAGTACCATGGGGAAATCCAGCTGCTCGTCTGTTGCATCCAGGGACACAAACAGGTCGAACACCTCGTCTTCAACTTCACCAACCCGGGATGCTGGCCTATCCACCTTGTTGAAAACGACCAAGGGATGTAATCCCTTCTTCAGTGCCTTGCCCAGCACGAACTTTGTCTGTGCCATCGGGCCTTCCGTCGCATCGACAACCTGATCCCGGCCGACAACATGAGGACACCGACAACATTGCCCTTGTAGATCGCACACACGTCACACGGACCAACATGACTCCATCCACCATGCTGAGAATGCGCTCCACTTCACCGCCGAAATCAGCGTGCCCAGGTGTGTCGACGACGTTCAAGCGTGTGTTGTCCCATTTCAACGATGTGCTCTTGCTGAGAATGGTGATGCCACGCTCCATCTCCAGGTCATTCCAATCCATTGCACGCTCCCCTTCAAACTGCTCACCCCCTAAGCGCAGCAACTGATCGACCAACGTGGTCTTTCCGTGGTCGACATGGGCAATGACTGCAACGTTGCGCAGCGGGCGGCTGGTTGGGTGCAGCGGGCCATCTGCGCTGTCGGTCAACTCTGGCTCTGCTGTCACACTGAAGGACCGCCATGCCAAGCCAGGAGAGCCAAAAGGAGTGGTCGAACCCGATGCGATTCGTCGAACAGAGGACACAAAAGGACGGACGCAGCGCATGGAGGTGAGCATTGTCGCGGGACTCAACTGTCCGACTGCCACGGTACGACGCAAGCGAGAGGCACAAAAGAGACACACAACACACAATATGTGTATTCATCATTTCATGTTGCGCCAGTGCTGTTGTGGACGCGATCGATCCATGCCATGGGTCACTGCGCTCATGGATGATAGCGCTGTCACGGCTGAAGAATGTCTAGAGCAACAGCTAGACGAGGCAGAGATGCTTCGGGCCATCTATGGAGATGACGTCGCCGTATCTTCGGGCGACGGTGGCATGGTGCGTGCATGCAACGCAAGGCGGAACCCTAGCGCGGCCCGCCATCAATATGTGACGACCCGGTTTGTTGTTGCTTCCATCCCCATCAGGAGATCCGTGTTGTCGTTCGCGCTAGCGAGTCAGCAGCAAGTGGCTCTTCTTCTGTTGACTTGCTCTGTACATTGCCCCGTCTCTACCCGATGGTTGCTCCTGCGTTCTCAGTTCGGTGTGATGGGTTGTCGAAGTCTGTGTCAAGGTCCGGTTTGGTGCCATGTGGTCCTTCGTTCTTGTGGTGCAGCTCGTGGGGAGTACCAATGCGTGCGTGTGTGTGTGGTGTGCGTGCGCGCGTGTGTGGTGTGCGTGCGTGTTGTGTCTTTGTGCTGGCTGGCAGGGCCTTGGGCAAGGAAGTGTCTGAGTTCGCTGCTGAAGCCTTTGAACCTGGTTCGTGTCTCGTTTTCGATGTTGCACACCATGTGCAATCCGTACTGCCGGACATAAGGGCCCGCGACTGTTTGGATGCGGCGAGTACAACACCTGTGGATGACAAGGAGGTGGTGTCGCATGTTGATGTTGGAGTGCGAGAGTGGATATATTTTCATCACGTCTACAGCAAGTCCAAGAGAAAATCAATGCTGCAGTGGGCTGAGGAGCTATGCTTGACCGGGTTTGTTATGGTGGGGAAGCCGGGCCTGGCCATGGTGGAAGGAAGCACTCAAAATGTGAAAGAGTTCCACATGCGCGTGTTTGCCATGAACTGGCAAAAGGCGACGACGCGACTTCTCGAGGTGAGTTCCTGTGCTGCGCTAACCCCCGAGGCGGGCATCACGGGGCACCACGCTTTGTGGCCTACTCACGACTGGGCGTACTTTGTGTTTCGGAAGAGCTGCGCGGAAGAAGGGTCTACTGGCGAGAGTATTCAGCGGTCGTTCAGCGGTTTTCAAGAGTTGCATTTGGGTGACGCAAAACGTCCGAAGCACCCCTCTTTGAGCGCGCTCCAGGGCATTTTGCAACGTGCTGGGCTCGGTGATCGTTTTCGAGTTGTGTTCAAGCTTCCGGAATGATGTGGCGGCTGTCTTGGCAGGTTGAAGCGCTTGGGGCCTTCCATGTTTTACTGGAATTTTTTGCGTGTTTTTGCAAGGCCATCCGTGGCATCCGAACATGATCCAAAGCGGTCGTGCAACGCGGCCGTTCACTTTGCGGGCATCAACAGAACAGTGCATTGTGCTGAACTCTCTCGCCCGCCCTCACCCACTCACCTGCTATTACCCACCTGAATAATGTCTTCGGGCAAGGTGCACCCGCCTTTCGCTCACCCGACGAAGAAGTTGGCACGTGGTCGCTTTGGTCCGCGACAAGGGCACGCTGACACATTTAGCGCAACAGGGCGATGCTTGCCGCACGGGTCAAACAACCTACCTAGTGGCACACTGACAACGCTGTCACCCACCTTGCGCTCTGTCGCGGTTGCCAATGCCTGGGCCATGGCGATGCAAGCGCGGCTGAACGCCATGCAAGCCGGTCGCATGATGTCACAGGCACCATGGCTTTGGTCGCCGCTTCCGGCCGTGTCACACGGGTTGCAGCAACGCATGCCCCTCTACGGGCTCCCCTTTGGGGTGCCCGCAGCAGCAACCACCCCTCCCCCAATGCTTTCATATGCCCCTCGTCGTGACTCTCGTCCTCCAGCACCCGCAGCTGAAGACGGGCCCGCAGCGCCCAGTTTCTCTCCTCCCGGGGAGGTTGACAGCCGCGCCAATTGCAGCAAGGTGGAGAAGCGCGCTTCCAGCCCTTGTCCACCACCTGCAGATGAATACACTTCTCCGCGCATGCCTCGCGTGCACAAATGTCAGGATACTGGCGTTGACTGGGCTATTCTGGACAGAGTTTGTGGTCCCGAGTCCGTGAATGCTGTTCCAGTGGCCAACTCGGCCATTCCTGTGCCGAAGCAGGTCGAGGAGCTGGAGACACGGTGGTTTAAGGGCATCACCCATTGCAAGCCAACACAGTGGCGCGCAAAGATATTCCGCCGTGGGCGCTCTGTGAATCTCGGCCACTACAGCAACCCTGCCCTAGCGGCGTTGGCGTATGACATCGCCGCTCGAGCCCTGCCAGGCCAGCGCTCCACGTCGCTGAATTTCTCCGATGGACAACTTCGCCGCTTGGCCCCCAAAGAGTTGTACGTGTCCGTTCGTACTGCGATAACCACGTCGTTCCTGAACCCCAAGTCCATGACGAGCAAGCGCCAAGAATCTTCAGGGTCGTCTTCCAGGAAGCGACGTCGCAGCACTGACGCCGATGGACCGTACGAGCCGAAAACCAGAAAGCAGAGGCCTCGACGCCGTTAGCTGCACAGCGACGCGTATGTCGCCTTGCATCGTTATCTTCGTGTGTTCGTTAGTTAGCTTGTGCGTGTTCGTTTGTTCATTAGAGATAGAAGCATTTGCTTTGTTCGTTCCACCTTCTCTTGTCCTTTTCTTTTTCCCTCCGTGGTGCCCATTTGCGCACGAGTCAACCCATGCACCGAGAGCCAGGTTCATATCGACCTATGGAGTCTCTATGAGGGGTGCAAGCACAGATGGTGCCTGGTCCTTTCGTCGGGATGATGACTGCACAGAAATTCCACGGCGCCGCCGCGCCACTGGTTGAAATGACACACACACGCACAAGTCAGACGAACAGGGGATTGTGCCTTGACGACTCACGAACCGTAGCGTCGAGAGGCAGCTCCTGCATCATTTCGTTCCTCCAGCAGGTCCCGTTTCATGAACAACAAAAGCGACAAACCACCTGTAGCACGACAAACCACGCCGTCATCGTCCAACCTCATGTTTCTGCAAGCGATGATGTTCCACGTACGCCGCGCTTCTGTTGTTTCGTGAATGCGTCGATTCACACGACCAAGTTCGTCGGCCAGCGCTGAGTAGGGAACACGAAAAGTCAGACATGTCAACATGCATTGATGCCAGCGTTGCGACACGTAGGCATACCGAAGGCGACAAGTCGTGGGTTCTTTGAGTCCAGTGCCGAAGTTGGGGCTGATGTGTTGTTGTGGAGAGCAGCTGTCAACACGTCACCCAACTCGGCTTCAATACCAAAACGTTCAAGAACGGCCGAGCCACTCATAGCTTCCAAGGCTTGTAGCTCTCTGTCTGTCACCTGGTACATGAAGAATTGGAGCATGAGCTGTGTGCCCTGCACATAGCAACCCGGGTCGCAACCTACCGGGCGCTTCAAAGCTTCAGCTTCTTGCTCAGCCCGAGTCACCTCATCATGCGCTGCCTCGATGGCCTCTCGAACCTTGTTGCACTCCATGTTGGATGAACAAAAGAGTTCGAGCGCGCGAACCTTCTCGTAGCGAATCCGCACACACGTTGCATCTCTGATGCCACACACGGGGGAAACAGCCAGTCATGTGGTGCATGGCAGCACAAACCAAAGCCCGCAACAGCGTACAGAGGGTTCGCATGGCACGAAACAGTGTTCATGCGGACAAAGTCGATCCAGGTGGACTGGCCAACATCGGAGCCTTTGCGGCTCCCAAACAAGCCTTTGGAGCGAGATCTCGTTTCAACAGAACCAGCGTCTGGCCCGACAGCCGGGCCAACCAAAAGGATGCCGTCGTTCAATATGAACACATCCACCGGCTTCTTCGGGGCAACATACTCCCCAGTCAGTTTTTCCAGCGGTTCTTGAAACGTATTGGACCTGCACCACGAACGGTGACCACATGTCACCAACTTCGAAGCCAGCAGGCACGAACCAGACAATCTGACTCCACGCAGAACGCCTGCCGACAGCTCCAGAAGCATGCCATAGCACACGGCGATGGATCGGAGTGAACTCCTTCAAAAACCACTCTCGGATCCTGTCGCAGCCGACAGAGACACGGTGGTAACAGACAACGTGGCATGTGCACCAGGGTGCACCAACATTGCAAACTCACCGCGCGTCCGGGGTTGCGACGGCAAGATTGGGACGTGTTAGCACTGACTCCAGCACCTCCACTGTTTCTGCAGCTTGAGTTCCATCGTTTGTACGGACACATGCCTGCACGCAACGGTTGTCATCCTTTGCCCCTCCCCCCCCCGGCGCGCGCCTGCCCTCCCTGACCTCGTCAAGCACTCGTACGAGTCGGGTCAACGACTCTTCCTGACTCGTTATGCGCCGCAGCACCCAGGGGAGTGCTGCAGCGGGACACTGGGTGTAGACATTGTATCGTGCGTGCAATCTACTCAACTGGGAGCACGTCTTCAGGAGCGTTTCAACAAGAAGCTTGTACCTGACACTCGAGATCCAGGTCAGCGGAAGAGTGCAAACACACGATTTTGTGGGACACACACCTGGGAAGCCGTTGCACTGGCATCACAAGCTTCGAAGACAGGTCTGCGAGTGACCGACGCATTAGAGGTTGGTCAAGGTACTTCTTGAAGTTCGTTCCTGGCTGCGAATGCTGATGCAACAGCGGCACAGAACGATGGTAGTTGCTGACGTAGGACGTGTAGGAGGCGAGTAAGGGCAACACGGGTTTGAACATGTCTTCGATCTGGCAGAAGCTCAAGTGTGAGGGAGAACACATGATCGCAGACCCACCGCAGTCGGACGCACCGGGCGCTGGGCAGTGTCATTGCAACACTGCTCGAAATGGTTGAGCATGAAGTTGCTAACAGTAGCAACCGTTGACAGGTTACCAAACAACGCCAAAGCTTGGCGTTGAGGCATCACCTCCTCTGTTGTGTCGACGAGATACATGACGGGGTCAACGTATCGCGTCACGCAGTCGCGGATGGCAGAGAAGTAACTCCGCTCGCTCGACACGATCTCGCTGCGGATGTGCAGCCACTGCGCCCCCACAAACCGATGGGAGAAGGGGATAAACACGGCAGATCAAACATGTGAAACACCACACAGAAGAGGCACAACAGTCACGACAGGGAAAGGCACCCACCCGTTGTTCGAGCTTGCCAGCTGCCGAAAGGAAGCGGCGCGCACGAGCACCCCGAGCCAGCGCCTTCAATCTCGCCGACATGCGCTGCGTCAACAACGTGAGCGGGGTGCGAGAAGGAATGGCACGTTGCAGCAGGTCATCCACATGGCTCCGCTGGAACCGGCTGCCAGCAATGGTGAAGCGTCGTCTGGCTCGGCGCACCACAGCTTCCATTGAGTCGGAACGCCCTCGTTCTGCAAGACTGCGGGTTGCAGAGAGGAGGGTCACCGCAGTAGCAGCAGCGCCAGGATTATGAGATGTGCTGGGGGTGGTGTGGGCTTTATCACTTTCCCGAGCCAGTGCTGGAGTTGGAACCGGCTCGGGGGCACGGATTGCAGACGATGTGTCGGAGTGAGAGACGGGGTTGTCATGCGTCGTCGCTGCTTCGATTGCGTCACCTCCGCTCGACACAGTTGGTGGCAACGTTTCCACCGTGGCTGTGTCTTTGTTCCGCGACACTTCGCTGTTACTCACTGGTATTGGCTCCACATTGCTGTCACTGCTTGGTTCAACACCGCAGCCTGGAGCTTCATCTAGCGAAAGCCGGTGAGCTTGATTGAGCAAACTGGAAACCAAGTGGGACTGTGAAGCAATGGAGTTGCGGGCCATCGCATCGAGGCCAGCTGACGTTGGCTCGGGTGCGTTGCTGTCCAAGGCAAGAGAGTCTTTTGCAGCAATGGTAGCTGTGTGTGCTCGGTCCGATTGCAGAGCGCCCGTCGCAGTCGCGCTGCGAGCGCTGGTGGCAGCACTCAACGTCGGGAATGGCAGGCGTTCTTCCTGCGGCGGTTGCTGCTGTTGCCACTGCTGCCACGCAAAGAACTCAGCAGGTTGAATGCCAAAATGGTGTGGGGCATGGTGCAGCGTGGCGCGGGCTGTGGTGTCCACAGCGCGTGGGGCTTCGTCAAGTATCAACGAGCGCTGGGTCAACGGGTGGCCAAACAAGGTGGGAGGCGCATTGCTTTGGGACACCCTGGGCTGCTGCCACCCACCTCGAGTGAACGCAAGGTGGATGGAACATGGGGGCGTCTCACGCGCACGACGTGCGCGTCTCTTGCGCCGATGCCGCCTCACGTGGCGCGTCCGCGCATCAGCGGCACTTCCAGCGCCGTGCACGCTGGCGCCGACGTTCGTTGGGTGACGCTGCAGCTGGGAAACGGAGGGTGGACTACTGCCATAGTTCTTCTGACGCGGCTGCGTCCGTCCAACGTCTCGCCGCCGACCCCGTGTCACCACATAATCTTCTTGCTGCTGGTGCCCACTCACATCAGCCAGGTCGGAGCGCCCGCGCTGCACATGCGAAAGGGGCTCCATCCAATAGGGTTGAACGCCCGCACTGGTCGCATACATGTTTCTTACGTGCAGCGAGCACGGGCCTTCCCCTCCCCGAGGGAAACCACTGCAGCAACGAAGCAGCGCTGTGCACAGCTGCAAAGCAACCGCACTCAGCAACGTCGAGCCTCGCAAACACACACACACACACAATAATGACCCCCGACAGTTTCGATTTGTGCAGTCAACCCGGCTCAGTCAACTGCTTTGTTCGTCAGGGTCATGCCTGCTTTGTGGATGCATTCGTGACGGCTCGGCCGTGTTATACCACGACACTGCCATGAGACGTCTGTGGACAGCTGCTTTGTCCGCGCCGGTCGCTGTTCTGGCGGATTGGGCACGCTCGACGTGCATGCTCGAGCACTGTGATGGCAAGCCCATCCTGGCGGTGGAGGAGCCCAGGTTCGGGCGGGGGGGCCACAGCGATGATGTGCTTGGCGTCGGTGGCCACGAAAGTGTGGTTCGCGTGCAACCAACAGCCATGCCTGGCGGGCCCGCTCAGTGGATTCCCACGTGTGCGGTCGACAGCAAGGCACAACAACGCGACCTGTGCGTCCCTCCAAACGCCACACAACCGATGGTGCTCAAGGCCCTGCAGGATGGCAAGCGAGGAAAGACGGAACTTTCGTTCTATCGCCGTCATCAGCATGTACGCGTTGTGTCGAAGGTGTGTTTGACTGCGCTCGCGTCCTCACACGTCAATCGTGGTGCAGGGCCGCGGATGTGTCCCGCGTGAGTTCTTGCCTGCGTTTTTTGGCAGCGGGGTGATTTCAAGTGGTGCCTCGGCACTTGATACTTCTCAGACGTGTGGAAGCAACCAGAACGTATTCACAGATCCAAGGCTGTGCGCCCCTCGACGCCAACATGTGCTGCTGGAGGATTTAACTGGTAACCTTGTGGCTCCGTGTGTCGCGGACGTGAAAGTTGGAACCAGAACGTGGAGGCATGGCACACTATCAACCAAAGTTTCACGTGTTCTGTTCAAGTGCGTTGTGCGCTGCGCTGCCTGCGTGCGCTGTTCGCGTCGCACTAACTTGCACAGCTTGCCGTGCTCAAGGTATCCATACCAAGCGGTGCTCGGGTTTCGCTTTACCGGCATGGCCGTGTTTCGACCTCACCACGGCACGAATGGTGGCTATGTCAAGTTCTCCCGGGACTACGGTTGGTCTCTCACTCCCGACTCTGTGCTGGACGGCTTTCGTCAGTTTCTCTATGACGGGCAGCGCGTGCGGCTGGAGCTGGTGCCGCCGTTGTTGGAGAAAATCCAAAAGATCCGGCGTTGGTTCCAAACGCAGCGGTGCTACCAATTCTACAGCAGCTCATTACTGCTTGTTTACGACGGTGCAGCAGCGTCCGCTGAGGATGCCATAGCAAGCCTGGACGTTCGTATGATTGACTTCGCCCACGCCATGCCGGCAAATATGTGCTCGGCGGCGTCTTCTTGTCGTGGAGTGGCTGCACCTGTCCCATCTGACCCAGTAAGCGACGCCTCGATTGAGGACGTTTCCCGAAACGCTTATGACTCAAGTTACGTGTATGGATTGCTGAACATCGAGAGGGCGTTGCGGGCCATCCAGCACGCAGGCACCCAAGGCAGCGCAGGCAGCTCGTAAAACTGCGTGAAAAACAAAACAGGCACACAAAAAACTTGCATGCGAAAAATGTCAATTTGGCGTGACAAAGTGTTCAGCGCGCCTCTTCTCGACTCTTTTGGTCTGTGGTTCCGTGCGCTGCACACTAACGGCACTTGCGGCCGCAACGCATGCAGAGACACGCCACACTGCAGGCATGTTCTGTCGCCGGAGCGAGGAGTATCATGTCACACCCGTTGTGTTTGGGTGTTTGGCCCTCGTGGCGGGTCTCTTGTTGACGTTTGGGGCCGTGACATGGGTGAACAACGACCACGAGTCAAGCATCCACAACATTTGGCAGAAGCACGCCACCGCGGCACTTGATGCTGGTGTGCATGGAATATCTCTTCAAACCACCTCTCTACGGCTTGTTGCAAGCGTATTTGTTGGAAGACTGTCCGCGACACCGGTTCCGACAACGACATTTATGAACGCATTTGGGAGCGCAGCGGCGATGGGTGTGAGTGGGAGCTTCATTGGCAGCATTACGCTTCACCCCCACGTTTACAACCATGAACGGGCTGCGTTCGAGGAAACGATCAATGCATCGATTCGGGGACCGGGGATTGCGAGCCCTCCCTTGCCTGTCAACGCGTCTTCCGAGTACTATGTGCTGTCACAAGCATATCCGATGCCACGGCAGTTTGATCCTTCCGTGTTCCTCTATCGCGAGATGAGTAACACGTTCGTTGACGATGCTTTGGCTTCAAGAGAACCTCGGGCTGGACCTCTCGTTGTTAACCTCTTCACAGGAACGCCCATCATTCTCGTGCCGTTCTACGTTGCTGTTCCAGCAGAAAAGCCACAGGAACGGCCATTCGACGGCTTCGTCTCTGTGTGGGTTTTGGCACAGCAGATGTCTGAGCTTTTCAACTTGACGACGCCAGATGGAACGCTCAATGTCCACATTGAGGATGTCACTGATGCAGCGAACATCGTGATCATCGCTGACAAGGCGTCGGACAGTTGCGACTCGGGCGACGTCTCGCTCCGAGAGTTGGACGTTGGTGGGCGTACATGGCGCATTCAAATCGGCGTGTCGCAGTGCCTTTTGGATGACCAGCTTGCCAATCCAATCGAATTGGCGATCTGGCTTGCTGGGGTCGCTTCGGCGCTCGTGTTCGCCGTTGCCGTGTGGTTTGCGTCCTGCTCCAGGCTCGCGAGCCAGCAGGCGCGTTTGGAGGCCACACTTCACAAGAGTCGCCACGACGCCCACACCAAGTTGTTGCGTGTCATGAATCACGAACTGCGCAACCCATTGACCGTGGCACGTGCTGGCATTGAAATGGCGAAGACGGATCAGGAGGAGAGCGGCGGCGACATCGAAACGCTGTCGTTTGCCATGCGCGCCGTGGACGCGATGCAGCGATCGTTGGACGATCTGTTGGACGTCCAAATGGTGACAAACAACAACATGGAGCCGCGGTACGAGTTCTTGGATCTGCCAAGCCTGATGCGGGATGTGCGACACTACGCCAACACGATGATCTCTGGCACGACAACGACCCTGGAGGTGTCCTTACACCCCAACATTCCCGACGTTGTTCAATTGGATCCCTCGCGCACGCGCCAATTGCTCGTGGACTTGTTTCACAATTGTCTGGCATTCGCCTGCAACGCTACGGTGCAAATCAATGTGTCCTGCAGCGGCCCATACCTGGTGTGCACGATGGGTCCGCTTCTTCCAGCCGCCGGGCCCGCTTTTGATCGGGGCAACGAAGACGATGCCACGACCACGATTCGCACTGCGCTAGTGGAAACTGGCTGGGCTCCCTCATGTGCTGTTGCAAGTGGCATGACGGCTTTGCGAACCGTGACGTTGCATGCGACGTCTACTGATTCAGACAACTCGTCCAGGCGCTCAAACAATGTTGCTCAGATGGCCGTATCTGGCATGATGCCACCAGACCTGTGTCAGCGACTGGCCAAGGGGCTTGGTGGTAGTCTTTTCGTGGAAGACGAGGCAGATGATGAAGGCCTTGTTCTTGCGGTTGTTCTGCCTTTGGTCACACCCAGCCCGACTCACACGCCCAGCGCCTTCCTCGAGTCCTTCGCGTCTATGCAGAACCTGGATGATGAGGTTAAAGACCACGCGCCCGACCGATCCCCTCCTCTTCATGAGGGCCCACAGCAAGACATCACTTCGCAAGTCGGTTTCCAGACGCCGCCCAACACCACTGTTCCATCTCCACGGGCTTCTTCCCGAAACATTACGACGCTGGCCCCCATTGTGGCGGAGCAGGTGTATGGTAACACGGTCACCATCTCCATGTCGGGCGCGTCTGGAGTTGAGGAGCAGGGTGCGGACACCAGCGCCGATGCTGCTGATACAAGTGCCAATCCTACTGCGGCCGTCATCGCCGCGGAACCCGGCATCGTCACAGGCACCGCTGCTCCTGCTGATGGCCTGGTATTCGATATTAGCTCCGGTGCTGACCCTGGTTCCGGTGCTGGTTCCGGTGCAGGTTCCGGTGCAGGTTCCGGTGCTGGCAGTGCTTCTAGCGCCCAAGTCAATAGAACCCGCGACGAAGCAACGCCTCTCTCGCGGGACTCTTCGGGCGCCAGTGGCAGCTCTTTCCTCCCAGGCACAGTGTCAACGAAGCGAGGCAAGAAGAAGGTTACGCGGCGGCGCAAGCGGCGAGAGCAGGACCTCGGTCTCGCTAACCTTGACGTCAGCTCCATGTCGGTTGTGGTGGTGGACGACGAAGCCTTGATCCGCAGGATTGTGGTGCGGCATTTGAAGCGCTTTGGCGTGAAGAATATTGTGGAATTGGCGGATGGAGATGAGTTGCTTGATACGCTGAATACCATGGAGGCGCCCCCCACAGCTGTGTTCCTTGACATTGTCATGAAGCGCAGCGATGGCGTGCAAGTATTGAGCGAATTGCGTTCCTCCAGACGCTATTATCGCTTGCCTGTGTATGCCATGACGTCCAATGTCGAAAGTGTTGCGCGGTACCGCTGCGTGGGCTTCGATGGGCTTCTAGGCAAACCTTTTTATGCAAAGGAAGTTGTGGCCGTGCTTGCACACAGCGTGTCCAAAGCCATTCCTGCTGTCGCATCTCGATCATTTGGCAGCTCGTCGAGCATGGCCGTGACGAACACGCGCCGCGGAAGCCGCTTTCTGGAGACTTCCCTCGTGCTTCGCCACAAACACGTCTCATAGTTGTGCACATGCTGCCTTTCCTTTCTCCCTTGTCTCCAGAGTTTGTTGGCCTGTTTCCTTTGTCTATCTGTTTTCTAAGCTGTTTCTCTTCTGTCCTTTGCGTGTGGCCTTTTGGCACTTGGTGTCTTTGAACTGCACAATCAAAGTTGTTGACTTATTTCCACACGCACAACCCCCCCGTCTTGTCGCATGAAGCAAGTCGCACACCGTCGTCGCTCCAAGAGACACTGGCAACAGTCGTGCTGTGCGCCTTCAGATGCCTCTCCACCTTGCATGTGTGAACATCCCAGACCAACACTGACCCACTCGCTGAGCCGCAAGAGGCATAGAAAGCGCCCGGGCTGACAACACAACACAACACCCACGCGGTGATGATATGCACACCACGCGCAAACCCGCCCGCGTCACGCACCTCAACGTTGCTTTTGTCCAGGACAGCGCTACGCGGAACGCATCATGTCTGCGAAAGCACCCAAGCGCGCGTGGTGAAACACTGTGCGTCGGGTGAGGTGAAAACAAGAGCCCAAGACACGCACCCCATTACAGACTCCATGCCAGACGGCGGTGTCAATGTGCGTGCGTTCAGAAGGCGCAGCGTCCCCTCTTTTAGGCAGGCAAGGACATATCGGTTGCCATCGCCGGTTGACTGCGTCACAGATGTAGCGGCGCCTCGCCAGCTCCCAGTGCCAGCTGCTTTCGTGTCTGCAACCTTTCGACCGGTCGATGTGTCCCAAAGCCTCACACCGCCATCCTGGCATTTTACATGGCGCGACACCCACCACAGAGCATGACATATCTGTGAAACAAAGGCATGCACTGATGTGCCATTCCTTCCCCCAAGCGTTTCGCACCTGGTGAGCCGAAACAATACAATTTCCTTCGGGTGTCGTGTGGACGCTGTTCACAATGGAGGGGCAGTAGATGGTGCGAACACCTACAAGTGGAGCCACACAACGGAATATCCCATAAGTGAAACATCTCATCAGCTGAACGCCGCAAGGCAGCGCCGCACAGTCACTCACATGGGTTGCGCTTGCCAAGATCCCAGATCTTGATTTGTCTATCTGTGCCTCCCGTCACCTGCACCTCACGTCATGACATCATGATCAACAACACGGGCCAAGCAGGAGCCGACGTACGCCTCGTTTCCCATTCCCAAATAAACAACATGAGTAAATCTTTCCGCCGTGGCCCGCAAGTTTCACCTGCCAACGTGGAAGCCGTGGGGCACAGAACAACACCAGCACCAACCACAACACGCCCGCACGTACGCGCACGCGTTCGGACTCCACGTCCCAAAGCCGAGCCACTTTGTCATTGGAACTCCCCAGCACAAAACGGTCGAACACGTCCACCGACATGATAGGGTGAGACTCAGCACGGAGCGTTGCAACTTGCTTCGCAGTGGAGACATCCCACACTCCACAGGTGCCGTCACTTGACCCCTGTCAGCCCCGGCAGCGCATGAGCACACCCGACGTTCAAGCCAAGACATATCCAACCCACGGACCGTAACGACACGGGAGCTTCCCAGAAACTTCACACAATTGATTTCCGTAGGGTGCGCGGCCTAGACAGGAGCATTTTTGTGTCACTGGCCAGGTGTGCACCACTGACACCAACGGCAATACACACCTCGATGTGATGTTCGAGTGACGTGGGTGCTGCAAAGGCCCTCGGTGTTCTGCTGCCCGACCGCGACGTCGGCGTGTGAGACTTGGATTCTCCATCGAGGGAAAAGTTTGACTGGGGCGATGCACACAGGAAAATGAGCACGGGCTGAGGACCACGCGAACAAGCGAAGCACGGAACATCTCACCAGTGATCGCTTGCGAGCGGACTCAACAACATCGTTCATGGCGTTCAATTCGTCGATTGTTTTCGCTTTCTCTGCCAGGATGCGCTGGTACAAACCCTCATTCTCAGCCATCAGTCGGTTACATTCCCCTTCACGGTCCCGTAGTAAACCCTGAGTTCGACAGTACAGCACCAAGTCACACACCCCATGAGGTGTAGGGAGGTCAATCGTCCGGATGACAAGGCAGCTGCAGGCACTACCATACCTGGGTGGTTGACAACTCCTGCTGCAACAGAGCCACACGGTTTTGTAGAGCAGATATTTTCTCTTGTTGCTGCTCTGACACTGCGGACGCAGCTTGAACTGCTTCGGCTTGGCTTTCGACTTTGGAGGACAGAGTTTGCACCTGCTGTCGCAACTCTCGATTCTCTTGGGCCAGAGCTAGTTGTGCTTGTGCAGTGGCTGCCTCTGCTTTGTACCGGGCACCAAGATCGGTTTGAAGTACAATCAGTTTGTCTTGGAGAACCTTGATTTGGTCCGAAGAGCTGGGAGTACCGCCAACGAAAGCGTCATCACCAGGCGCACGCGATACGTGTCACAGCAAACGCACACAGTGTCAGATCCGTTTGCGGCGGCTTGACGCAACGTTGTGATCTGAACCATCAAATCCCTATTCTCTTTGTCTCTTGATGCTAGGTCTGCTCTCAGCTCCGAGTCTGGAAAGCAGTAGGCAGCAACATAGGTCTGAGCGAGAACGACACGGTGTCACTCGCACGTCGTACTTGCGACAATCAACTCTGAAAACGGGTGTGTTTCCGCTGCATTGCGCCTATAGACTTGTTCACGGAGCGTTTCTGTCCATTCAAGTCCACATAACGGGGTATCCATGGTGGGGCAGGCTGCAAGCGAACTTGCTGGCGCCAAGTTGGCGGTGGTTGTACTTCGCCACGGATCGACATGGTGTGTAGGCAATTTACCTGCTGTAGCAGCAGGCTCATCGCAGCCATGGTGTGACGACACTGGTGTCGTGTGTAAAACTCGGTCATGATTCGGCACCCGCTCCAAGCTGGCAATGGCGGGTTCACGCCGGAACGCTCCCCGCCTCAACACAGCGGGGGTGAAGATGAGCACTGGGTTGTGCACGCCTTGCTGTGGGCGCTGGATAACGCAGGCAAGGGTCTCGCCCGAACGTGGCTGGTGGTGCTTGGTCGTGTCGATGCGCTGCTGGATGTTGTTGTGTCGTTCTCCCCTCTCAGAACGGCGCTACGTTTGACGAATGCGTACTTCCTCATCAAGGTGCGGCATGTCACCTGCCTTGGTGTTGGGTGTACACACCTCAGGCCTTTGCACTCCACAGGTGCTTTGCATTGCGCTGTTGCTATTGCTCCTTGGGACGTTCAACTTGAGTGCTCAATTCTTTTCGCTGGGACTAGCTGTGTTCCATGCTCTCCGAGATAGCAACACAGAACACGTGAGCGCTGCGCCTGTTGGCTGTGTGCAATATGTCACGCCGGCACTGACACTGTGTACTGTACTACCCCTCCTCGATTCACGGTACCATGTACGCCACGCCACAGCTTGCAGAAGGCATTGGAGCTGTGATCATCAGCTATGCCCTGGTGTGGAACTTTCGCTTTGTGCTCACCCACGTTCGGGGAGTGCTTCGCGAGCACTTGGTCGGGAATCGTGGGCAGCTACCATCATGGCAGAAGGCGTTGACTCACCACACAAGGCGCACAGTCGTGTCCACGTACGGTCTTCTTGTTGTCGGGTCGACCTTGTACTTGTGTCAACACTGGTGGTGGGGAGCTGTCACCACATGGCACGACTGGCGAAAGAGCTACGGTACGACGGTTGCACGTGGCCGCATGCATGTTTTGTTTTGGTTTGTGTTGTTTTGTTCGGGTGGTACAAGGGGGGCAGGCACTCGCTCGGTGTTGTGTTACGTTCCATGTGACACTTTATCGTTGCTTTGTTGTGCTGATTTGCTTTTCAGCGGCGTACTTGGTCCTTGGCTCCAAGCCTGCGTTGCTGGTGTGCTGGGCACAGTGGGTGTTGCTGCTGATGTTTTCCCTGCCCCGACCCCAGTGGTCAGTCCAGTCCATCGACGTCCCCTTCAGTGAGGACAGGCACTTCCCCTTAATGAACACCCCAACCATGGAGCCGGTGTCCCCCCCAACACGATCCATCAGCGCTGATGATCTTCGGTCTGCAGCCTCCTCGCTCGCACCCCTCCCACCACCGTCAGTGGTCAGTGGCGCGCACGTCACTCGCGCGCGCTCGATGTCCAGAAGCAGCAGTGCCCCACACCTCTCCGCACGGCCACCTTCCACAACCGAGGCCCCCTCTCCCCCTCCCCCTCCCCCTCCCCCTCCCACCTCCTCCGGTGTGCGTGTGGAGCGTGGGGTACATGTACCTCGTGTACCTGCCACGTCACAGCCGTCGCCACGTGCGGTCGGGTGCGAGGGGGTCGGGGGCGCGCGTGCTGCTTCTCGCCCACGCGCGAGCAGTTGCCACACAGAGGTGGTGACTCAGCCGTCTGTGATGCAGCTGCGTGTGTTGCGCACGCTGCTTATCGTCTTGTCTGGGCTTCTGGTCATGCGCCTCATCCAAGATGGGCTGTGGTGGGCGCACCTTGCTCCCAAAACGAGTGTTATCTTCACCGGGTAGGCTACACCTTTCTCTCCTTTTGTGTTTTGGTTTTTTTTTTTCTTTCTGCTTTTCTGCTTTCTTTGTTTCCTTTGGCGGGGAGGCAGTGCACCGTTGTTGGTATTGGTTGTTGTTGTTCCGCTTTCCTTGCCCGTCCTTTGCTGTGGAAGAATGACAAGCTCTCGCTTGACAGGTACACGTTCACCATGATGGCTGTGAACTGCTTTGGTTGGATGGCGTGGTTTGGGTGGTATCTGCACCTCGTGTGGCAGCACAATGC
>Ga0213833_1000879_pt1 | contig 24681 bp, 30 predicted proteins | sample SWATP21_FD_160575 | JGI IMG/M metagenome (GOLD analysis project Ga0213833, IMG submission 160575) | Coastal seawater microbial communities from Marineland, Florida, United States - SWA TP2 #1 | ecosystem: Environmental > Aquatic > Marine > Coastal | place: USA: Florida | collected 2016-08-14 | reverse complement strand
CCCCCCCCGTACTTCAGCATCTGACTCGCTCCATGACCTATTACTGCAGTGGCCACGATGAACAACGTGTTGTTTGTTTCCGAGGCCTGTGTGGCCTTGCCAGCAACTGGATCCAGGTCCGTAGAGCACTTTTGTTGGGTTGGATGACCGGTTCAGCCAGGAGTTGTATTCGTTGACGCTGTTTGCTTGTCCCCAACCTGCACCGTGTTCCTTGTGCCACACCCTCGTCACGGAGCAGCACGCTTGCCAGTTCTCGCATTTCGGGGCGTATCGTTTCTTCATGGCGGTCTTCTCCACAGGCATCGACAACAGCGTACGTAGAACGGTCACCCACCTGTTTTCGTCCTGTGCTGTGAGCTAGTTGCCTGACCCCGGGCGACACACACGCTTCAGACGTGGTTGGACACCGCCACAGCGGCATCGGTGGCAGAAGCTGTTACTGCAGTGTTCTCCGCTGGATTTGACAAGGACGATGAGTTCCAACGCGCCGCTTCTGTGCTTGCGTGCTTCGCCATCGGCGTCGAGGAGGTGTGTGCTGCGCCCGCCTGTTGGCCGTGTGCCCGTTTGACATCATGTCTTTTTGTTGCTCGGGAATCGGATGCCGACGTGCTGCCAGGCGCGTGGTACAATGTTTGCAGCTTGGGAGGATAGTGGTGTTGTCTCTGATGTCTTGAAGGGCGTCGCGCACGCCTCGGTTGCGTGTGTCGAGGAAGAAGATGTTGCGGGCGTGTACCAACACCTCGTGTTCGGTGGCATGGCCATCGGGGATGCCTCCATGGCGGGGGTCGACGCCTTGGATTCCTCATCCGCCCGGCGCCTTGTGAGTGAGGTGCTGGATGCCGCGGCAAAGCACGCCATCCAACTGGAAGCAGCACTGCAAGCCGAGGCCGAGGCAGAAAGCTCTGACGAGGAAGAGGAAGACGAGGAGGAGGAGGAGGAAAGCGACAGTGAGGCCGACTCTGGCGACGACTCCGATGCTGATGAGGGCGAGAGTGAATCTGAGGAAAAGGGTGTCGAGACGGAGGATGAAGATGGGGATGAAGATGATGAAGAAGACGCTGAATTTTATGCCAGGTGCGGGCGTGGCTGATTGCGTCGCCACCAGCGCGCGTTGACCATGTGCTCCTCAGGTATGGCGACGGTGAAGACGAGGAAGAGGAAGAAGAAGTCGTCGACTGCTCAACCGGATTTGAGGAACTGGTGGACGAGTCCAATGAGCTCAACGCCCCACAGGCTTTCTTCGAGTGGTTCGCTGCTGTTGGCTCCAAGGTACAGTACCAGTGTGTCCGTTGCCAGGGTGCGCCCGTTGCTTGAGCTCAACTCAACTTCTCTGGTGTGCAGGGTGTCTGCTTCAAGCGTGCCACCACTTCCTTGCTGAAGCGCCACATGGCCCAGCGAAAGTAGTTCAAGGTCTTCGAGAGGGTGACGCTGTTGGCCAGCCATCACCCATCATAAGCGAGGTCAGCGCAAGAAACTGCTGTAGTTGTTTGTCATGCCAACTTCCACACTGTTCGTGACTCAACAACGAGTGCAGCTCCGCATTCACCTCGCTGACCGCAACCGGTTGTGGCTTCGGCCAGCTCCACGAGTGTCCTCAACACGTCCCGGTCCTTGTGCGCAGTTCATTTTGGGTGCTTGTAGTGGTGGCGCCTCATGGGAGACAAGCTGAGCTATCCAGGCTGCACTTGTCTAGCCTGTCACGGAACGTTGCTGGAGCGCGGTTCCGCTTCTCCATCACATCACCTGACTGGCGTCTCAAAAGGCGCGACGCGCGCCTGTAATTCAGGACCACACACTTGATCGTGTCTTTGCCTCGTTTAGCTGCACTGTGTCGCGCCTGAGGCTGGTGGCGTGCTCTCCTGGCCATGGAATCGCCTCGCGATGGTCCCCGTGCTGGGGCGGGCTTGGGCGTTGGAGCCGGTGCCGGCGGCGGGCAAGTGAGGCTGGCGTCTCCCGGCGCTTCCACACCACCCCTCCACTCCACTCCCAAAGCTCGAGCTCGGTTGACGATTCGCAGTGACAACGAGCCCTTCCAGCAGGGCAAGTCTCGCATGTTGGTCGCGGTGGAGCCGTCTGGTCCAGCTACGCCTGCCCGGGGGCTTGTCAAGTCGCTGCTCGTGGCGCCAGACAAGCCGCCGCCGCCCGTGGTGCGCGCGCTTCACGCAAATCATCCGCAAAAGGGCAAGCGGCGCCACACGTTCTCGCGCAAGTCGAAGGTCCTGAAGCAGGGCTTGTTGATGAAGATGAAGGTCATGGACCGTGTGCATGAAGGCGAGAAGGCGTGGCACAAGCGCCACTGTCAGATTCGAGACGGCTTTTTCCTGTGGTTTGCCCCAAAGCATCGCAAGAAGCCCACGGGTTGGGTGCGAGTGCGCGATGTCAAGGCGGTGCGCATGTGTGACATGGCCATGGCCCTCCCCGGCGTGGACACCGAAAGTGTCACGCGCTCCTTTCAAGTGGTGACAGCCCAGCGAACACTGTACTTCCGTGCACGCACAAGTGAGGATGTGAGTGCCATGCGCAATTTTCAAGGTTGTTTGGTTTCGCGGCATCTCACCTTTCCAACTGCCTGCTTGTGCCTGCGTCATCGCTGTTTGCTGGTGTGCACGGCAGATGCAAGAGTGGATGCGCATGCTTGTCAGTAGCAAGTGCTTGACCCCTGCCCCGACAAAGAAGAAATCCTTTGCTTTCCCTGAAATATCTTCTTGTGCGTGTCGGCGCGTGTCTTCCGCTCACGCACCTGTGTCATGTTGGTCGTTGCTGCTTGCTGCTCACTTGGACACGCTGCTTTCCTGTCCGCGGTGGGCTCCTTCGCCGGTGTCGGTTTTGTGGCTGGTGCTACACAGCTCCATCGGGCACATCGGGCACAGATGTGCGCGTTGGGTTGTTGCCCCGTCTCAACAACGCCAACAGCGGCGAGCCACAAACGGACGGGCACAGTGAGAAGAAGCTGCGCCGAAAACACTCGCGCGCAAAGCACCACAAACACCACAAGCACCACCACAAGCACAGGAAGCATTCACGTAGTCGTGCTGGGTCGCGTTCAACGTCGCGTGCTGGGTCTCGCTCGCCTGCTGCAGCTCCTCGTTCACGCTCGCACTCCAAGACCGAACTCCGTGTGGAGGGGGAGGCGGAGGCGAAGGCGAAGGCGGAGGCGGGGGCGGAGGCGAAGGCGGAGGCACGAACGGACGGGCTGGATGCTGCACCGACTGAACCCACGGTTGGCGCTGCCACGGCTTCTGCCCCTGCCCCAACACAAGCGAGTGAAGGGAAACAGGAGGTGGGCGGCAAAACAGAGGAGGCACAGGACCAGCCAACCGCCAACTTGGCGGTGGATACGACGGCTGCTGCTGCCGCTGCCACCGCTGGCGGAGCGACAGGCGGTGAAGGCAAAGTCGTTGAAGCCAGCGCCAAGTCCACCACTTCGATTGACGACTGGCAAGCGCATTGGGACGAAGAGAACAAGTGTACCGTGTATGTGAACAAGAAAACGCAGGAGACCACAACCAAGTTGCCAAACTTCCGTGGTGAGTCAGCGTGTCTTGTGTGTGCGGGGGTTGCTTGGCATGTGTCCCAACGGCCTACAATGCGTGTACACAGATGTAGGTGGCGCGGAAGGGAAATGGGTCAAGTGCTTTGATTACGATGCGAAGAAGGAGGTGTGTGTTGCGCCGAGGCACTCACACGGCAGCACAGCGTTTGCGATAACTGTTGCTGCATTCCCTGTTGCAGTACTACTTCCACACTCAAACTGGAGAAACACAGTACGACGTCCCCGAGGGCTTCGACGAGGAGGAAGCAGAGTGCGTGCCAAGTTTTGTAATGCGCGCGTGGTCAGGCTCGCGTTGTCGTGACACGACGTTGCATGTTGTTCGTTGTTTCAGAGAGCAACCTGGCTGGGGGTGGGGAGGCTGGGAGGGCGACCTGAAATCACCCGCGGCCAAGCATGTTCGTGATCGCGATGGCCCAGCCAACGACGATGTGTCCTACACACCCGCGGCAGAGTCAAAACCGGACGTGGAGCATTGGGTTGAGTGCTGGGATGACACCTACCATTGCCCTTGTGCGTTGTTGGCTGCTGTGTTCCTGTTCTTTGTGCGTTTCTTTGACCCTCTCTTGCGCCTGCAGACTATGTCAACATGGAGAGCAACGTGAGCGTATGGGAGCGGCCAACTGGATCACACATCCGCATCACGCAGTACGCAGAAGATGACGCTGAGGCAGAAGGCCTAGTGGAAGAGGATGTGGTCGAAGTCACAGAGGTGAACACTGTCCGATCAGATGCCTTGGGTGTCACACCCGGCCGACCTCAGTTCGGCACAGTGGCGTCGGTGTCAGACGATGACGCGATCGAGGAAGTGGATGAAGAGCTGGACGCAGATTGGTCGTAGAGAGTAGGCACGCCCGAGGCAATTTGTGCAACTTTTGGAATTTTGTGTTTCTTTTGTTGTTTTCTGCGGTGTGCCTGCATTGCCTGGCCATCGTACTCACCACCAGCATGAGCAAGGCGCACCTGGCGCCTCTGTGAACCTAATAGACACACCACGCCACATCTACTTGCCTGGGACACCATGTCCTTGCGGCGGCGCCGAAGACGCAAGGGTGCTGCGGGCAAGGCGTCTCCGAGCAAGTCGTCTGACCCCCACGTCACGCAGGGTGCGCAGGCGTTCTCTGACGCCTCCACGCCACGTTCCACCAAGGCCACAAGCCATGCTGGGCCAACGCCACCACCACGTTCGTCTCAGAAGGTCGCACAGTCGACCTGTGACTGCAAAAGTGTGCGTCCGGAAGCGCGCGGGTGGCTTCAAACGCTGGACCGTCGCCGAGTGCTGCCCGTCGATCGGCTGCGGAGCTTTGCCACAACGGCGGGCCTCAGCACAGGTTGCCACACCCACGCACACGTGCTGCGTCAAAAGGTCTGGCCGAAGTTGTTGCAGGTGAACGCCTTCTCGAAGCGCGCAAGGGCGCTTGACTTTTCCGTCCCGCAAGACGTGCCGCTGTCGTGTGCTCTCCAAACTCCGGCAGAGCCGCACGGAAGGTACTCCCACCAGATCCGGCTGGACGTGGAGCGCTCCATGTGGCAGTTTGACGTGTGTGCCGACTTCCAGCTCCAGGAACGAGCACGGTTCACGCACACGTTGTTCTTGGTGTTGGACAAGCTGTTTGCCGAGAACCCGGACTGCCACTACTACCAGGTGTGTCGGGTTGTGCTGCTGTGGACAACCGCTGTTCCCCTCCCTTACGCCGGCTGTGGGTGTGGACATATGTGCATGTGTGGGTTGAATGTGGCCGTCGCACGCGGTTGTGACTGTGGCTGTGGCTGTGGCTGTGGCTGTGGTTGTGGCTGTGCCGGGTGGACATGGCATGGTGGGCCATCTGTGCTGCCCAGGGCATGCACGACGTCGGGACAGTGGTGCTGCTTGTGACAGGTTGTGGGCCGGAGGGGGCTGCTCGTGCGTTCTTGATGTTGGAAAGATTGGTGGCTTCACACCTTCGAGGTACGTCCTCTTTTTGCGGTTTTGATTCCCCTCGGTACTGGGCACACGTTGTGCCGCTCGGTACCTGACGTGGCGCCATTCGGCGTGCGCTCCATCCGACCTGGGAATTGGTGTCGCTTTTTGTTCTGGGCCACACAAACCAGGTCTTGTCAGTCCAACGTTGGAGATCAGCGTCGGCGTGTTGCGCTTGTTGTACCCCCTTATTGAACAGCACGACAAGGAGTTGTACGAGTTCATCATGTCGGCGAAGGTACGCCGCGTGCCGCTGTGATGGTGTTGCGTGTTGGCGCAAGTCTCACGGTATCTCTGCGCGTGTGACTTTGTGGTGCACGGAGCAGTTGGAGCCGTTCTTTGCTCTTCCGTGGCTCCTGACATGGTTTGCGCATGATTTGCACACCTTGGAGGATGCAGCTCGTGTCTTCGACCTCTTCTTGTGTTCACATCCGCTGATGCCGTTGTACATGTGTGCCGCGGTACGCCGGCTTTGCCTTTTTTTTTCCCACTATTTTGGCGTGCCACATCACATGATCACGAGCCACACTGTTTTGACCATCGACAGGTCGTCATGTGGCGACGGGATGACATTCTTGGTAGCCAACCAGACGCCTCGGAGCTGCACGGCAAGCTGCAGCGTGTGCCAAAAGGGGCTCCAATCGCGCACCTGATATGTACGTGGAGGTGTAAACGCCACTGGATTGCGTACATGCTGACGAGTACCACGGTGCGCGTCCAGCTTGTACATCTGAGCTATTTCAGCAAACCTCACCCACGGAACTGATGAAGAAAGTGGATTCTGACACAAGCAAGTTTTTGTTACAATGGTGGGTGCCACGGCAACACTGTTGCCTCGGTGGTCGACATGTGCTATCTGCGCAACGGTGCCGCGCGATAACCCGAGCTTTTGGCGTTGCGCTTCAGGCCGGAGCTCACCTCATACCCATTCGCTTGGATGGCTTCTCAGTATCCTGGCGACTCTGCGTTGCGTGATGGGTACGTACTGTTGCCGTTTTTTGTGAACAATGCCTGACGACCGCGCACGTGGTCCGACAACGCCAGCCAAGGCCCAAGCCAGGTCGACTCCACGCCCCCACGCTGCGACCATTGGCTGTGCGTGTGCGTGTGCGTGTGCGTGTGTGCCCTAACAGGTGCTTTTTGTGTTGTAACTCGCTGATTTTGCTTTGTGTGGTCGCGTGCCTGGGCGTGCGAATGTGCTCGTGCTGCCCTTCGCGACTCGTCAGGTGTCGCGGCCGATCGTTTGGCTCCTTGCCGGCGCTGGAGAAGGCAGTAGTTGTGGCCGGTAGCGTTCTAGCGGTGCTCGTCGCAGGAGTGTGGGGGTTGGTAGTGATGGGTGTGGTCACACGACGCCCATAGTGCAGCACGCGCAGTGTACTGGACTGCGGCACGAGCACTGCAACGAATCCAGCGGCTGTGCACGGACAGCAAGGAAAGCATACGTCAACGAACATTATTCAAAGCAGAATCAAAACCACACTGCAATCACCGGAGCGAACACACGGTCTCTCTCAACAGGTGTGCAGGGGGTGCACAGACGAGAAGCAACAAGTCACACGGCAGCGGTGCCAAGGACTACCGGGCACCCATGGTGAAGGCCGGGGTGGACCGATGCCGGGACAAGGCACGGTCAGTGGAAGAGTATGCGTTCGGAGCAGGGGTTGCGACAGCTTTGGTAGCGGAAAAGCGCTTCGCAGTGGAGAACTTCACTGAACCAGCAGAGCGATGGCGAGACAGGGCCTGACACACCGCCCCAAACACACACACACACACACACACACACACACACACACACACACACCACATGCAACGCAACGCAGTTGTTAGGACGGAAGACGCCACAGACAGCATTGCAGACAACGTGACGTGTCGACAACAAGCGAGCGAGCTGTTGGCAGTGCTCTCACCTGTCGACCGATGCCTCCGCCAGTGCTGTACTGTGGGCCCGGGGTATGGGTAGAGGTGCGACTTCCCCGTGGCGATGTCCCGAACTTGAATCCAGGAGCTCTGCGTCGTGTGGCACTTGATGACCTGGGCGCCTCGGCGATCGAGTCACCAGAGAGTAGTGAAGGTCAGCCATCCATTCAATACAATCGCCACCGCGCCAAACATCCCCAACGTGGTCATGCCAACTCACCGTGCCGAGGAAGGGCGTCTCTTTGTGACTTGGGGCGACCTAGCAGCACCGCCTCCAGCAGCCCGAGCTCGCGGCTTCGGGAACCGAGCATTGGTGCCAAACGAAAACCCGGGGGCCGACGGCCGGCGTGACAGAGTTTGCTTCCCCACCGCACTCTCTGGTCATCACGGCAACACACCCACACACCCACACACACACCCACACACACACACACACACACACACAGGGAAGGGGCACAACCAGCACAGGTGCGAGTCAGTCAGGTGACAAACAAGGCATGCCAAGAACCGCCATGCTTGAACTTTCCGCGCTGAGACTCATCACGCAACCCACTGGTCTCTGGTCTCGCACTATGGCGCTGACGCTTGCAACAGCACACGCAGCTTCCTAGCTCACCTGCGTTGTACTGCCCAACTCCTGGCGATGCCGTTGCACGATTCGGTCCGGATCGTTTGGACATCCCAAACTTTACTCCCGGAGTGGACTTGCGGCGGGAATCCACCGCCCGCCCGCCGGCACGCGTGGCTTGGTCGTAGGCACCTTCGCAGGACAACACAACAGCACCAGCACCAGCACCAGCACCAGCACCAGCACCAGCACCAGCAACACCGTCACCGTCACCCACATCATAAACATCACAACGTGTGTCAACAAACCAGGCGGACGGGCGGGAAGGAGGGAAGCAACCCACTAACAGCAACAACTTCCACACGCCTGCAGCCCCGCCATGCAGCCCGCCATCCAGTGCGCCATCCAGCGCGCCATCCAGCTACACGATCACCGCAGTGGGGGGCACGCACCTGGGCCAGGTCCTGTGCGCTGGGACGCGCGGTTGTCTCGCTTCATGGTGCCAAACGAAAACGCCGGCGTGTTGCGTTTTCTGGAGTCGCCACGTGCGGAGGCGATGGGCGAGTACGCGTTGGGTCCCGGTACAGCGACTTGTGCTCGCGCCAACGCACTTCGCTTGGAGGTGCCCAGCTTGAAGGCTGGGGCATTGGGCATCCGAGACAGCGACGCAGGCCTGGCGGTAAACCGCACAAAACAGGTGCGTCAGCGCAAATGGGGACCGCCACACCACGCCACATGAAAACAAGACAAAAGCAAAACAAAACAAGAAACAGGGTGCCAGTGGGCGTATGCTCTCGTACCTGCCCATTGAATTGGAGACGTTGTACTGACCAGGTGCCGGGGTTGTGCTGCGTTGACCAGCGGTCTTCCTCATGTTGGCCGTCCCAAACCGCACACCAGGCGCGGACGGTTTGCCGGACAACACCTGGCGCCCAATGGAACCTGCGAACGGGGTGACAGGGACACACACGCACCACTTGGTGTCATCGCCACCAAACCAAACCAAACCAAACCAAACCAACCCATAGTGCCGACATGAACCCAACCCCTAACCCACCGCCAGAGGAGTACGCGTTCGGTCCAGGCGACGCAACCTTACGGGCCATCCCAGCGCGGGGTGACGTGCCAAACTTGATGCCGGGCGCGGTGGGCTTGCTCGACAGTGCCTGCCGCCCCAGTGCGCCCGGATACGAGTAGTTCCCGGGGCCAGGCGCTCCTGCACCTGGTCGCTGTGATTCACTGTCACGGGTTCCAGTGCCAAAGGAGAATGCGGGAGCGTTGGTGACCCGTGAATCCGCCACCACGGCTTTTCCGCTGCCATACACCTCGCCAGTGTTGTAGGCGTTGGGCCCAGGGGCACAGTTGCGCACTGCGCGCTGGTCGCGACTGGAAGTCCCAAACACTGCCACGGCTGCGATACCACCAAACAGCGGACCACGCGTTACGACGCTTGCGATGCAGGCAGGTGTGATACCGGCACACGCACACCACCCACAGCAACAGCAACAGAACAAACCACATCCTACACACCCGCAGATGGTTTGGAGGAGACAGCACGCTGTTTGCCAAACGCAGATGGGGCGGGGTCGTAGGCGCCTGGTGCCGGTGCGTCGTTTGTGCGAGCGCCGGAGCGTGTGGAGGCACCAAACGAGTACTTGGGAGCGTTGGGCTTCGCAGACACAGGCTGCCGTCCCACGGCGTGCACCACGCTGTTATACTGCCCAGGTGCCGGGGCAAAGCTCTGGTACGCACGCTGGTACACATCCATGCGGACATTCGTGCACAGCCCTGCCATGACGGCTTATTTGCGCCGGTGCAAGTGAAGTGAGGGTGGTGGGGGCAACACGCTTGTGATCACGCCGTTGGATCGCCCACAACGGTGGTAGTGTGGTGCCAAATCGCGCACAGGCCTACGACCCGCGCGTAGGTGCCACTGCGTGTCGTGCGGGAGCGGTGCTGGGATCGCAACGGAATGGAGTGCGGCGCGCGTCAACTGCTTCTTGCTCCGTGTGACACCCGGCGTTGACTTTTTCGTGTTTTTTGATTGAGGAAGCAAGCGATCTTTTCCGCATCAAATGACAAGGTCCAAGTACCAATCAATCAAATATGTGCACCCCCCAGTTCGCCGTTTCTTTGTCCTGCATGCGGCCGGCGGTTGTTGTGGTGCAGCGCTGGGCGCCAAACCCTGGAAGTTTCAGGCTGTAAACCTCTCCACTCGCCAGCCGACCCAACCAAGCACGAGTGATCCGGCACCTTTGCGTGTGCACACAGAGAACCCAACACGCAGCAGGGCAGATGGACGACGATGCCGCTGCGGTGGCAGCGCTGAACAACTGGCGCCCTGCCTCGCCCAACCACAGCCCGCGCGTGCAGCGCCAGCAGCACTCTTTGCTGCACCACCAAGAGGGGCGGGCGCCACCAGGCTCGCCGCTGAAGCAGCACTCGGCGCCCCATGCCGTTGGATCTGCCGCATCGTGTCAACCCACGCCGATGCCAGCCACCGCCGCCGGTCCGAGCTCCAGCCCCCGGCACCCCTCCGCGACCCGTGGAGGTCGCCACCAACCCACAGCACCCGCCACTGGCAAGCCCTCGACCGGCCGTCGGCGTGGGCGCTTTGGTGGAGCCACGGCGCGCTCGTCCACGTCGGTGCACTACGCGTCGCCTCGTTTGGCGCGTGAGGCACGGATGCGGGCAGCAGCCAAATCGAACGCCGCGCGATCCCCTGCTGCGACGTCTTCCACGCGGCTGCCACGGCTCGGGGCGACGGCAGGGCAACGAGGGCAGTACGTCATGAGCGTGGGAGACGTCCAAACCGCTCGTTCCAAGGCGTATGCGGGGCACGTGTCCGATGCTGCGGCGGATGAAATGTACGACACCAGTGTCACACTTGTCCACCACCAACCCGAAGCCTCGTCCCCCGAGGTCCACGCCACAGAGCCCAGCCAGCTGCATGGCCAGGCGTTCGAGGATCAACCGGGGAGCCCCGGTGCTCACCAGTCTGCTGGCGCCTCCCCGCGCTTCTCCCCTATCGCGTCACGCTCGCCGTCAGTGTACTCGTTTGCGTCACGGAGAAGCAGCCCGCGGTGGAACTCAGATTCGCGCGTGGACTTGCAGCCGTCTGCACAGCAGTACGGCGGCGGTACCAGCGGTGCATCAGGCAGCAGGTCCGAGCGGTCGGGTGCCGACTGGAGGAGTGTCGGCAACAGGCAGTCGGGTGGTGGTGGTGGTGGTGGTGGTGGTGGTGGTGGTGGTGGTGACGATGATCTGGGTGCCGACCCCATGGACACCCCGCATGCCATGCTCAGGTCGGCCAGGCGGACACCCGCAAGACCAAGACCAACCGGTGGGTGCATTGTGTCGGGTTTGTCGGCGCTTGGTGTCGTCATTCACGTGCCTGTGTGTGTGTTGCTCGTGCTTGTGTTTCTTTGCTTTGCTTTTGCCTTGGGTGTGTTGTCGGGCCAGATATTATGCGGCTGCAAGCAAACCCACCTGCCCCTGCCAACTTGAACAAGGACCAACGCCGGGTCGTTCGCGCCCGAAACAAGGTGCTCAAGAGGCTTGAGGCACAAGCTGGCAGCGATGCCATGGGAAGGCGCTTGCTTGGCGCCTTCCGTGAGCTCCAACCCGACGAGTTTGGCCAACTCTCGAAGCAGGACTTCGTGGCAGGTTTGCGGGACAGATATCGAGTCGACAGCCAAGACGTACGTGCCAAGAAGAAAACGGAGCAGTGTTCTGTTCTCAGCATGGGGGCGCCTACAAAAGGCACAACTGAGTTCACGTGTGATGCCTCTCTCATGCCTCACGTTGCTTCCCGGTATCTGTCTACCTCCTCTCCTCCCCACTCCCTGTGACAGGCTGAGCGTTTGTTCGTCGCAGCAGACATTAACAAGAACGGCGTGGTGACGAGCACAGAGTTCCGGCAGGCGTTCTCGTTAGCCCTGCCAGGAATCGACCCGCCTCGATCAACGGCCTCCCCTCGCCTCCGCAGCGGCAAGGCACGCCACAACGTGTACTCCCACCGCGCGGCTGGGAAGCAGATGTGGGACTACCTGCACCAGGATGAGGGGGTGGCGTTCAAGGACATGACGCCCCGTGCCAAGCAAGAGTTTCGGGACAGGTCGCGGATTCGCAACGCGCTGCAGCGGCATGCGCCTCAACTCAAGCACCGGTTCCAGAGCCGTGAGATGCGCGACGGTGAGATCGTGACCCACACGCGCATTCCGTTGAAGCAGGCTGGGGACCTCCTGCGGAAGGTTGGGGTCAGCGTGACGGACCAGAGGGTGGCGGAGTTGTACAAGTCTGCCACCGGGCCAGGGGACATGATCACGTTCAGTGAGCTGGCTGCACACACCGACGACTTTTTCAGGCGCCTTCAGTCCCCCTCGCGTGCACCGAAGTATGGTCGACGTCGGGTATGTTGGGTATTGTGGGCGGCGGTGGAACGTGACGGTTCAGGTGCTTGGGCAACGTTCGGTGTGGGGCTGACGTGTGGTGACGTTCTGCGTTGGTCCTACTTTCTCAGTTCCCTTCCCGCCAAGATCACCTCCCAACGTCGGCCAGGTTTCACAACGTCGCCACGCGTCCGCCTCGCTCCCCCCGTTCCCTTCAACCACTTGCGTCGGAGGGCCCGGCCTCCCTGCAGCCACAAGACGCCCCCACTTCGGGTCGGCGGCCCCAACCACCCCCCTCCAGTGCCCCGCTGCACAGTGAAGTTGCTTCGTCCGGCGCGCACCTTTCACCACGACAGCCGCTCCCACCCTCTACGTCACCACGGGCAGGTGGTGGTCGGGGCACTCGACGGCCGTCGTTTCGTGCCGGCCGCGTGAAGAAGCCTGAACCTCGGTTGTCGTGTGCGTCGCTTGTTGCTTCGTGGGGCGTTTTGGGCGTGCGAGTGTGAGTTTTACTCACGTGGGTGCTCATGTGTGTGGTCGCCAGCCTTTTTGTACTCCGACGACGTCACGAGCTCCAACCCCACGTTGGTGCAAGAACCAACCGCTCGTTGGGAGCGCAAGACACTGGCACCTGGTGTGGCGAAGAAAGATCACGGGCGGCGCAAGGTGTTTGCTTCAGCCTCACGCGCTGGCCACGGCAACCTACTGACGTGGGGAGCCGGTTCGGAGGGTCCGTCCATCATGAAACAAGCGAGCGACCGTGCCGCCAACGCACACATGTTCCGTGAGCAGCGGTTCTAGAGGAGTTGTTTTCGTGCCGTGCCTGTTGTGTTGTCAAATCAAAGCAAAGGACCTTGTAACATAGCATGCCTCCCACCAAACGCGACGGGGACAGTGGACGCGTCGCTCTGTATTATCTGACACTGCCCACTGCGCGATCACCATCGAGATCGGCACCCGCATCATCCCCTCTGCCGTCGTCCTCAGCCTCCACAACCGCCACAGCAGAAGGCAGAGGTGCCTCACAAGGGTCCTGACCTACATTTTCATTACCCTCTTCGCCACGCGGTCCTTCGACGGAAGCAAGGGCAGCCACTTCCGTATCATGAGGAGAGGTTGAGTCTGCTGTGGAAGCAGCCGCGGCCACGGCAGCATCGTCCGCAGCAGACGCTGCTGCTGCTTGCTTCTGCTGCTCGCTGTCCCAAGTTTCGAAATCAGACACCGTCAGCTTGTTCTCGAGCACGTGGTGCGCCTGTGCTGGAAGCATGCTGGAAATCATCTGCTCCGAAAAGCCGGCCTCGGAAAGCCGCGATTTCATGTCGCGTGTCATCTGGTCAGGCAAGAGAACACGTCAGGTGAGAACACGTCAGGTTCGAAAGCACACGGCGAAGAACGCGGACACAATACAAGCGACTTGGGATTGCCTTGCATAGGTGGAAAGGACACACAGCGACGCACCATGAACGGTACCGACGCGGTCTTGGTGGGCTTCCCATGCCAAACATTGTCGACGAGCTTCTCTGCGTCGTACACGACTTGGTTGATGCGCGTCGCTGCTTTTGCAGCCAAGGGATCTTTGCGTGCCAATTCGTTCCACACTTTACCAGCAGGTTTGCCCTGAATCAATTGCTGTGCTGCCTTCTTCCACATGGTGCTCAGCGACGCTGAGTGTGATACGCTAAGCGTGACCGCCGTACGACAAATACTTCACCACGAATCCTAGAGAAGTCGAATTTCGTTAGAGTCGCCACGTCGGGCAGCCTGTCGTACGTGTGTATTGGCACGACACGCTGATTCATGATTGGTTTTGCATTTGTTTGATGTGCCTTCCCTTTTCTTTCCACCACAACACACGCACTCACCCTTCGGTGTCGCTTGGCGGGGTGCGCGCTGCAGGTTTGGGCGTTTGTACATCCGTGACGGTGTGCATGCTGTCACGGTCGCCCAAGAAAACTCTGGTTCGCGACAAGGCCAGCAGATAGCGAGCCGAAGGAGGTGTCGCCCCCACTCGAGCTCCTGCACAAGGATCACATGACGTATCAGGCGTCACACCGCCCAACGCAAAGCTGACGAGTCGCTTGTAGGAATGGGAGAAGGGAAGGGGGGTGTTGTAAAGGGTGCATGCGGCAAATGCAGCATGCCGGTGTGGCTGTCCACATGCACGATTTCGTACTACACCCCCACCGAAACAGTGAGGCTGGCTGGAACTTCCGGCCCAGAAGGGGTGAAGCTGTGACTCAGAAATTGTCAACACCCCACGCCACAAAGCATCCAGTCCCGTCCTGAGCACCGGTCTCAGCGCGCTTTAGCCATGTTTCAAACTCCGTTTGTGTGGTTTTGTCGTCTGTCGTTAACCTGTGCGGCATCAACAGCAACGTTAGCGTGCGGGGAGCTTCCAACGCGGCAAGCCAAGCGTACCTGAGCATCCAGGCCACATCTGTGAACGTTTCATGAGCTGCACACGGAATCCCTGCGAGTCTCGCAGCTCCCAGCGGAAACACGAGCTCGCACCGCGGAAAAGCGACGTCGTCCTGGCAGTCTGGCGTCCGGGCCCCGGCACCAACACCAGCACCAGCACCAACACCAGCACCAGCACTGGCACTGGCACCTTCACCAGCACAGGATGTAGAAGGAGCAGGGGCAGGAGCGCCACCTGGCTTGGGCAGATGGAAGGCCTGGAAGGCGAGCGGGGCACTTGCCACACATGCGGCATGACGGAGCGCGCCGGTGTCTAGTACAGCGGGGTCGTACACAAAGTCACCCACGGTCAACCGCTTCTTGCGGAGCTTGTAGATGAGGAGAGCGGCGGGCTGCACTGACGCCGCTTCATCATCCCCGCCGGCAGCATGCACGGGAAGCACCCAAAACGCGCGGTAGTTCGGATTGCGTGCACAAGAGAGAATCCACTTGTCAAAGTATTCGTCCCCTCGAACCATGGCGCCTGCAGCACTCGCAGAACTCACCCCAAGTCAGTGCCCACAAAGCGTGGTAGACAATGAACCGCAGCGAACGACAACAACACTCGTACCCGGAAGGGAGGTTGCCAATGCTGTGTACAGCGTGCTCATGTGGCGAAGCCACGGCCGACTCGCCTCTACGGCAGCATGTGTGGACAGGTCACATGGGGTGATGCTGTACTTGGCCTTGGACGACGGCACACCCGCAGTCGAGAAAATTGTCGTGTCTTGCCCCAGAGCTATGTTCACCACGCCATACCGCAGTCGAGTTTGGGTCCACCCATGGCGAGCGTACCTGAGAACGACAGTGCAACCTGCGTGAACCTTTTGGAGACTCGTTTCATTCAAGAGCGCACGTACCACACACACACACACGGACGCACACACGGACGCACACACAATCATAAGCACGTACAATGGCCTGGCTTTTTCCGCCGCGTGCAGCGCTGAAAACTGTATGTCGCTCGCTTGCATGAAAGCACATGACATGTCCAACAGGCGCCCAGCCAAGCCACGACCCCTCCACTGTGGAAGTGTGCACACCTCCCCAATTCCGCCCATGCTCCAACTGGCGCTGGTGCCATCACCAACGTACACTCGGCGGCGAAACACACGCACCTGCCACCATGCAATCGAGCGGAAGACAGCCACGGCATGATTCACCCACCCCCATCCAACTCAGCTCCACACGCGAACGACGCTCACTCACCGAGGCTACCAAGCGACCGAACTCCTCCGAGCCAGCTTCAGCAGCCGCATCAGCGTCGGCAGCAGAAGCAGGTGGCATGGATGTTGGCTCCCCGTCCGTTTCCGCCACAAAGATGCCACTTGCATCAGCCCAAGGATCGTTCACATAATGATTCCAAAAGTAGGCTGGAAGCGAATGCAGGAAAGAGGGTGAGGGGATGAGAGCCGTGTGGGTGGAGAGGTGGACACAGACCTTCGGTTGGCTTGCTACCGGTGTCATTGAACGCAGCCGCGCACAAGCACGTCCACGCCTTCACCTCATCCCTCCGCAGTTGTCGCAAAATTATTCCAAGCTCTGGCAGTCTCTGCACAAATGTGGACGCCATTTCGGTTGGACATCCAACAGCCTGGTGCAGCTCGAGCCCATCTTATGACAACTTGATCATATCCGTGGTGAAGTGACACAAACCGCACCAGCAGCAACATTTGACCCCCCAACGCAATGCCCTCTGGCGTAGATCCGGTTCGGGTACACACAAGGCCGCGCGCCATGAGAAAGCGGCCACGTTGGCCGTGTGCTGCGGGGGATCCTTCGCCCAAAGCGACGGAACCGGTTGTTGAGCCCACACCAAGTGTGGAAGTTGCTGTTGGGCCGGCTGTCACCGCTGCGACAGCGCCAGAAACGACAGTCGGGCCAGCGGGACCCCCGTTGCCCTACGTGATGGGGAGCGACGGTGTTCCTCGGAGATCTCCTGGACAACTTCGTTGTGAAGAGATGGCTCGCAGCGTGCTGGCAGAAGACGGGATGCAAAGCATCTTGCGAGGCGTGCAGGTACTGTACTGTGGAGTGGCACGTGTCGCTGTCACTGCGGGCATTTGACACACATCTGCTCAGCTTCGGACAGGGGAAGCGGTGTCTTTTGTCTGTACCAAGCTGCATCCACTGTGTAAGCTTGTAGCGTGCGCGCCCTGATTGTATCATGCCATGTATTGTCTCATGTCAGCCGCCTCGCAAATACCTCTCCGGGTTGAACACCAGGTTCGAAAACCGCCCGGGCCCTCTTCACATCCCCACCATCACAGATTACGCTGTGCCATGAGCAAATTCTCTCTACACGTGACATGCGTGAGGTGATCCGTCACGAATTGACTCACGCAAACGACGTACGTGGCGTTCCACTGTTTTGTTTTGGCGTTTGTTTTGGCGTGCGTGCATTGGGCACTGCTGGTTTTCTTTCCTTTCACTCGCACGTTGTTCGTCCTGCCCTTCTTTTCTCACGGGTTGCATTTCCAGTATCTTCTGCTCGACATGGAGTTGGGGGACTGTGATGGCCTGGCTTGTAGGTATGTGACGGACATACGGTGTCTCGCGCCGGACGTCGTTCGTTGCGCACGCTGTAACCACGTGACTGCGTTGGCAGCGAGATCCGTGCGGCTCGAGAAGCAGAATGCGGAGGCAAACCCAGTGCGCTGCTCTCCGCCCTTCCAGCGGTGCAACAGTTCTTCCACAAGCGCTGCACCGCTGACACTGCCCGTCGATCAGTGAAGGTGAGCGTGGGACGTGTTCCATGACGTTCCGTGACGCGCGTGCATTGCGAGTTCGCCCGCCCTGTTGACCCTCCTGCGCCCATATCCCACCCCATCACAGGTGTGTTTTCCGGACAAGTACAGAAAGTGTGTCGATCGTATGTTTGATGAGTGCTTTGCGTCGTCCAAGCTGTACGAGCGCTCTGCCACGGTATCAGACACTGACAGCGCCGTTGGTAGCCGTCATGCACCACCTCCAACACCGCATAAGCCTGTTGCCGTGCCCTCATCGTGACACTTTCGTGTTTTTGTCTGGAGAGAGGCGTCAGCAGTGGTGCCAGTTCCGTGCCTGTGTGCGTGTAGTGCGCGCGTGCCACCGGTGTTGTGCACGTGTGTCTGTGAGGTGGGTCAGCGGGAAGTGAAGCAGAAACGGAAAACACATCGTCGTGTGTCACCCACCACTTGGGTTTGGAAACCAATACCGGCTGCGAAGCCCACTCTGTACCTGTGCGAGCTTCGGGGTGGCCCCCCTCTGCTGGAAGCAGCCATGTGCAAAAGAAGACCATGCCACAATGGGCCAAGACAGTGGGTTTCTTCAAGCAACATGAGCCAATACACCACACGCAGATGCCGATACAGATGCAATTGTCAAAACAACACCATGGTACACCTCTGGCGCAAACTACTTCGCAACCTCGCTCGGTGCTGGCGCGGAGGCCGCCTGATCTGGTACTCTGCCAATCAGAGCAAGGAACTTGCGCTTGGCTCTCAACACTCCAAGTGTGCGGGCCGCAAAATGCGCTTCTTGTTCGTCTTGCAGCTGCTCGACGTTGCCTCGGATGTGCTCCAGGGCCACCTGCAGCGAAACCAGGCACGAGGCAGGAGTGCGCACATTCAACGTACCAACAGGTCTCCGGTCAATGTGCCACCACGACCTCCAGGTGCAACCACAAAAGCAAAATGAAAACCACCAAACTGTACACGATGGGTGGACGTACTCGCAAAGAAGACCTGCGGGAGTGGTTGCGTCGTAGCTTCTCAAACGCTGGTCCGTCCATTTCCAGCACCTCCACCTCGGTCATGGCTTTCACAGACGCAGATCGAGGACCAGGATTCACCAACGCAAACTCCCCCACCACGTCTCCAGCAGAGCGACGAACCTGCGCAGTCGATCGAGCGGCGGGTTTGCACATGCATGGTGGTGGCGCAGCAACGCATGGGCACAGCACGTACGAGTTCTACATCCTCGCCGTCACGATTGACGTAAATTGCGATGGTGCCACGGATGACGATGTACAGTGTCTCGCCCCAGTCTCCTTGCCGACACACGTACTTTCCCTGCTTGATGATGTGTTGAGATCCAGCAGACACCAACTGCGACAACTCTTCAGGGGTGCACGCTTTGAACTTGTTCGAGTGACGCAACGCCTCTTGGGTGCGCTTCTGGGCTATGGCTGCCAACAAACCGCTCTTTTTGGCCTTCCCTCGCACCCTGAGTCAAGCGAACCGACATGCGTGAGCGCGGTTCTCATCTCCCCGGAAATCAACGCAACACACTGCCGCCGCGCCCGCCCTTTTGGCCACGACAACACACACACGCACGCACACGCACGCACGCCAACACACACACACACAAACACGCACACACCCTCCAGGCATACCTCATTCCCACAGAACGCAAGGATCTCCCTCCGAGAACATCAGACGACCGTCGCGAGAATCTGTGGGCCCCACTCTTGTGTTGGGAAGCCGCAGGTTTAGGCACTGGCTCGGGTGCAACGGCGGGTGCTGGTGCCGGAGGGGGGGCTGGTGTGGCCGGGGGAGGCGGCGCGGGTACTGGTGCGGGTGCACGCACAGGCGCAGGCACGGGCGCGGGTGCAGGCACGGGTGCAGGCACGGGTGCAGGCACGGGTGCAGGCACGGGTGCAGGCGCGGGTGCAGGTGCAGGTGCAGGTGCGGGGGCAGGTGCGGGTGCAGGTGCGGGTGCGGGTGCTGGCGCTGTTTTCAGTTCGGTGATCGCCTGCGTCAGCGAAGCGACTTGCTGCATCAGTGCCTCAAGTTTGCGGTGCGCCTCTTCATCGGTGGTGTGTTCCACAGTCACCACAGTTGGCACAGGCGCAGGTGCAGGTGCAGGTGAAGGCGCAGATGTCGGAGATGGCGGCCGTGGTGGCGATGGCGAGGCCACATCGTCGTCCGCGTGGCGACGATGGGGGCTCGTGCTGTGCTCCAACACAGGAGACAGCTGCCCTCCCCGCCTCTGGTGGTCCACGACGCGTGGTACACCTGCACCTGCACCCGCATCAGCTCCTGTGCCTGCACCTGGACCGGTGCCTGCACCAGACGTGGCGACGATGTCGGGGTCGGGGTCGCTGCCATCCTTGCTGGCAGGCGGAGCGTTGGCAGCGTCGACGTCCTCGCCGTCCAGCGACTCGCTGGGGTGCGATGGCGGCCGGTGTCGCCGACGTCGGGACCGCTGCGTCGTCGTCTGCCGCTGTTGTTGCTGCGGCTGCGGCTGCGGCTGCGGCTGCAGCTGCGGCAGCGGCTTCGCGTTGGCAGCCTGCCGCAAGCGCCGCAGGAGTGGCGCGGACCTACCCACCCGGAACCGGGTCACCTCCGACGCTCGACGGCGCCGCGCCGCCACCGCCACCGCATGCGCGCGAAGCGGGTCCACTGCGCCGGGCACCACCATCACATCACCACCCATGCCGCCGCCGCCACCGCCGCCGCCGCCGCCCCGTCTGGCTTGGAACGCGCCGCCACCACTGCGAGCACCACCCAGCACACCGAGCATGGCCGCGGATGGCGAGCCTGTTGTGGCCGCTCGCCTTCGCGTGACGAGGGGTGCCACATCGCCCGCCGCAGCAGGCCGTGACGCCGTCGGCACACCCGGCACACCTGGCGCGAGGATACGGCCGTCACGCGGTCCCCCATCACGGTGGCTGGGGATCGTGCTGCTGGAGGCGGGCGTTGGGCTGGGCGTGGGGCTGGCGCTTGGACTGGAGGTGGCGCTGGCGCTGGCGCTGGCGCTACTACTCACAACCCCGGTGGCAACAACGGGGTGGGCAGCGATGTCGAGCAGCGTCGGTGCTCCGCCCAGGGGGTTGCGACTGCTGCTCAAGGCACCACCACCACCACCACCACCACCGCCGCCACCGCCACGAGTTGGACCAAAGTGTGAGGGGTGGGCGGTGGCGTAGGCCTGCACAGCGGCGGCGGCGGCATCCGACACGACCTCGTTGATGTCGGCCTTGGCGCGCAGCACGTCGGATCGGATGACCTCAACCGCGTCCGCCACCCGGGCTTGCGTCGTGGCGACGCCACGCACACGCTCTGTGGCGACAGTCGCAGCGGCGGACGCGGCCTTGGCCTTGCTTTCGAGGGTATCTGCGCGGGCGTCGATCTCTCGCAAGCGCGCCTCGGCGGCGTCCACGCGCGTGACAAGTTGGTGCAGCTCCGTTTGGACCTCGGGAAGCGCGGACTGCACGGTGCCGTTCACTTGGAGGGACATGTCGAGGGTGCGACACGCCTGGCACGGCACACGGACGACAACGCATGGGGTGGGACACACACCACACACACGACAACATGGCGCAGGCCCCCGATGATGCATACACACATTCACACAATACATGCATAGTAACAATGCAAACACAGCAACGTGTAAGCCAACAGTGCACATGTCTACGCAACCAAGTGGGCGTTACCACACACACACACACACACACACACAAACACACGTACCTCAGTGTACTGTGCCGCAAGGGGCTGCAGCGAATCGTCATCTGCGGCAAAGTGTTGAATGGTGGACTGCGTCAGACGCAACACCCCAAGCACAGATCCAAACAGACTTCGGTGGCGCTCAAGGCAGGCTTCAAGCGCCGCAACGCGCTGCATCAGCGCGTCGTCTGCTGGTGGTGGCGCTGCCGCTGGCACCTCCGATGGGGACGGTGATGCCAGTGGTGGCGGGGGAGATGTCGGAGGGTGAGGTACAGGCGGGGGTACAGCACCGGATGACAAGGACAATGGCGATGGTGATGGCGATGTTGACGGCGGAAGCGGCGGCGGCTTGTGAGTGGAGGGAGATGCGGCAGACGGCTGTGCAACAGCAGCGGGTTCCGAGGTCGTCGCCGCGACCGAGGTTGGTGCTGGGGCAGCGGCTACGACGGCGGTCGCGGTTGCGGTTGCGGTTGCTGCTGTGGTTGTGGATGGTGGCACTGCACGCGCGTCGCACGCGACGCTGCGCGGAGGTGGACCAGTGCCTGCGGCGGAAGCCTCCGTCGTTGTGGCGCCGCCGCCGCTGCTCGCGTCCACCCCAGCCATGCCACCTGACGAGTCGTCGGGTCTCGGCGCAGGATCAGGAGCAAGATCACGACCGGCACCCACAATAGCACCCTGCGCAGGTGTTGGTGTTGGTGTTGGCGTTGGCGTTGGCGTTGGCGTTGGTGTTGGCGTTGGTGCGGTGGGCCCTGGGTCACCTCCCCCCTCTGTCGTCGTCGACGTCGCCGGTGCGGATGGTGGCACGGTGGCGGTTGCGGCCGCGGTGGGCTGTTGTTGGCGGTCGAGCAACTGGCGCTGGGACTGGGTTGGCGACGCGGGGGACCAGGGTGTGGCGAGGGACGAAGACAGTTTCTTGGACACCTCCAGCAGCCGGGTCAGCTGCGACCACTCGCCGCGAAGGTGCTCCATGCCGGCGGTGGGTGAGGGGACACGCAGCTCACCACCGCTTCCGCTGCCGCTGCCGCTGCCGGTGTCATCGCCCGTGGTCCTGCTGCGCCCACCGTCTTCGCGGCGCTGGTCCACCGTCGTCAGGTGCAACCCGCCCGCCGCTGCCGCCGAAGCGGCGTCACCAGCCACCACGGCAGTGGCTGGGCGACGACGAGGAGCACTCGTCGTGCTGGTACCGCTGGCACCGGTGTCGGCGTCGGCGTCGGCGTTGGCATGGGCTGAGGCAGTGGCATCAGGGGTCATCATGCCGTTGGGCTGCCGTGCACCCGTTCCACTGTGCGCGGAGGTCGCCGGATCTTTGGAAGCAGCAGGTGGCGTTCGTCTCGCCTCACCAGCTTCAACAGCCCTGGCAGGCGGCGACGACGACTGGCGTGAGCCAGCTCGTAGCGCCTGGAGTTGGACATGTGACGCAAGAGACGCCGGTGCCACGGCTGTCGAGGTGGGCGTGGATGTGGATGTAGACGCTGGCGAGCGATGTGGGTGGGTGGCAGAAGAGGGCGGGGGCGACGCGTCCGTGAGCCACTGCTGTGCCAGCTGCTCCGCCTGTTCCGGCACCGCCGCAACCCTGTCGTCCGCATACCATGGCACGGGGGGCTGGCGCCTGTCCGCATGTCGGGAACTGGAGCGGGAGTGGGACGCGTACTGGTGCCGCTGCGCAAGGTGTCGCTCGTACTGCTGCAGTGACGCTTCCGCCTCACGTCGGGCCAAGGAGCTCTCCGACACCACACTCCCTGCTGCGCTGCTGTCGGTGGCGGTGGCGGTGGCGGGGCGGCGAGAGGGTCGTGCGCGTTGCGGCACACGGCGCCGCGGACCACGGTCGTGTGATGTGGGGCGCGACCGTCGACCACCACCACCACCACCTCCACCTCCACCACCACCACCACCACCACCACCACCACCACCACGCCGACCACCTGGCAACGGTATGGAACGCGTGGTCATGGTGGAGGACGGTGGGTGGCGCGATGAGCGTGGGTGCCCGCGGTGACGCTCCTCCTCCTCCTCCACCCGATCATGTGGCACCACATCCACGTCACGTGGCGCACCCCGACGCCGAAGACGTCGCTGGTGCTGGTGCTTTGTTGGCATGAACGGTGGTGACTTGTGGGGCGTGACAAAGTCACCCCCGGTGCCGTCAAGCGTGGCACCGCCGCCACGACGGCCGCGGCCACCAAGGACAGCACGACCGCTGCTGTTGTTGGTAGAGGTAGACACCGGCGGCACGTCCTCTCCGGCAGTGCGAACGTCGCGGCTGTGGTGGTGGTGGTGGGGGCGGCGGTCGTGGTGCCGCCGGCGGTGGTGCGGATGTCGCTGGTGCCGCCGGCGCTCGCCTCCCTCGGTGGCGGCGGGAGATCGATCTCCCGCCATGGTGGAAGGCAGCGCCGCTGTGGGTGGAGTGGAGGGTGGCGTCCAACTGGCTGCGGCGGCAGCTGCCGTGGCCTGCTGCTTGTCGATCAGCTGGTGGTTGACGTGCGTCAGCGTCCGCACCCGCTCCAGCGCGGTGTTCAGCAACGCCGCTCGCTCGGAGTTCTCCGAGGACAGCGACGCCACCGTCGTCTCCAGACGCGCGGCTTGGGTGGCCGCTCGCCAGCGAAAAAACAGCGCCGTCGCGCGCCGCCGCACGCGTTCATTCAGCACCAACACCAGGCCGCGGAGGGCAACTTTGTGGGCGGGTGGCACCACCGCTCGGCGAACGAGGGGCGGCGCGGTGTGTTGCTGTGATGCAGCGGCTGTGGCGGCGGTGCTTCCGCTCTCGGGGGCGTGACGTCCACGGCTTGCGACGGCATCCGCGGGCCGCACTGGCGCAGCAAATACGGCAGCGGCGCTGGCGCCACCCTCACCACGCTGCTTGGATTCAGCGTTCGACGACGCATGCGCGTTGGGTACTTGTTGGGACTGCTGTTGGCGTTGTTGGTGTTGTTGCTGCGGCTGCTGCTGCTGAGGAACATGTTGCTGCGACGATCGGCCGATGGCCCGCTCCCGTTTCTCGCGTTGCAACCGGGCCTCCAGCCCCTTGACCTGCTCAAACATGGCCTGCGCCTGCGCGGTGCGACCCAAGCTATGCAAACAGATCCCCACGTTCTTCGTAGCCCGCGCTTGGTAGGACGTGTGGCCCTGGTCCGCAGCCGCGTCGGCAACTGTGGCCCACGCACGCAGCGCCTCGGTCACGTTGCCAGCGTGCCACAGTTCCATAGCCTCCTTGTCCATCGCCCGGTACTCGGCAGCCACACCACGCGAGGGTGCAGATGCCGCATGCTGCAGGGTGACCGCAGGGTTGGACACCCTCTGCTCGAGGCCCGACATGTGTCTTTGTCTGCCCAACCAACTGTCCACAACAGGCGGGGCCAAGTGATAGCGCAGCACTGGCTTGTGTGTGGGAATCACAAGAAGCAATCACA
>Ga0213833_1000878_pt1 | contig 24704 bp, 14 predicted proteins | sample SWATP21_FD_160575 | JGI IMG/M metagenome (GOLD analysis project Ga0213833, IMG submission 160575) | Coastal seawater microbial communities from Marineland, Florida, United States - SWA TP2 #1 | ecosystem: Environmental > Aquatic > Marine > Coastal | place: USA: Florida | collected 2016-08-14 | reverse complement strand
GGGGGACTCGGCGGACCCGACGGCGGGCTCGGCGGGCTCGGCGGCCGGGGTGGGCTCGGGGGTGGGCTCGGGCGCGGCGGTGAGGGCCTGGACGTGGGTGTCGGGGGTGGGGGGCCGGGTGACGACCGACACGAGGAGGCCTGCGGCGAGGAGCACGGACACGGCGGCCATTCCGCCGAAGGCACCACGGGAGACGCCGGCTGGGCGCGGGGCCTTGGGGTCGACGTCGTGGACGGCCCGGTAGAGGTGGCGGGTGGTCTCGCGGTAGGTGGGGCGCTCTGCGGCGACGCGTCCGAGGTGAATGAGCGCGTTGTCCCGGTCGCCCTTCTCCAAGGCGACCACCCCGGCCTTGTACAGCCGTGCGAGGCGGTCGTCGTCGGCGCGGACCGTGGCGTCGGGGGTCCACTTGGGGGTGCTGTTGGCGGGCGGGGGCTCGCGGCGGATGGCATCTACGTCGGAGACGCGGGAGGGGTCTTTGGGGACCGAGCGCGGAGCGGGGGGGGGGTGGGGGGCGCGGGGTCGGCGGCTGCGGTTCTTGACGGCTTGGGCGGGTGCTGGGGGCTTCTCGAGGATGCGTGCCCGCTCGCGGGTGGCTTCGCCGTGTCCGGGAGCGACCTGGAGCACGCGCTCGTACCAGCGCACCCGGCGCTCGGGGACGTCTTCTTCGTGGGCCTTCTGGAGCAGCAGCCGCACCAGCTTGGGTCGGGCGCGCGCAGGCTGGGCTTCGAAGAGGCGCTCGAGGTAGCGCAGGGCGGTGTCGATGTCGCCGCGGCGCTCGTGGACCACGCTGAGCAGCTCGGTGGCGGCGGCGTGGTTGGGGTTCAGCTCGAGCACTTCTTCGAGCTGGGCGATGGCGTCGCGGCGGGCACCATCGTGGGCGGCGGTCTGCCAGAGGCGCTCGGCCTCTTGGAACAGGCGCTCGGCCATGGGGTCGATGTGGTCGAGGTCGCGGAGGACATCGGGGAGCGGGCGGCGGGCCCGGATCCACAGGCGCACGAGGGGGACGGTGAAGGCGAGGACGCGGGGGTCGGGGGACAGGAGGCCTTGGCGGCGCAGCTCGCGGGGGGCGTCGTGTTCGAGGACACGGGTGACGACCCGGACGCCACAGGTGTGGAGGAGCTCGGCGATGCGGTTGGCTTCGGGGGCCTTCTCGTCTTGCCAGGCGACGGCGGCTGCCACGACTCGACAGGCGGGAGGCAGGCCGCCCCACAGGGCCTCGTAGACGGAGGTTCCGGCGTCGATGACATCGACCACGGCGGTGTCGACGTCGGCTGCGGAGACTTCGCGTCGGGGGCCGGTGGGTTGTTCGTGGCGGCTGCGGTCCCAGACGGACGCACACAACAGCTGGGTGAGGAAGGGATGGGCGCCGCTGAGGTCGAGCACGCGTTCGACCGCTGCGTTGGACCACTGCAGAGAGCGGTCGAGGTGCGACATCCGCACGAGTCCCCACGCTGCTGCGAGGTCGAGCACGCCCAGCTCGACGCGGTGCAGGTCGTGGAAGTACCGGCGGATGACGGCTTCCTGGTCGGGCAGGCGGAGGTCGGTGGTGAAGACGGCGCGGATGCGGTCGGGGAACTGTTCGCACAACCCGGCAAACCAGGGGAGGAACGCACCGGAGGCCTGTCGACTGCGGGGGTCGAACACGACCGGGAATTCCTCGAAGATGAGCACGATGCGGTCGTCTTCGTGGATGCGTTCGAGGACGAGGGGGAGCCACCGCTCGGCGAAGCGGTTCTCGGCCCAGTGGCCCAGCTCGGGCTCGGTGATGCGGAGGGACCGGCCCACGGCGTCGGCGAGGCGACTGATGACGTCGTCGAGGGGGTCCCAGGCGCGGTTGTGGAGGTCGATGCGGACCGGGTGCAGTCCACCGCGTTCTTCGAAGACGTGGGCCAGCTCGGTGAGCAGAGAGGTGCGACCGGTGCCCGGCGTGCCGGTGAGCAGCGCGATGCGCTTTTGATCACCGTCGAGCACCCGCGCCAGCTCGGAGAGCTCGTCTGCGCGACCGACAAAGGCCACCGTGCCCCCGACAGGGCCGCCGGCGACGTAGGGATTGACGGCTGTGGCCATCTGCGTCTCCTGCGCGTGGCTTCGTCCTCGACGGACATGCCGCTGGCCACGCCCGGGTCCCGATCGGCACCCGTGGGACCGTCGTAGCATCCTCGATTGGTTTGGACACGTCAAGACTTTGGGGCCCATCTGTGGCAGGGAAGGGGGACGGAACAGCCGACTCGGGCGCGTGGGGATAGCGGGGACGAAAGCCCTGGAGGCCCCTCATGCGTGTTCCCACCTTGGCCCCGATTCGTTGGCTTGTTGTGTGTGGCTTGGCTGCGGCAGGTTGCGGTACGTCCGCCCCGGCCACCATCCAAGCACCGGAGCGCTACGAAATCGACGACACCTCGCTCACCCGCATCGGCGCAAAGGCCCTCGACGAGGCCGGTCAGCCCATCGAAGGGGTCGAGGTGTACGTGAGCGGCGTGTCCGACCCCGCCGTGCTCCGCGTGGGCCACAACAGCGAGCTGCAGTGCCAGAAGTGGGGCCTCGCCACGGTCACGCTCGAAGCGCCCCCCGCCCGCAAGGATGTGGTGGTGGCCTGCCGTCTGGTGAAGGAGCTCCGCGTGGCGCCCCAGAAGCTGGTCACGGTCCTCGAGCCCGACCCCACCGGTCAGCCTGTGGCGAAAGACCTCGGCGCGTTCCAATTCCAAGCCATCGGCTTCGACGGCAAGGCCATCAAGGATGCCCCCATCGAGGTGTCGGTGAGCGAAGGCGGTGTCATCACCACGGGCGAGGGCAGCACTCTGCGGGCCGTGCGTCCGGGTCGGGCCACCATCCACGGTCTCATCGCCGACCACACCGCGTCGCTCGAGGTGGAGGTGGGGCTGCTGGTCACCACACGCAAGGCTGCTCTCGTCGAGGATGGCGAGCACCTGGGTATTCCCGTTGAGGCCGGTCGCTACAAGGTGGCGCTGGGCTCCGACGTGGACGTGCGGGTGGAGGCGGCCGGTGGCACGTGCGACGACCACGAGGACGGCAAGGCGCTCGAGCCCATGTGCACGTTCGAGAAGGCCGGCACCGTGCGTGTGGAGAACCCGGGCACCCTGGGCCTGGGCGACGACGCCCACGTCACGCTTCGGTTGGTCCGGATCCCGTAGGGTTGGCCGAGGTGGCCTGGAGCCAGGCCCGCATGCGGTCGATGGTGGCGTCGCCCGGGATGGGACTGGGCAGCGCGCCTCGGCCGGTGCGACCGGCGAGGATGAAGGCGCCCACGACGGTCCGGTTTGTGCGGAGTCGGCGCTCCACGCCCGTGATGTCGGCCCGCTGGACCACCGCACAGGCCGTGCCCACCCGGTAGACCGCCTGGTGGGGCAGCAGCAGCAGGCCGTGCCGACCCGAGCCGGGCAGTGCGCGTGTGTTGGCGCGGTGCCACTCGCGCGATGCGATGGCAATGCAGATGGCCAACACAAAGGTCATCGCACTCCACGGCGACGGCAGCCACACGGCGAGGAGCAAGCAGGCTGCGGCCCCCACCAGCCCGAGCGCAAGGTGGGTGGTGCGCGCAGGGCGGTGTGCGGGATGCGGCAACCACTGGGCGTTGTCGGGGATGGTGTCGGCGCCGCGCAGCCACGCACCTGCAGCGCCCGGGAGCTGGTCGGGCGCGTCGAAGAAGGTGGTGGTCATGGGTGTGGACTGGACGACCGCCGGCGGGCGACGAGTGCGATGAATGGAAGCCAACCCAGCCACGCGGCTCTCTGCAGAGACGAGGTGTGGCAGCCGCAGCCCGGCTTCTCGGGGGAGGGGGTGTGGGGGTCGGTGTGGGCGGGTGAGCCGGTGTCGGGGAGGGGGTCGGTGGGCTCCCAGCTGAACACGAGCGCGCGCGCGGTGACGGTGCGCTCGGCGAGGTTGGCGAGCTGGATGTAGTGGGGGCCCGCGCCGCGGAGGGTGACGGTGCCGCTGTAGCGGTGGTCGATGTCGCGGCCGTCGAGGGTGGGGCCGAGGGACTCGAGGTGGGTGGCCTCGCCGACCTGTTCGCCGTCGTGGAGCCAGACGAAGAGGTCGGTGTCGGGGTCTTTTTCGGGGGTGTGGGTGAGGGGACCCCCGCTGCGGGCGAGCAGGACGACATCCTGCGGGACGTTGGTGCCCCAGAGGTCGACGTCGAGGCTCTCGCGCTGCTCGAAGGTGAGGGTGAGCTCGATGGGGCCGTCGGCGTCGATGATGAACTGGACGGGGCCGGGGATGGGCTGGTCGTAGAGGTCGGCGTAGAATGCCGGCACCTGGGAGAAGGACCGGACCTCGACGCCGTTTTCGACCGGGAAGAAGGGCTCGCAGGCGTGGACGGAGCGGCTGGCGAATTCGGTGGCGAGGCGGTCGGCGGCTTCGGTGCCCAGCTGCAGCTCGGCTTCGCTCACGATGGCCTGCACGGCGGCGTCGAAGCCTCCGGTGGTGCCGATGAGCGGCAGGGCGTCGACCACACTGCGGTCGAGGAGGACCCGGTCGGCCTCGGCGAGGGCTTCGCGGGTGGACCACAGGGCTTGTGAGAAGGGCTGGCTGTCGGCGTGCACCTGGCCGTAGAGGGCGTCGGGGCAGCGGGCGGTGCCGTCGAGGGTGCGGATGTAGGGGCGTCCGAGGCTCTCGCCGGAGTAGGTGCCGATGGTGGGGTCGAGGGTGCGGATGGCGGCGAAGTAGTCGGCCAGGCCTTCGTTCAGAGCGCCCGGCTCGACGGATGTGCCGTGGTCGGTGGACCGCACGCTGGAGGGGCCGTCCTGGCTCCAGACGGCGAAGTGGCCCAGCTCGTGAATGACCACGTCGACGTCGTAGGCGAAGTCTCCAACCGACCCCTGGCCGAACACGACCTCGGGGTGGGTGTGGCCGCCGTCGCTGGTCTCGCGGCCGCGTCGGAAGAAGGCGTTGTCGTAGGTCTCGAGCGGCGCGGTGGGGTCGGTCATGGTGACTTCGTCGCGCAGGTCGGTGGTGCGCCGGTTGGTCTGGGCCATGAGCCGCTGCCACACCGCCGGACGGGCATCGAGGGGCAGGCCGAGGGCGATGAAGTCGTCGAGGGTGTCTTCGCCGTGCCAGAGCAGGTGCGGGCCAGCGAAGTCGTCTTGGTCGAGGGCGGGGTCGGGGGGGTAGGGCTCGGGCGGAAAGAGCCACTGGCCGCCGTCGGGAGGTACCGGGGCCACCCACTCACAGTGCCGCAGGTCGACCTCGCCGAGGTGGGAGTTGGTGGTGTAGGTGCGGCCGAGGTCGGTGCAGCGGTGGACCGAGAAGTGTTGGGAGACGAGCCCGTAGCGGGTGGACTCGGGGAGCTCGACCGTCTCGATGTCGGGCGTGAGGACGGGGTCGATGGGGTAGATGTGGGCGGCTGGCGGGAGCTCGCCGTGGGGGGAGTGGCCGAGGCCGTGGGTGGTGTCGTCGGTGATGTCGAGCACCCGACCGGTCGTGGCGTCGACGAGCAGGACCGGATGGGCCAGGCCATAGGCGGGTTGGTCGGACCACACGACCCGGGCGGCCACGAGCTGGTCGTGCAGGGGCCACCAGCGCACGGGACCCACGCCTGCGACGGTGAACTGTGCGTCGAGAACGGCGCGTGCCAGGGTGTCGTCGGCAGACAGGGGAGGGCCGGTGAGCGGCGCGATGTGCGGCGACCAGGTGGCGAGACGGACCGGCCGGCCGGTGGGGGTGTGGCGGACGACGGCGACGGGGTAGCGGGTGCGGATGCCTGCGCGGATGCCGTAGACGGCGGAGGTGTGGCCGAAGCCAGCGGGGCGGGGCACGACGTCCAGGGCGTCGAATGCACGGGCGGGCAGGGCTTCGACCGCCAGCTCCACCACCGAACGGATCGGGGCTTGCTCCGAGATGGCCACCAGGTGGGGGGACGCCGCGTGGGGCTGGCTGGCTGCGAGCAGGAGCGCCAGGAGCATCATCAGACCTCGATGGGGCGAGGGATCCGCCCCGGTCCAACATGACCCGGGCGGGCCACGATGGCGAGCCTCTGGCCAAGAAGGGGGCGCCTTGGTGTAGGGTGCTGCGGTTCCCCCCCCGTGGGGAGTTCACGAGCAGGACTTTGTACATTCGTCCGTGGAGGCGCCCATGGCGGTCGTCGGGCAGTGGCACTTCTGTGCCGAAGACGGTGCACGCGAGCGAAACGGGGCGTGGCGCGACCTCGTGCTCGAAGGCTTCGCATCCCTCACCGCCGAGGGCCTCACGCTGGGACCGGGCAGCTGGGCTCGGGCGCGGTGCACCCGTGGACGGCAGCTGCGCGACCGCACCTTCGTGGCCTGGGTGAAGCTGAAGCTCACAGATCGACCGCAGCCCGGTGGCTCACCGCTCACTCTGCTCGAGACGGACGGAGAGTCGGAAGGGCCCGTGCTGGGGCATCGTGCCGACTGGACCTGGGACACCATCACCGCTCCCCACGGCACGGTGGGCACACCGGGACCGGCGTGTGTGGAGCCGCAGCGGGAGGGCTGGCATCAGGTGGTGCAGGTGGCCATGCGGGTGGATGTGCGCGGTCGCCAGGGCTGTGTGGTGGGGCTGCTGCGGGCGGGCCAGCTGGTGTCGGAGACCGTGCTGCCGCGGGCGAGCCGCCGTCGGTTGCGGACGTCGACGGTGCTGTTCGGGCCGAAGGGACTGACGGCGGGGGTGCCGGACGGGTACCTGGCCGCCACCCTCGTGGCTGCGGAAATCCACGACGAAGCCTTGTCCGAAGCCCAGCTGGCGGCACTGCCCCCGCCGCCGCGCCGTGCCGATGTGGTGCCGGCCCCCACCTATGCCCTCATCATGGGCATTTCCGACTATTCGCGCCTCGATGCGTCCACCGGTGCGGCGCTCGGGACCTCCGACCTCCGTGGCGCCACCAACGACGTCCGCTCATACGCGATGTTGGCCCGCACGATGGGCGTTCCGGCGGAGAACATCCGCGTGCTGTCGGCACCCGGGCTCACCCCCAACGACTTCGGCACGGTGGTCCGCGGACGCGATGCGCTGGTCGACATGAACATGGCGCGGGCCGACCTCCGCTACGCCACGGCCGCCGAGATTCGCGCTGGCATCGACTGGTTGGGGGAGCGGCTTCGTGCCGATGGGGGGGCCCAGGGCCTGGTGTTCTTCTCGGGCCACACCATCGTCACCACGGCGGGGCACCTGGCCTTTGCGGCGATGGACACGGTCCGCACGTCGTCGGGGTCGCCCCACCATGCCGCCGCCTTCGGGCATGCGCTCGACGATGACTGGGCGTGGATGCGGTACTTCCGTTTGGTGGGCGTCACCCGACGGCTGGCGGGACTCCTCCAGACCGACGACCCTGTGGCCATCGTCGACGTCTTCCACCGCTGCTTCGACGGCGGCGCCTGCACGCTGGAGTCCATCACACAGGCCCTTGGAGCGGCCGGGGTCGACTTCACCGAGGAACGCGCCCGAGCCGGGATGCGCAGCCTGGTCCACCTCACCGGAAACGACCGCATTGGCGATGTCTTCGCGGAAACCCGGGCCATCGGTCTCGACGTACGCCGGGCCCATGCCGTGCTCCGAGACGACCCCTTCGCCGCCGACGACCAGCTCGATGGCCTGGTGTCCTACCTGCACGTGCTCACGGGCGGGCTCATGCCCCTCGCCGAAGACCGCGCGGTCACCTTCGTGCTCGAGACCTGCCTGTCGCCCGCACCGGGCCGCGAGATCCGGTCGCACTACCACCGCAACGGCATCCCGACGGCCCATGGCAACGCGGCGGTGCTCGCGTCGTGTGCGCTCGGAGAGAACGCGTACACGGGCGTCTTCGACAATCGCTGGAACGGGGCCTTCACCTGGGCGCTCACCAGTCAGCTCAGCCAGCGGGCTGTGCACCGGTCCAGTCAAGGGCGCTGCTTCGGGCTGTCCTACGAAGCGCTCCGGCAGAACATCAACCGCCAGCTGCAGCTGGTGGGCTTCGACGACCAGACCTGCAGCATGGCCTGCCAGACCTGGGTGCGCGGCTGGCCGGTGTTTGGACAGGACGGCTGGGACGACCCGGGGCAAGTGCTCGAGACCATCGCGCCCATCAAACTTCGTGAAGAAATCGACCCCGGCACGACGGGCACCATCTTCGGCATCCGTCTCTTCGGGGACAACGCGGTCTCGGGCTACCTGGTGGTGATTGGCAGTGCGTCGGTGTCCACCAACCTGGGCGGCACGGCCTACACCTGGCAGGCCAACCGCGAGTATTGGGTGGGCGGGGTGCCGGCGGTGTCGTTCGACCTCATCCGGCCCCCGAGCACCCCCTCGGGCATGTCGCCCGGGCTGAAGAAGTGGATTGAAGCCAACGTGGCCCAGCCACCGGGCACGGACTCGGTCACCTTCGAAGGCTTGTCGTTCGACAACACCGCGGGAGGCTCTTCGTCGATGTTCGGAGCCCACTTCAAGGTGCGCCGCATCGTCGCGGTCCCGGGGGCCGCTCCTCTGCTGCTCGCGCGCGTGAAGCGTCCCAACGACACCACACTGCAGTGGTACCGGGTGGCCAACCTCACGGGGGCCAACAAGCTCGCGTTCGCCGGGCAGGCCACGCAGGTCACGCTCAACGCGAACACGCGGGTGGAGTGGTCGTGGGAGACGGCCACGCCGATGCAGCCGATTTCCTGGAAGAGCTCGCGGCTGGTGGACTCAGCGCTCTGAGGGCGTGACCACCGACCGCGCGAGTCGGAAGCCCACACCGTCGACGCCGAGGGTGCCCTTCCCACCGAACCGGGTGGCGGGACGGACCAGTGCGCGGTTGTTCCAGGCGGCCCCGCCCCGGATGTCGCGGATGGCGTCGGCGGGTGGGGGGGCGTCGGGGGTGCGCTCGGCGCCGAGGGGGTCGAGCACCAGTCGTCCTTCCTCCAGCACTGCGCCATCTCGTCGATAGAGGCTGGCGCACCAGTCCCGCACATTGCCCACCAGTCCGCGCACGCCGTACACGCTGACGTCGGCCGGGGCGGCGTGGACGGAGGTGGGGCGGGGGCGTCCGGGCACCGAGCCCAGGATGTGGGCGCGGGTGGGCTCGAGGAAGTCGCCCCAGGGGAGGGTGCGTCCGTCGACGCCGCGGGCGGCTTTTTCCCACTCGAGGGCGTGGGGGAGGCGCCAGGGCAGGCCATCGCGTTGGGCGCACCACCGGGCGTAGGCGCAGGCGCTGTGCCAGTCCACGCTCACGACCGGTCCGTCGGGCTCCCAGCGTTCGTCGGTGCCGTCGACGTCGAGCGTGAAGTGTCCGTCGGGGGTGCGGCCGAAGCCCCGCTGGCGGGCCTGGTCGGCGGTGCGGAAGGACTGGGGGAGGTAGCGCTCGGCGTCGGCGCCGGCATCGACCAGGGCGTTGAGGAACGCGATGTATTCGGTGTTGGTGACGGGGTGGCGGCGGATGAAGAAGCCGTCGAGGGTGACGGTGCGGGCGGGCAGACCATCGGCGGACTCGGGGTCGCCGCCGGACAGGAAGGGGCCGGCGGGCACGTAGCAGTCGTCGGGCGGGAGGGAGGGAGGGGCCAGTGGGATGGGCGCGGTGGACCAGGTGCCGCCCCGCTCGACGCGCACGGGGATGTGGGTGGGGGGGGCGTCGGGGGTGCGGGCGATGAGGAGGTAGCTGCCGGCCGGGAGGGCGCGTCCGGTGGTCCAGCCGCCGCGCCAGGTGGTGTGGGGGACGGCGACACGGGCGCGGTGCTGGTGCTCGAAGCGGCGGACCTCGACGGTGTGGGCGCGGGGGAGGGTGTGGAGGCGGACCATGCCGCTGCCGGCGAGGTAGTCGGCGAAGGTGCCGCGGTCGTGGGCGCGGAGGAGGGCTTCGTGGGCGGCTGCGGCGGTGGGGTCGCCGCGCTGTTCGGCTTCGCGGTGGCGGGCGTGGTGCCACCGGGCGAGGTGGGCGTGGGCCTCGTCGAGGGTGGGGTCGGTCTGGAGGGCGGCCTGGAGGGCCTGGATGAAGCGGGTGCCGGCGAGGCGGGCGTCGGCTTCGAGGGCTGCGGCGGCATCTTCGAGGGCCCAGCCGGGGCGCTTGTCGGCTTCGGGGGCGTGTGGGGGCAGGGGCTCGAGGATGGCGGAGGCATCGGCGCGGTGGCGGGCGGCGCTGGTGAGGGCGTGGTCGCGGGCCTGGAGGTGTTCGGTGGCTTCGGCGACCCGCTCGAGGGCCCGTTCTCGGCGGCGCATGCCAGACAGCCAGTCGGAGAGGGCGCTGTTGAGGGCGGCTGCGGTGGGGGGGCGGTCGGCGGGCAGGGGGGCGAGGCCCTGCATGCAGATGTCGACGAGGTCGTCGTCGAGGGTGTCGGGGGGGACGGGGCGTGGAGGCGGACCGTCGAGCACGGCGGCGATGCGGTCGGCGGCGGGACCCCGGTAGGGCGCGTGTCCGGAGACAATCTCGAAGAGGATGGCACACAGGCTGAAGACGTCGCTCGCGGGGCCCAGTGCGGCGAGGTCGCCACGGGCCTGTTCGGGCGGGAGGTAGCCGGGGGTGCCCATGGTGCGGCCGGCATGGGTGAGGCGGCCGGCCACGGTGCCTTGGTGGGGGGGGAGGTCGGGGCTGTGGGTGAGGCGGGCGATGCCCCAGTCGAGCACCATCACGGTGCCGAACTCGCCGAGCATGATGTTGTCGGGCTTGAGGTCGCGGTGGATGACGCCGCGGCTGTGGGCGTAGGCGACGGCTTCGCAGGCGCGCTGGAGGGCCCCCACGAGGGACCGGGGGGTGTGGGCTTCGGTGCTCCAGTGTCGACCGTGGGCGGTGCCGATGGCCCGGGAGAGGGTCTCGCCGCGGACCTCGCGCATGAGGTAGTACGGGCGGCCGTCGGGGAGGCGGCCGACGTCGTGGACGGGCACGATGCCGGGATGGGCGAGCTGGGCGGTGATGCGGGCTTCGGTGAGGAAGCGCTGGAGCAGGACGGGGTGGTCGCTGCGGTCGGCCCGGAGCTCCTTGCGCACACATGTGCGGTCGAGGTCGGTGTCGTGGACGCGCCGGACCTCGCCCATGCCGCCGCGGCCGACGGGACCCAGGTCGAGGAAGCGCAGGTCGCCGTCGCCGCTCCAGGTGGGGGCGAGGGAGGCGAGCCCGGAGGAGGCGTCTTCGACGGTGGCGTCGGTGAGGCCGGCCGAGGGCGCGTGCCAGGTGCCGTCGTCGGCGGTGTGAGCGGTGTGCCCGGTGGGGTGGTCGGTGCTCACGGGTGGGCCCGGGTCACAGCGCCCCCACGGTCAGCGCACCCACCCCCAGGCGGAGCTGGCCCGAGCCCCGGCGGCGCTGCACGAGGGTGTCGGCGTGCAGCACACCGGCCTTCTTGAGCTGTCGGCGGGCGCGGAACAGCACCACATTGAATTGGTTGGGCTTGATGCGCAGCTGTCGCTCGAGGTCGTCCTGGTATTCCCAGCCGTGCTCGGACTCGGCGAGGTGGGGGGTGTCCTGGTCGCGGAGGCGGGCGCGGGCCAGCGTGAGCACGAGGTAGAGGTGGGACCGGTGGGGCAGCACCAGCTGGGCATCACCGGACTGCAGGCGCATCTCCACGTGCTCTTCGTCGAGGCTGACGGCGAGGGTGAGGTGGGCGTTGTGGAGGTCGATCACGCCGTGTCCGACGTCGCGGGTGGCTTCGGGGGTGTGCGGGAGGGACAGCTCGAATGACCGGTCGGTCACTTGGAGGGAGTCGCCGTCTTCGACGGGGGTGGTCTGGTGGGCTTGCTCACACACCCATCCCTGGTCGGACTGGTAGATGCACAGCTCGGGCTGCTCGGCGTCGGGGAGCAGCAGGAGACCATCGTCGGCCAGCTGCCAGTTGCCTTGGTCGTCGCGGGCCATGGCCACGGGTGGGTCGACGTCGACCACGCGCCACAGGTGGGACTCGCGCCCGAAGGCCACCTGGTCGTCGGCTTCGAGGACCCGCGGTTGTCCGGGAGCGAGCTTGTGGCCGGAGACGAATGTGCCGTTGCGGCTGCCGAGGTCGCGAATCTCCCAGCTGGTGCCGGTCCAGCGGATGAGGGCGTGGTGGCCGGAGACCCGGGCATCGCGCATGCGGAGGCGGCAGCTGGAAGACCGTCCGATGGTGTGCTCGGAGGACAGCACGGCCCGGCTGACGAACCGGGTTTCCCTCGGGTCGGGGGTGATGCGCTGAAGTGTCGCCATGAAACCTCCACCCGCAGCATAGCGAGCGGGGGGCCACATCGGTCAGCGGACCGGTCGGGCGGCTTCGAGGGGGCCGATGTCGACCTGCCAGTGCTGGGCGAGGAAGGCCAGCAGCTCGACGGCGAGGGGGGCGGACGGTGGACCGACGGGAGTGTGGTCGGGCTCGAAGGTCACGCGCAGCATCCCGCCGGAGGGTGCAGGACCCAACATGGCGCGTGCGTGGGGTGTTTCGTCGTCTTTGGCCACCCGCCAGCCGGTGGTGTCGGGGACGAGGTCGGCCTTCCGCAGGGTGTCGACCGGGGTGTCGATGATCTGCATGGCCCCGCCGCGGCGATGGGTGTCTGCGGCGTGGAGCAGCACGGCTTCGAGGTCGGGGGGGCGCCAGTCGACGTCGACCCGCTCCACGATGGCCAGGTGCACGAGGTAGAGGTGCAGGTTGGGCAGAGCGCCGGAGAGCACGCCGATGGCGGCGCCGAAGCGGGGGTTGAGCTCGGTGGGCCGGAAGCCGTCGGCGGACATGATGCCGTCGATGGTGAAGACCCCCCGGTACCCGACGGTCTCGCGGAGGTGGGCGCCCACGGTGCGGACCATCGCGCGCATGGCGTGGCGGTCGGGGGTGGGTGGGTCCCAGAAGGTGGCGGCGCGGGCATACTTGAAGTGCATGGTGCCGGGGCGGCGCAGGACCACCATCTCGCAGGGGCGCAAGGCCACCACGTAGTCGTCGAACACGATGCCGTGGATGCTGCAGGGGATGCCCTCGAGGAACGGCATGATGCGGACGGTGTGGGCGTGGTCGGCCATCCACTCGGCGGCTTCGGTGATGTGGTGGGCGGTGCGGACCCATCGCAGGCCGGTGGCGCCGCCGTGCCAGCCATCGCGGTTGTCGGCGGCCCACACGGTGCCTGCGCCCTTGTCGACGGCGTGGTGGGCGTCGTGGAGGGCGTGGGGCCGGGCGGGGACCACTCGGCTGTCGGCGCGGGGGATGCCGCAGCGGTCCCAGAGGGCGTCGACCACGGTCTTGTCTTCGAGGGCTTGCCAGGCTTCGGGCCGACCACCCCAGCAGGGACGTCCGGCGACGGGCTGGCCGTTGCTGAAGATGGTGCGCACGACCCGCGCCTGGTGGGTGGGGTCCCAGGCGTCGATGCGGGCTTGGAGGGCTGCGGGGAGGTGCCCGAGGGCGGCCTCGGACATGCGGATGGCGTTCATCATGCCGTCGCCGCGAACGTTCAAGACGGCGTGTGGCACGGTGTCGTCGATGTCGCCGGTGCCCATGGCGGCCCCGAGGGCGAACACCCGCTCGGCGCCGAGGTCGGTGAGCTCCCGGGCTTGCCAGACTGCGCCTTGGAGGATGTCGGTGGCGCTGAGCCAGGGGCGACCGCCGTAGATGGACCGCAGGTTGTCGTGCAGGCGGGCCACCACCGCATCGGTGAGCGGATGGCGGGAGGACGGGGACATGGGCGCGCTCCGGGGTCAGCCGAACCCGAGCAGGCGGCCTCCCTGGTAGACGAGGAAGCTGGCCACCCAGGCGAGAGCTGTCATGTAGACGAACAGGAAGGCGGGCCAACGATAGCCGCCGGTCTCGCGCTTGACGACCGCGAGGGTGCTCATGCACTGGGCGGCCAGCGCGACGAAGACCATGAGCGAGAGCCCGGACAGGGGGGTGTAGACGGGCGAGCCGTCGGCGTGGGCTTCGGCGCGGATGCGGTCGCGGAGTGCGGGGCTTTCTTCGTCGACGTCTTCGCCGATGCCGTACACCATGCCCATGGTGGACACGAACACTTCGCGGGCGGCGAACGCACCGATGAGGCCCACGCCAATCTTCCAGTCGTAGCCGAGCGGCTGGATGGTGGGCTCGATGGCCTTGCCCAGGCGGCCGGCGGCGCTGTGTTCGAGGGCTCGGGCTTGCCAGACCGCGGCTTCCTTTTCGGGGAGGCTGTCGACGCCGCCGGACGGTTCGGGCAGGGCGGGGAACGACAGCAGCAGCCACATGGCGACGGTGAAGCCGAGGATGACGGTGCCGGCATCGGTGAGGAACTGGCGGGTGCGCAGCCACACGAGCTTGAGCAGGTTGCCGAGGCGGGGGAGGCGATACGGCGGGAGCTCGAGCAGGAGCGGCACCTTGGGGCCCTTCAGCACGGTGCGGCCCAGCACGGCGGCGGCCAGCAGCGCGATGACCACGCTGAAGATGTACATGGCCAGCATCAGCAGCCCCTGGACGGGGAAGATGCCGATGGTGGCGTCGGCGGAGAAGAGAGCGGCGATGATGAGGGTGTAGACGGGCAGGCGCGCCGAGCAGGTCATGAGCGGCACGACCATCATGGTGAGCAGGCGGTCGCGCTTTCGCTCCATCGTGCGGGTGGCCATGATGGCGGGGACGGCGCAGGCGAAGCCAGACAGCATCGGGACGAAGGCCCGGCCGTGGAGGCCGCAGGCGCGCATGATGCGGTCCATGAGGTAGGCCGCGCGGGCCATGTAGCCCGAGGCCTCGAGGAAGCCGATGATGAGGAACAGCAGGGCAATCTGGGGGACGAACACCACCACGTTGCCCACGCCGCCGATGAGGCCCTCGACCACGAGGTCGGCGAAGAAGCCCTCGGGGAGCACGGCCTGGGCGGTGGCGGCGGTGAAGCCCACGGCATCTTCGACCAGCCCGATGAGGGGGTCGGCGCCGGTGAACAGCATCTGGAAGAGGGCACCCATGATGCCCAGGAACAGGGCGAAGCCGAGCACGGGGTGCAGCAGGATGCGGTCGACCCGTTCGGTCATGGTGCGGGGGGCGGGCGGGGCGGACCACGCGCTGCTTTCGGCATCGAGCCAGGCGTAGCGGGCCTCGACGATGGCTTGGTCGAGGTCGATGGGCGCGGCGGCACGGGCGTCGTCGACGGCGGTGCGGAGAGCGCTGGGGATGCCCTCCAGTTCGTCGTCTTGGTCGATGGACAGCAGAGCGTGGCGGGCGAGGGCCGCGACCCGGTGGGGGGAGGGGGCTGGGCCCAGCCAGGCTTCGGGGAGGTGGGGGGACACCCGTGCGATGGCGTCGGCGACCGGCTCGGGCCAGGTGATGGCGGGAACCGCGCTGCGGGGGGCCTTCAGGTTGGCTTGGATGGCGGTGCGGAGGGTGTCGAGGCCGTCGCCGGTGCGTGCGGAGACCTGCACCACGGGCACGCCCAGGTGGGCGGCCATGGCATCGAGGTTGGGGCCGGTGCCGCGCAGTTCGTCGGCCATGGTGAGCACGATGAGGGCGGGCAGGCCCAGCTCCAGGATCTGGATGGCCAGGTAGAGCGTGCCTTGGGGGCGGGTGGCGTCGGCGATGACCAGGGCGAGGTCGGGGGGGGCGTCGTCGAGGCCCAGCGCGGTGGAGAAGGTGATCATCTCCTCGGCGCTGCGGGCGCTCAGGCTGTCGGCGCCCGGGGCATCCACGATGAATGGAGCGGGGTCGAGGCCCTGGAGGCGACCGGTGCGGCGGTCGACCGTGATGCCGGGGTAGTTGCCCACCCGCGCCGACTGGCCTGTGAGTGCGTTGAACAGGCTGGTCTTGCCGGTGTTGGGCGGCCCCAGGAGCACGACGTGGGGGTCGGAGGGGGTCACGAGCGGGGTGCTCCCGACTGGGGCTCGATGCTGATGGCCCGGGCCTGGGCACGACGGATGCTCAGCCGCCGACCACGGACCTCGAGCTCGACAGGGTCGCCGAGGGGCGCGATCTTGGTCTTGCGGACGGTGGTGCCCGGCAGGACGCCCAGCTCGAGGAGGCGGCGGCGGAACGCGCGCTCACCGTCGACCCTGCGGACCCGAACGTGTTCGAGGAGAGGGGCATCGTCGAGGTTCTGGGCAGTAGGCATGGGGGGCCTCGGGCCGGGTGGGGCGCAGCGATGTAGAAAATGAATTCTACTTTCAGTATGGCGGCGATGGAGAGATAGCACGCCACCACTGGCTGTGTCCTGCGCTGGATCCGCCAGAGCGGAGAACGGGGTGGACAGCGGTGCACGGTGGGGCGCTGCCGCGGGTGATACGCCCCGGACGACCGGTGGCGGAGGAGACGCACTGTGGGTGAGAGTCGGGCGCTCGTGGCGACGGGGACGGAGGTGGTGCTGCAGACCCGGCCTCTGCCGACTCCGCGCGCCCATCAGGTGCGGATTCGCGTGGAGCGCGTGGGGGTGTGTCGCACCGACCAGGCGGTGGCGGAAGGGCGGCTGGATGCCCGGTGGCCGGTGGTGCCGGGCCACGAGGTGACGGGCGTGGTGGACGCCGAGGGTGCCGGGGTGGTGGGCTGGTTGGGGCAGACGGTGGTGGTGGAGCCGGTCGATGCGCGGGGGGGCTTCCTGGGGGTGCACCGAGATGGTGCCTTCGCGCGGCATGTGGTGGTGGATGTGGCCCAGCTGGTGGCGGTTTCCGCGGAGCTGGAGCCGTGCGTGCGGGCCTTTGCCGAGCCGGTGGCTGCCTGTCTGGCGCCGGCGGCCCACGTGGGGGTGTCGGACCGGGTGGCGGTGGTGGGGACGGGCCGCATCGCGGAGCTCACCGCGCGGTGCCTGCGGGCGCGGGGCCTGCATGTGGTGGACCCGAATGACCCACACATCGATGTGCTGGTGGAGACGGCCGGCCTGGCCACCGACCTCGACCCCCTCCTGGCACGGGTTCGTCCGGGGGGCACGCTGGTGCTCAAGAGCCGCCGCATGGGCCGGGTGGGCTTCGATGTGGCGCGTGCGCTGGCCCGCGAACAGACCGTGGCTGCAGCGGGGTACGCGCCGTTTCGGGATGCGGTGGCGCTGCTCGACCACCCCACCCTCGACCTTCCTTCGCTCATCGGTCCCACGTTTGCGTTGTCTGCGTGGCGCCGAGCATTCGCCCAAGATGAAGCGTGCAAGGTGTTCTTCGACCCCTGGCTCGAGGCCTGAGCCCATGTGCGGCATCCTGGTCGACCTGCGGTTTCGTGGCCCCCACCCGGTGGAGGCGCTCCACGTGGGCCTCGACACCCTCCGGCCTCGGGGGCCCGACGACTGCCGTGCGCTGACCTCGGGCCCGGCCTGGTTCGGTCACACCCGCCTGGCGATGGTGCAGCGTGCGCTGGGGGCCCAGCCGCTGGTGGACCGCGTGCACGACCTGGTGGCCGTGGTGAATGGGGAGCTCTACAACGCCGAGGCACTGGCGGAACAGCTGCGGAGCGACGGACTCGTGGTGCCCGAGGGCTCCGACGCACGCGTGGTCTTGCCGCTCTACCGAAGGCACGGCCCCGACTTTGTGCACCACCTGGAAGGCGAGTGGGCGGTGGTGGTGTGGGATGGCCGTCGCCAGCGCCTGGTGGCCGCGCGCGACCCCTTTGGGGTGCGGCCGCTGTTTCTGGCCACCGACCCCGATGGCATCCGGCTGGCGTCGTCTGCGGAAGCGCTCATCGCGGCGGGCCATGTGCCACGCTGGAGCCGCGATGCGGTGGCCCGGGTGTTCCAGCACCAGTACATGCTGCCCGGAGACACCGTGTTTGACGGTGTTTCGGCGGTGTTGCCGGGCGGACGGCTGGTGGTGCAGGACGCCCGGGTGCGGTCGGACCGGTGGTGGTCGCTGCCCCTGTCGGTCGACGCGCCACCGGCGACTGGGACCGACCTGCTGGGGGCTCTGTCGACGGCGGTGGAGCGTCGGCTTCGGGCGGATGTGCCGCTGGGCGTGCAGCTCTCGGGTGGGGTGGACTCGGCCACGGTCGCGGCGCTGGCTGCCCGCCATGCACCCGGTCTCACGGCTTGGACCATCGCCTTTTCAGACGACCCGGGGCGCGATGAGTCCGGACCGGCGCAGGTGGTGGCGCGGGCTTCGGGACTCGACCATCGGGTGGTTTCGATGACTCGGGACGACCTCCTCGACGACCTCGTTGCATCGGTGGTGGCCGGCGGTGCACCGGTCATCAACCTCCATGGGGCGGCGCGGTACCGGCTGGCGCGTCAGGTGCGGGCGGCGGGCGTGCGCGGCTTGCTCACCGGAGAAGGCGCCGACGAGCTGCTGTTTGGCTACGCACATCTTCGCCACGACCACGCACTCGCGGGCGGCCCGCTGCTCGAGAGTCGTGATGAGCCCGTTGCTGCGGCGGTCCACCTGCCCACAGGGCCCCGCCTCGACACGGCCCCCGTCCGTGCGGTCCTGGGCCAGGTGCCCACGTTCATCGAGGCCAAGGCGGCGCTCGCGGTCCGGGCGCGAAGCCTGCTCACCCGCCCCGATGCCTGGCCCACCGGGTTCTCCGGCCTGGTGGACGCCCTCCACGGCGGCACACTCGCGGTGCCGGAAGGCGGCTCTGCACCGGCGCGGTCGGCGTGGCTATGGTCGCACCTGTGCCTGTCGGGCTCCATCCTCGCGGTGTTGTGCGACCCCCAGGAGCTGGCCCACGGCGTGGAGGGGCGCCTTCCTTTCCTCGACCGTGATGTGGTGGCCACGGCCCTGGCCATCCCAGCGGCGGACAAGCTCCGGGGTGGTGTGGAGAAGCGTGTACTCCGTGATGCGGTGGTGGGGCTGGTTCCCGACACGGTGCGCCGCCGTCCCAAGCAACCGTTCATGGCGCCGCCCATCGGTCCGTCTCCGGCGCTCGACCGCTTGCTGGGGTCGGTCCAGCTGCCGGCGTTCCTGTCGCGGGATGGGCTCGAAGATGCCCTCGCACGCGTTGCTTCCGTAGAGGGGCCCGAGCGCAATGCGTGGGATGCGGTGGCCTGCATGGGGGTGTCGCTGGCCATCCTGCACACGGCGCATGGGATGCGGGACCCGTGAGCACGCGTCGCTGGCAGCCGCCGTGGCTCGACCCGGCCCACGCGAAGAGGCTGGCGCCGTGGCGGGCCGGGCTCCGGCAGGCTGGAGTGGGGGAGGGAGACCGTGTGGCCGTCTTTCTGCCACGCTGCGCGGCGTGGGTGGAGGCGGTGCTGGCGGCGTGGTCGGTGGGCGCTGCGGTGGTCCCGGTCGACCCCCGATGGCCCGACCGACGGCGGCGTGCGGTGGTTGAGCGCGCCGGGGTGGTGGGTGTCCTGGGACGGCCCATGGCGGGTGTGCCCCGTGTGGGACCGGCTGCGGGCTCGGGTGGGGCGTGCAGCGGGTTCGTGCCGGGTCGGGCGGCCTGGGTGTGCTTCACGTCGGGGTCTTCGGGTCGACCGAAGGGTGTGGAGGTGCTGTGGCGGGGCGTTCCGGGGCTGGTGGAGGCGCAGAGGGCGGCCTTTGCGGTGCGTGCGGGCGACCGGGTGTGCTGGGCGCTGTCGCCGGGCTTCGATGCCACGTTCTCGGATGTGCTGGTGGCGCTGGATGCGGGCGCCTTCCCGATCTGTGCGCCGCCCGGGCTCCTCGCTCAGCCCGAGGCGCTGGTGGCGTGGCTGGCACAGACGGGTGTGGCGTGTGCCGACCTGCCCCCGGCGCTGCTGCCGCACATCCGGCCGGAGTCTTTGCCACCCACGCTCCGCACGGTGGTGGTGGGAGGAGAGGTGGCTTCCGCGGAGGCTCTGCGGGCCTGGGCGCGGGTGGTGCGGGTGGTGGCGGTGTACGGTCCGACCGAAGCCACGGTCTGCACGCACCTGGCGGTGGTCGACCCGGACACCTGGCGGCCGGCAGCCCTGGGCCATCCCATCGACGGGGTGGTGGATGCGGTGGTCGACGGCGGACAGCGCGCGGACAGCGGCGTGCTTTGGCTGTCTGGAAGTGCCCTGGCACGCGGTTATCTCGACGAGCTGGCCACAGCGGAGCGCTTCGTGGACGCCGACCTGGGAGACGGCCTGCGGCGCTGGTATCGGACGGGCGACCGGGTGGAGCGCCAGGACGGTCACCTGCTGTTTCGGGGGCGGCTGGACCGGGTCACGAAGGTGCGCGGGCAGCTGGTGGCCCTCGCGGAGGTGGAAGCCGCGCTGCTGGCGTTGCCGGGGGTGACTGCGGCTGCGGTGGTGAAGGTCGACGGTCGCTTGCATGCGATGGTGGCGGGGGATGGGTCTGCGGGGCTGGTGCTCCGAGACGCGGTGGCTGAGCGTCTTCCCGACTGGATGGTGCCCACGATGGTGGTGGTGCGACCCGACCTGCCGCGCATGGCGAACGAGAAGGTGGACCACGTGGCGGTGGCCCGGCTCCTGCGCACATCGCATCGCACGACAGCGGTGGGGGTGGCTGGCCAGGTGGCCGCGGCGTGGGCGCAGGTGCTCGGTCGGCCGGTCCTGCCCCACACCGACCTCTCCGCTGCCGGTCGAGACTCTCTGGCGGTCCTCGAGGTGCACCGTCAGCTCGATGCGCTTGGCCTGTCGCGCCCCTTGGGGCTGCTCGCCCACGCCCGCACGCCGGCCGACATGGTGGCCGACCGTCCCATCACGTTTTCCTTGTCGGCGCTCGCAGACCGGGCCCGGACGCTCCAGGTGGTGCCAGGGGCGTGTGTGAAAGTGACGGGTGACAGGGTGTTCTGGCTGGGTTCGACAGGCTTTGTGGGGGCGATGGCGCTGGTCCGCTTCCTGGCCGACCCGCTGGCGCCTCCGGTCACAGCCCTCGTCCGTGGTCGGTCCGACGCACATGCGCGACAAAGGCTCGAGGCGGTGCTGTCCGCGCTGCCGGGGCGTCCGTCGGTGCCGCCGCGGGCTCGCTTGGACGTGGTGTGCGGCGACATCACGCAGGACCGGCTCGGCCTGTCGCCGACTGTGTGGCAACAGGTGGTCGACCGCACGGCGCTGGTGGTGGACCTCGCCGGCCAGCCCAGCCTCTCGGCGTCTCTCGACCACCTGTGGGACACCCACGTGGCCCCCATCCCCACCCTCGCTCACCTGGCGCGTGCTGCAGGCGACGTGGCGGTGCTCCACGCCGGGACCCTGTCGGTCTTCGTGGAGCGGTGGCCCCGGCGTGCGCAGGTGGTGGTCGATGGTGCGAGACTGCCGCGTGCTGGGGCGCTCTCGGGAGCCTACGCGGCCTCGAAGTGGGCGGCTGAACACACCTGGCGTCGGCTGGCACCCGGACCGCTCGCCGTGGTGCGGTTGGGCCTGGTGGTGGGGGACCGACGCACCGGTCGACCCGCGCCCGGCTCTCAGCTGGTGGGCCTGGTTCGACAGCTCGCTGCGTCGGGCTGTCCCGAGGGCGTGGCACCCACCGCCGCCGTGAACCTCACCCCCCGCGACGCCGTCGCAGACCTCATCGTCCACCAGGCCAGGACGCTGCTCTCGCAGGGCGGCTCATCGACGGTCCATGGGGTCCAGCCTCGCAATGCCACCGTCGACGAGCTGCTCCAGGCCATCGCGCGGGTGGGCAGGCCGTCTCCCGCGGTCTCCCCCTTCCGGTCCACCACTGCCGACCCCACGGCCACTGCACTGCTGTCCACCGGGGTCACGTTCGCCTCCACCCTGGTCGCCCGCATCGACGGACCGGCGTGGGAGACCTGGCTGGACCGCCTCGTCGCAGCAGCCCTCACGGACTCTTCTGTTGCCCCGTCCGCCCAAACCGGACACACCCGTGGCGCGAGGTGACCCTTGGAACGCACCGAAGTCGCGGGCCACATCATCCAGCAAGCCGACGCGCGGCTGGCGTCGAGCTACCGTGCGGTGCTCGGTGACCAGACGGTCCCCCTCCTGCACGCCGACCCACCGTACTGTCTGCTCGTCCGCCGCAACAAGCAGGGGCGCGCGCGCTCCAAGAAGCGCGTGAAGATCGACCACGAGGCCGTCCGCCGCTTCGACAACATCGCGGCGTATCGTCGCTTCACCGAGCGCTGGCTCCGTCCGGCCCTCGACCGGGTCGATGCCGACGGCCACGCCATCATCTGGACCAACCTGCTCGGCCGCGAGCCCATCGACGACGTGGCCCGAGCGGCGGGCTTTCACAGCCACGGCACCTTCTTGTGGGCGAAGCTCGGCAAGGCGGGCAACTCGGGCGAGAAGCTGGCGCGGCTGTATGAAGTGGCGCTCATCTACGGGCGCCGCCCCGAAGCGCCGCGCGCGCCCACCGACCAGGTCCCGCCCCGCCACTTCATCAGCGGCTACGACGTGGAAGGCGAGGCCGACCGCTGGTCCGCCCACCCCAACCACAAGCCGTTTTCCCTGCTCGAGCCCCTGCTGCGGTGGTATTCACGCCCCGGAGATGTGGTGCTGGAGCCCTTTTCCGGGAGCGGGAGCACGGCTGCGGCGGCCATTCGGCTGGGACGGCGGGCGCGTGCCTTGGAGCTGCGCGACCAGTGGGCCCGGGTGTCTGGAGAGCGGGTGCGGGCGATGGTGGCAGAGCACGCGGCATCGCCCACTCTCGGGTAGGCTCACGGCATGAAGCTGCGGTGGACCATCTTCCTGGGAGCATGTGCGCCGGTGACCGAGCCGTTGCCGCTGGCGTCGTCGTTCGACCGGGCTCCCGTGGACTCGGCATCTCCCGAAGACACCGCGGAGTCGGGCACCATCGGCGAACCACCCGAGCCCACCGAAGAAGTGTTGTGCGCCGACCCCTCCCTCCGCGACAGCCTGGGGCCGTTCGAGCCGCTCGTGCTGCCGGAGCTCCACCTCCAGACGTACGACCTGGAGCCCGACCTCACGAATGGCAGTGGCCTGGCGGTGGGGGATGTGGACGGCGATGGTCGGCTGGACATCGTGCTGCCCCATGCGGGTCCGTCGCAGCTCCTGATGCAGCAGGACGACGGCTCATTCGTCGACGAGACGGACGCCCGCTGGTCGGGTCTCACCGATGGCGCTCCCGGGTCGGCTGCCATCCACATGGTCGACATCGACGGGGACACGGACCTCGACCTCTTCATGTGTGGCGGACCGGTGATGGGCGATGAGACGCCTTCCGTGCACAACCAGCTGTTTCTCAACGACGGCACGGGGCACTTCGACAATGTGAGCGCCGAGTGGGGGCTGGAGGACGACGACATGCGGCCCTGCTTTGGTGCCGCCTTCGGAGATATCGACGGCGACGGTGATCTCGACATGGCCACGGCAGCGAATGAGGCCTGCCCGTACATCTTCGAGCTGGAGGCGCAGGACTGCGACCTGTTGCTGGAGCAGTCGTCGTCGCGGGTGTTGTGGGAGAACACGGGGACGTCGCTGGAGGATGTGTCCCACCGGCTGCCGCTCGAGACCATGCTGAGCAGCTTCACCCATGTCACCACGTTCCTGGACATCGATGGCGACGGTGACCTCGACCTGTACTTCACCAACGACGACAAGAACACGGTGTCGTTCTCCGAGGCCAACCTGCTGTTCCTCAACGACGGCACGGGCCACTTCAACACCCCCACGGGGTACCACGGGCTGGACTTCAGCATTGCCGGGATGGGCCTGGGGGTGGCCGATCTGAACGACGACCGCCTGCCTGACCTCATCCTGTCGGGCACCCGCCGCGCGGCCTTGATGATGAGCGACGCCGACCACGGCTGGTACGACGCGGCCACGGCCTCGGGGGTGCTGTTCGACGACCCGAGCCACATCGAGGCCTGGGCCACGGACTTTGTCGACATCGACAACGACACGCACCTCGACATCCCGTTCGTGTTTGGCTGGCTGGACGGCGACCCGACGGACCCGGTGGGCTATTTCCAGCCGGATGCACTGTTCATGAACACGGGCGACGACACCTGGGTGGACGTGGCGGCGGACTGGGGCCTCGACGACCGCGGGATTGGCCGGGGGATGGTGGTGGTCGACCTGGACGGCGATGGGTGGCTCGACCTCCTGAAGCGCGAGCTGGGCGGCGATGTGAAGGCGTACCGAGCCCGCTGTGGTGGCGCCCACTGGACCCATATCGACTTGTTTCAGGCCACGGAAAACACGGCAGCACTCGGCGCAATGGTGGAGGTGACGACGGCGGCGGGCACGCAGCGGCGGTGGGTGCTGGGGGCGGGCACGCTGTTTGCGTCGAATGCGGCGACGGGCCTGCACTTCGGGCTGGGCGACGCCACGATGCTGGACTCGGTGGTGGTGACGTGGCCGGACCAGACGACGACGACGTGGACGGACTTGCCGGTGGACCGGGTGTTGAGGTTGGAGCGGCGGTAGGGGCTTCGCGGGCATCGTCGTTCTTGTGGGAGCTGAGGTTGGCCGGTTGGGGCCGTGGTTGCTGGGTTGGGGCCGGTGGTTGCTCGGTTGGGGCCGGTGGTTGCTCGGTTGGGGCTCGAGGTTGCCCGGTTGGGGCCCCCTCCGACCGCTTCGCGGCCACCTCCCCCTGTGAGGGGGAGGACATCGTGGTTCTCGCGGAGCTGAGGTTGCCCGGTTGGGGCCCGAGGTTGCTCGGTTGGGGCCCCCTCCGACCGCTTCGCGGCCACCTCCCCCTGTGAGGGGGAGGACATCGTGGTTCTCGCGGTCCTGAGGTTGCCCGGTTGGGGCCCGAGGGCGGATGTCTTTCGCCGAAGGGAGGACTGCTGAGCCCATGAGCTCGGTCAGCCTCGACCGAGTCGTTCGGAGCGTGAGCGTCAGCGAACAAAGCGACGAATCTGGCACCTACCCATCGATTCGTCGTCCCCCGAGCCCATCTATGCCCAGACCCGACAGCCGGCCCGGGACCAGGCACCAACCGGTAAACCCTGCGACCCATCGCCCATCGGCACCGGGCCCGCATAGGGGGTCCAGGGGGACGTACGGAGTAGTCCCCCGGCCGGAGGGGCCCGGGGAGGACGGAGTTCTCCCCGGAAAACAGGGGGTGTCTGGGGGACGGAGTCCCCCGCTGA
>Ga0213833_1000877_pt1 | contig 24718 bp, 26 predicted proteins | sample SWATP21_FD_160575 | JGI IMG/M metagenome (GOLD analysis project Ga0213833, IMG submission 160575) | Coastal seawater microbial communities from Marineland, Florida, United States - SWA TP2 #1 | ecosystem: Environmental > Aquatic > Marine > Coastal | place: USA: Florida | collected 2016-08-14 | reverse complement strand
GGGGGGGGGGAGGGGGGGGGGGGGGGGGGGGGGGGGGGGGACGACTCAAACGACCGATCCGCTAGCGCTGCGTGCTGTGGCAACGAAACTCCCACGGCGCTTGTGAGAAGTAGTCACCACCACCCGCGGTGGTTGCCACGTGTACCAGACTGTGGAACGATTGATGTTTCTGTCATGCAGCAACCAGGGAGTGGCTGCACAAGGGAAGAAAACGCAGTAAACACGTACTGGTTGCTGCTGGTGCGTTGTGCTCGTGCAGGTGCGCTTGCGCGTCATTCGTGGCAAAATTACCCAGTAAATTTACGAGTCTCAAAAACTTACAAAACAATAGAAAACGATAGAAAACCACACCGAGGCTAGTCGTTCGTGTCCTTCGCTGTGCGACGGCGGAAGTACTTCCTGAGCGGACCAGACATGCCCAGCTCCGGTGGAACTACACCTAGCATGTGCTCTGTCCAGCGGGCCTGCTCCAGCAGATCGCCAACCATCTTTCGGAACACAGCAAAGTACCTGATGACGCCACACGGTGGTCAGGGACAACACGTGTTCAACAGTGTCACTTCCTGGTACGTACAGAATGACGACGACAACACAGTTGAACGTCGTTACAACTTGATCCACAAGTAGCACTTGTTCGGCTTGATAATGAGTCAGGTCCAGGTACAGTTGCTCGGATTCTTCCAGCATGCCCCGCAAGGGCTCCCTGGAAGTTACTTCCATTGCCGTCCAAGTGGGCAGTTCACTCAAGGCGGATGCGTTCGGTCCAACACTTGCGGACCCATGAGCGAATGCACGCACACAAGAGTCTGCGCGGCGCTCGTACAAAGCCATGGTTGCATCCAATCCCTGAAACACCTCGCCCTCCACCTGCACATCACCAAACTGAAGGCGGTCTTGCTTCTCGTCCACGCCCACCGATCCGGGCAAGCCCAGTGCTGGATCACCAAACCGCAGCCCAAAACGAATCGTAGAAAACAAAGACAGGGCTGAAGACAGCTCTTTCGTCGACTCGGTGGCTGTCCATATCTCTCCATCGCCAATGGCAGCCTCGCGGCACGAAAACACCATGTACTGCGACAGCGATCGCAGCTGGCTGGCACGGGAAACTTGCGCCGCATGTCCCGTGATCGTGGCAAGTGCAGACATCCCGAAAACAACGTTGCCCAACTGGAGGAGCAGAACAAACAGCAGTGCCAGCAGGACGCGGATGAAAGCCCACACGAGTTTGTGCTGATCCACCCGTTCTTCTTGCTGCCCTTCCTCCTGCTCCACTTCGTCACTGATGTCAGCCATGTCTGCAATGTAGAACGTCCGCCCATCAATGTCCAAACGCCCAAGTGCTAGCAACACTGGGCGCTCTTGTTTGTCTTTCATGATCGCCCGGAGTTGGCGGCCTGCCTTTCCAATGACTTCCGGCTCGCCACCATTGGTGACGCGACTCATGATATCGTGATGCCTGGCTGCGAGGGCTTCAGGTTGTAGCATCGTGACGTTGCCCCCCAGTAGCTCCTGTTCCGTGTACCCAAGGATGGCTTGGGCCTTCTTGTTCGAGTACAGCACTGTTCCGATTGCATCCGTGCATATGATGCCGCCTGGAACATGCTTCAAAATTGCATCGATGGGCGGAATGCCACGCAACATTGCCGTGGGCTTTGGGACCGCGGCAACGTCGGCAAAAACATTGCTGGGTGTCGTGGGTGTTTCACGATGACGAAGTCCATGGCTTGACACGATCGTATGAGCTGCCACAGGACACCGACTAGCGCTTGACGGCCCGTGTCCCATGGGATGATGCGGGGTGGGGCTGGAGACGTGGGTTCCCTTGCTGTGCCCGTGGGGCGTCCCTTTGTGTTCCTCAACTTCCACAGGAGCGTCCAGCGAAAGCGCGGGGAGGGGACCTGCTGGCCTCTCTTCCTTGAGGGTAGGGAGGGTAGGAAAGTGTTTTCCTTCTCTGCAGGAGCCCAAAGTCAAGTCATTGCCCCTGTCCAAGTCCGCATCGTAGGTGAAGTTGCCCACAGGCCCCAAACCACGACTGGCTTCTTCGTTTTCACCGCCGGTGACTGTAGCTTCGTCAGCCTGCTTACCTGCTCGCCGCACAAACGCAAGTCCCCGTGCCACTTGACGACGCATTCGCGATACGGTCAAGGGCGGGATGTTCGCGGCAATGTCCACGACGCCCACCTTGATGTCACGCACACGCGTCAAGGCGCGGCCGAATACCCCGAAGCCGAGGTACGCAGAAACAAGAACAAGAAGCCCAAGCAAGCAACCCTGGACGATGTCAAACAGGCGAGCTCGTTCTTCTGCACTCCACTGAAGGGCATCTATAGCTTCTTGCAGCGCAGGGAGCACTGTCGGCCCAGCGTTGTCCATAACAAATCGCCAGTGCTTGTTGTCATGGTAGCCGTGGGGGTGCTCCAGAAAGTGAACCGTGTCAGCCACCAACACATTCACAAGGCGCCACAAGTTGAATGTCCGGGAACTCCAGGTGTTGTTCGAGCTGTACGCGGTTGTGCGGCGATTGTGCTGCTCCCAAATGTTGACAACGTCGTCCGTCGAGGTGCGTTGATACACGAACAGCAGGTCTTGTTTAAATTGCACCATTTCGGCATACCTGCACACAACAGCACGCCATGAGAAGCGGCACGCCATGAGGCGTTTCGTCCTGGCACATACGTGTCGTTGCGTAGGGAAGAAACCTCAGAAGAGTTGCCAGCAATCATCGCGCCGTGGCGAACAGCAAGAGCGGCATCCACGACGTGACGTCGGAGGTCACCGGCAACACGCAAGGCCTCAATGTCACTGTCACTTTGCGATACAAACATGGCTGTGCTGATTGCCATGCCTGGGCACATATCAAACACCACGGTTCCATCAGGAAAGAGGCGAGTGCCCCAACCGCTTTGCACGTACCAATGCCCAGCAGGACGAGAATCAAGGACCCAACACGAAACCGGTGGTCAATTTTGATGACTTCTTCGCTCGCGCTGATGGGCACAAGCCCGGTGTTGCTTTTCGTCCATGAGTGAGTCTTCGAGGAGGCACCACTGGCCACAGAACCAGTGTCGGACGCGTCGTCCAGCGATTGTTCGTGCAGCACGTCACGACGAAACCGGCGGTACACCGAATCGAGGCCCGGGGCTCCGGTGTGCGTCACCATGAGCTTTCGGTACTGCTTGTGGGCTTCGGCAGCATGTGTGGCCATGCCTGCGATACGAGCTCCAAGCTTGTCAGCCATAGTGTCGGCACGTTCCACAAGAGTGGCTTTGTGACGGTGGATGTCACCAAGGAGCTTCTGAAGCTCTGCCAGTGCACTTGCGTGATGGTGCAGCGCACCACGTAGGCGTCGCGCGTAGTCAACCATTGCCACCTGGTTCATGGACGCATCCGCATCCGTCACCTGCGACTGTCTCTTTATCTGAAGACGGTGGGTGCGCGAGAACACCTGATACTCGCCTTCAAAGCTCGGTCGCTCTCTCAGGGCTCCTTCCAAGGCACCGGTTGCAAGGTTGACGTCTCCGGTGTACACTTGCAGAAAGCGTGCGTACTCAATCTTGACCCGGGCGATGCCCACAGCGTCTTCAGCAAACTCATTCATGGCTTCTGCGTACAGCCACATCGAGTGCTCCACTGCCTTCGTAGTTGGGACAGACCCAGTGCTCCGCCCGAACCTGCGTCGTCGTTTCCGCGAGTCCGTGTTCCCAGGTTGAGAGAGCTCACACCGAACCAGCAGTTCTGCTTCAAAGGAGGAAAGGTTTCCCAGCGTCGAGGAACTCCCCACTTCGGCTGGGGCAGGCATTTCCACATCATCAGTCTCAGATAGGGGAAGTCGAGCAACCCTAAATCGGGTTTCCGTGGCGCGAGCGGCGAGCTCCTCGATGTTGGCACGGAGCTCGTGGGCAGGGGAGTTGTATCCTTCGTGACTCCGGTGGCGATCACGCAACTCTTGCAACATTTTCGGACGAATGGCTGCAAGAATTCTGCTCACCATAGGGAGTGTGGTATTGGTGAACGCACCGCAGTTGACACAGCACGCAACGGCCACCCCCCTCACCGTGATATGCGAGCCCATTGAAAGAGCGGAAGCCAGACGCCGATGCCGATCGAAACGGGCATTGTTGCAACCCAAATGATGCTGAAAACAGAGTCACTGCCAGAAGAGGTAGATGAAATCAGTGCTCCAATCATCAGGTGCACAGCACTGGCATGCAACAGGCACGCCGCTGGATTCAGAAGTTGGTGGTAAAAGGGGAGGTGCATGGCTGTCCACCCTGTAAGGAAAATCAGGGGAAGCACGGCAAGCAAGCTGCTCAGGGCGGGTAATCGATAAGCCGCAAGCGCAAGAGTGGCAGCAAGCATGGTTGTGCAAGCCAGCAAAGCGTCGCCAGTGCCTGTGGACTGATCAACACCACACATGTCGGTTACTAGGCGCGTGACGCCGCGCGTCTCAGCAAACACCAACTTTTGCAGTGTACCTGCGCGAGGATCTCTGCAGCGTTGGGGTCACTTTCATGAAAAATTTGCTTGAGCAACACCGCGTGCGGTACAAAAACAGCGATAGCAACGACGCATGCGACGCAAATGGCCACATGCGCACCGCCGAAGCACTCCCAGTCATCACCCAGGCTTGTTCTGAGTTCATTGCACGACAGTGGGGCTGTGACCACGTCAACCACCATGGTGTAACATGGCGAGCATAGCAGTGAACATCCCATGCGCAGAAATGAGAGCTCGCGGGAGTTGCCATCACGCGAGCTGGAAGCAACCCGTCGTCGCACATGGTTGAAGAAAGCAAAGAATCCCACGACGCCAAACGAGACCGCGAGACAAGTCCACTGCACCCGGACCCAATCCCCTCCAAACATCTGGTGTCTCACATTGATGGTATTCGCGAGAGATACCAGGTCCTCGTGGAAACCCCATTGGGGACGCACCAGAAGCGAAAGCAACTGCAACCAATCGAACAGAAACGTGGCCAGCGCGACGACCTGCGACGACGTTGTCGTCCTGTGATGAGCTCCACGCTCAGCCAGAGAATGCACCAGTTGGAATAGGCTCGCTTTGAACGCTTCAACACCTCCATGGTGCCGGACGTGACCCGGCTCTCCTGCGGGGGACGACATGACCGCTTGCGCTTGTGTGAGGAGACAACCACGGCGTTACCGCGCGGCCGCGGCTTCGCAGCAACGTGTCCATTATCTCGTGTGATCTCCACATCAATCTCGTGTGATCTCCACGTCATTTACCGCTTAAAAGCGAAATTTTGGTGTCATGCACTCCCTTTGCGCAGCTGCCCAGCACATGCAGCGCCATTTGGGCGATCAATGCTCTGAGTGTGGCGTGCACGGACACCCGTTTTGGTTGCCTTGTTCTGGAAGGCTGGCAGCGTGCTCGTGATGTTACCTTCCGCCGATAGCGATGACGATAGCTCCTCTGTTTTGGCATGGGCCAAGCTTGCGGTATTTGGTGTCTTCCACTCCATGCGTGAGCGCGACTCACACCAACGGATCACACTGGCATCGCAGTCTTGGAGCTTCTTTCTGCGGCTTGTTGATGCTTTGCAGGTAATTTTGCTGGGCAGGTCCAAAGTGCTGGTGCCGTTTGAGTTGGTTGCTTGATTGCGGTTGCACCATCCCGCAGGTGCTTGTGCTTGCGCTCAATCCCACGTTTGGCTGGTCAGCCAGCCTGCTCAGCTGGTTGGACGGGTTTTCGATCATGAATCTACTCTTGCCGAATCACGATCCAGGTGTGTGTGCTTTGGGGTCGGAGTGAAAGATGTTTTTGCTCACCCCGCTCTTCGTGGCAGCGCTGTTCAACGTGGTGTACAGCTTGATGGTGGTGGTGGTCGGGCTTGCTCTGGCAGATGCAACCTGTACGTCAGCCTGCGTCGTCAGTGTTTGTTCGCTCGCTTCCGATGCTGATTCACAGAATCTGTGCCCGATACCGTCGCAGACGTGGCGTACATGTTCAAGAATCAGAACTTCAGCCACATTTGGCCCTTGAAACTGCTGCGCTTCATGGTTTCTCTCTTGGTCACCGCTGGATTTGTGCCCACGTACGGTGTAATCATCACGCCTTTCTCATGTCAAGCCATGAAAGAGTACGTGAAGCGAAGCAAGTACTACGTGCGTGCATGTACAACTCACTCGGCAAGCTGCAGGTTCAACGGGGATGGCTTTTCATGTTCTTCACTCCACCGCGTCGTGTTCGTCATTGTCAGCGTGCTCGTGCTGGCTGCGTTCATCCCATTCGGTCTCGCTTCTTCGCTGGTATTCCACGAGTACGTTCTGCGAATGGTTGTTTCTATCATCTAGCAACTGAAGTTTTGCTGCAGGTCCAATGGGAACAGCAAAGCACTCACGGCCAAGGTCAGTGGACGGGAGTCCATGATCGGCACTATTGCCAAACTCATCGCTGCAAGCGGCAAGTTGCTTGTGGGTGTTGCCCCAGTGCTTGTCAGCACGAGCATGTTTGTCATGTACTTTGGCATTGCAATGTCCGTGATCTCGCAACGAAGTTGAATTGGCTGGTGGTTGTGGAACCCTTACGCTGCACGCGGCATGCCCTGTGCTTTTCAGATACACCACCATGGCGCTCCCGTACTTCAGTCACTTCATGAACCAGTTTCATGTTGCAGCGAGTATGCTGGTTGCATACGTGTCACTGGGGAGTCTTGTTCTCGCGTCAACACATCTGAGCGACACTGCCACATTTTCCCTGCTTTGGTTCTCCGGAGGTGTTGTGGTCTTTGCGACGGCTTGTGGTCTCCCAGTTCTTCGGTGCGTATTCAGGTGTCATATTGTGGGCGTGTCGGGTGCTTGTGTGTCACCTTGATGTTGTGTGTCCAGTATGTACTTATTGAAGAAGAAACTGCTCGCCATACGGCCAAAGATGATACACGCACTTGCTCAGGACCACGCGGAAACACCAACCAATTGGAGGTCTGCGACTGGTTCCGTGCGGACTCTGAAAAGGGGCACGGATCGACACACCCGGCGCGCACGCCGTGCCAGCATCGCTGCCCTTGCTGGGCGGGTACGTGAGGCAAGGTACCGCACGGCGCGGTTGCCGTTGGAAATCATCGATGAGGTGCTGGAACAAGAGAATGGTGCCTTGGAGAAAACCGTGTTCGATGGGATGAGCGCCTACGAAGTTGAACTCATCGTGCGATGCGAACTGAGCATGGAGGGGAATGTCGACATGACACACAAGCGCCGGAGATTTGCACCGCTGGTTCTGACGACTCAGGCTATCGAACATGCGCTGTGGCTGTTCGTTGAAGCAATCGAGGAATTCTGTGACGACCCAACCGACATTGCGAACGTGAAGATCGAGTACGCTCGCTTCCTGCAGGTATTCACAGCGGATGTGAACTTGGCAACTGCTGCGCTTGAGTCGGCCAAGAAGGACATGCTCAGTCTCGAGGGCGAGTTCGAAGTATTCTCTCGCGTGCGCGGTCTTCAGCAAAAGCGCCAGAGCCAAAATCTCGGCGCGGATCGTGACATGAACCTCATTGCCCTGGTGGAGTACAGCAAGCGCATTTCAACGGCTTTGGATGAGCATAAGACCGCTCTGATGAACCAGTGTCGCATGTTCCGCTTTCTCAAGCAAGTGCATCACAACCTGGATCCCGAGGATGACACGACAGCTGAACGGCTAGGACACTACATCGAAGCAATGACAGCATCAACTCGAGCAGCTAACCGTTTGTACAGCCGCTTGCTCCTCTCACACCCATCAGCCCCGAATCTAGGCTCCATCTACAATCGGTTTGCTCTGGACGTGCTGAACGACGAAACTCTGGCCAACAACTACAGTGAAGATGACGCTATGAGTGCGGGGGCGGGCAGTGCTGGCCTCGAGAGCGCTGGAGCGAGCTACTATGTGCGCTCCACTGCTTCTCAGAACACCCGGCTTTCTATCACTGATGGACTGACACTGCGCACGTTTGTGCCACGCACTCGTGCCAAGGAAGTATCGTTCCTCGACACACAGTTTCAGTGCGGCACCTTGCTGCTTCTTGCCATCGCGGCCGCAATATTTGCCACCACTCATGTGGTGTTGTCGGATACCTCTGCCGACGTGTCATTCCTGGGTACCGCTGGCAAGATGCAAACGCTTACCATCTCTGCGGGGTACTGGGCTCGCGAGCTTTCACTCGTTGGAACGAACTCCACCGCTACAGTCTCAATGCTGGATGACATGCGGGAGCTGAAGACACTTGTGCAGCTCGCGCACAGGCGAGGCTCACAGTCAGGAATCGTGGTCGATCGCTGGAACCTGCCAAGCATTGCAATGCGACTGTACGCCGGGAACAGCTCTTGGTACACTCAGAACGTGAACCTGTTTGACTGTGCAAACCGGTTGGTTGCCCATTTACACTGGCTGGCGGAATCAACAACCCTGACGACCGATTACGCTGATGATCCCCACTGGCGCTTTGCCATGGACAACGCGACACCAGTCCTTCTACCTGCTTTCGAGGACCTACTTCAGCGTTTGGGGGACGCTGTCCAGGAGCATATTGTCGTGTACACTCGTGTCCAAGCTGGTCTGGTGTTGGTTCTTGTTGTCACCCTGTTCGTTCTGGGACGCTACGTTTTCCGCCGTGCTCTTGAGCGCGTATCAGTCATCAAGCGGGTTGTGAACGAGGTGGCTGTTTCGCTGCAGCTGGAAGACATCACAACCTTGATCAAGCGAGCCGAACAAGGCTTGAAGTTTGTTGATCATGCCAAGGCGAGTTTGGCCTCTTCGGACGCAGAGGTGGAACCGAGGGAGCCCAAGTGGCGTGCGCCAACCACACCGATTCTCGAGGCTGAACCGTTGCGCAAAGACAGTTCAGCACGTTCTGTGCCAAGCCAAGCACTCTCCCCGGAGGCACGACTTGGTCCTCGCGAGCAATTCCCTTCTCTCTCGGCACCACCGCAGGTGGACGAACTATCCTCTGGAAGATACAACACCTCCCACCCGCTTGGTGTCAGCTTAGGGGGATTCCCAGCGACCGGCCTGCCATCGGCGCCCCCGGATCAGGATGCTCATGACATCGAGAGGCTGCGGCGGCGCATGTCATCCACCGCCGCGGACAATGGCAGCGAGTCGTCTCATGAGGACACCCCGCTTTCCGCTCGCGTGTCGCCAAGGACAAGGACACCACCCACCGTTCCCAATGCAGACCTTGCTGGCGAGACCACGATTCCCAACCCCATGAGCGCCCCTTCTGTCGGGGATGTGTCTGAGAGCGACGAGGCTGTATCACCGACTGGTCATGACACCCAGCAAGTAGAGCAGCCGCAGCGCCCCGGCACGAGTAGCGTTGACGAGTCGCCACGCGAGGAAGCAATGCCTCCCTTTGCTGCTACGCCAAGTCAAACAAGTGACAGGACGACCACCGGCGCATTGTCGGGCAGTGACACCGAGAGCAAGTCGCCCCACGCCCCTGTCCGAGGCTTCAGCGATGGAACAGCTGGGAGTAGCACCGGTGCACCATCCCACCAAGTGGCGAAGGGAAGGCGTGTTTCTTTCGCAGACCACGCTGACGAAGCACCCCGCGCGCAACCAGCCCTTGCCACTGGGGTTTGTTCAAGCGCACCGAGCCCCAGAACCGTTGCGCAGCGTCCATGTCCTCATCCAGCCCCCTCCACCAACGCTTCTGTTGACGATGGTTCGACTGGCACAGGCGGTCATGGCGCCGCAGTGTCTGCAACGATGGCCTGCGTTGCACCCGGCGTACAAGGCAACGTCGCGGCGGACGGCTCCTCAAGTGGCCGCCGCAGCATTGATGCCGGCGCTTCGTTGTCGTCATCACCTGTGGAGACTGTACCTCCTTCACCAGCAGAGGAGCAAATGGATTCCGGCAGGAACCTTCTGGACATGATCGACTGGCATGGCGATGAACCTGAAGCAGCCGACATCAACGGCACAAACGCCCCAGCAGGGGAGTTTGATGAACCTCCTACTTCATCTCACGATGCTCGAAGTGACAGCTTTGCCACCGTAACACGTCGCTCTGATGGTGTTGCGGTACCCGTTCCGTCTTTGGAAGACATATTTCACGCAGCACCTGGAGCGTTATGCTGTGCAGACGCCACGGGCACTCTTGTTGCTGTCAACGATCATTTTTGCCGCATGCTGGGATACCCTGCCTCAGTGTCATTGGGCTCGTCCTTGTCCCTTTTCGTTCAGCCTGACAGCCTGAAGTTGCAGAAAAAGCTGGTGCGAAAGCTTGTTCTCACTGGATCGTTGAAAGGTGTTGACGCTGAAGTTCGGGACGGGATGGGACAACAAATTGATGTTGTGTGTCAAAGTGGTGCAACCATGCCTGTCCTGCTGAACATGGCGCGTCTCCAGCAAGGAGGGAGGTTTGTTGTCCTCCTCGACATTCAAGACTTGCGCAACCACCTTTCGGGGACCCCGGAAGATGATCTAGACGTGCGTTCTTGGTGTTGCGCGCTCGCTGTGTTGCTCCGTGTGCGTTTGTGCAGCTTACTTTTTGTTGTTTTGAGCGCAGTCGGACGCTGCGTTGAACGTTTCACGGTCATCCGAGACGTCCCTGCGGCGTCGAGTGATTGGCGCTCTTGTTGTGGTTGGGTTGCTGCAATGCGTGAACATTGTAGTGGGCTGGGTCGGTCTGGAGGACATCGCAGGCCGCAGTGCTGAGGTGAATGCCGCCGCACGCCTTCGTATGATGACTCACTACCTCGCATTCACTGCACGCGAAGTCACGATTGGTGACGCTGAGATTTGGTCGAATGCCGAAGCCGTCTCCTTGGTCAGCGAACATGTTGGGGAGTACGTGCTGCTGTACGCTCGCTGCAAACCTGGATGCTCATGCTGTTACATACAGGTATGAGGATCTGAATCTGGCACTCGTATTCGGTGATTCCTCGCGGAACCTCGCAGGCTCCGCAAGGAGAAGCGATGAACTAGATGAACTGCAATTCGGGGGACGGCGTCTTGCAGATGGGTTGGTGACGAATGGGTTGCTAACAGAAAGTGAGTGGTTCATACGAAGCGTCCAGGATGTCATTCGCGAGTACAGCACAGCTGGAGTGGGTGCAAATGGCACGACTTTACAGGACGTTGGTGCGCTTCAAGATATCATCCAGCGTGATATGGGCAGCTTTGGGCAGTCGGCACTTGACGCTGTGCAACTGTTTCGAGAGGACAGTGAGTCCAGGACGGAGACCATCTTGACGATGGACTTGATAGTTTCTGCAGTGCACGTTCTCTTGGTTCTGGCGCTGTACTTCGTCGTGTTCCATCGAATGGTGTCGGTTCTCGTGCGCCAGGTTCGTGCCACGGGGTTGTGCACCTCCACACGCGGATGACGTTTTCTTGTTTTGTGTTCAGGCACAGCGTGCGGAGGGAATGTTGCTGGCACTACCCGAGGATCTTGCAATGAAGCCCAACTTGTCACAATTCTACAAGCGGGCCGAGCCGACGGTGTAGTACAGTGCTGGTGGATACGCCTTGGGTGGCTGTTTCTGGCACACAAGGCGAATCGCTGGCACCTGTGCCCTTGTTTCTTTTGGAGTTTTGGTTTTTGCAGGCCCATGGCCTTGTGCACATGCAGTGCCATTGCGTATGTTTTGGCTAAAACAGCACTGCTATGCAGCTATGATTCTTGGACCCCGCTCAAAAACTTCACACCTTCCGCGTCGCCGCCGCTGCCCACCATCAGTTCCGCCTACGGCGCACAACAACGGAGCAACAGTCAGCACTTGCGTGAGGAGCTGCAACAGCGCAACTGTGATGGCAACAATTGAACCCCAACGAAACAAACACACCTTTCCTTGCTTTGCGAGGACCGACAGAGCCCGCACAAGGGTGTGGTTGTCCAGCGTGTGAAAAGCGGCGTCTTCGTACTCCTCAGAGTCTAGCAGCTCGAACACCGTGTGCACGCTCCCTACCATCGCGTGTTCCGTTACCTTCACATCACAACCACACGTGATTTAGGATCGTCGCCGCTTGAGAAGAAATGCAGCACGTACGTAGTCGTAGATCGTGGCAGCCCAGTCCTGCAGGGATCTGTAGAAAATGTGGATACGTTTGCGGCTTTCGTCTTCCCACTCACCATGACCTGGCGCAACAACACATAGCATGACCTCACGCCCCCCCACCATCCCAGTCGAGTGTCTGGTGCGTCTACGCACCAGACTCGACAACGAAGTCGAGGACCGCGCGGGTGCTTTCGTCGGACAGTTTCCCTGCGAGCACATCGCGTCGATGTGGGACACTGAAGCTTGGCCACACCACTCTTCCGCTACGTACGCCCAATTGCTTTGTTCTCAAACAGGGGGAACCCTGCAACAGTCATGACGGTTTTCTTTCGCGTCGCATGCCAGTCCACGATCAGCGTCTTCCAGTGCTCCAGCTGCTTGCGGCGCGTGTCATCGACAATCTGCAGTCTGTAGCCAAACACCGTCACCACAAGGGGGTGACACACGCACCAGCACATCAACACGTACGTAAAGAAAGGGGGAAAAGACCACAAGTCCTCCACCTTGAACTCATCCTCGGTAGCGGCCATGTGGTTGCGCCGAGATTGTGTGACACCAGCACAATGAGTCACGTCGCGCACTTGCCATAAATTTATACATAACTAATACACATACATATCAGGAAGACGGTCGCCACAGAAAGGCGCTGGCTTGTTCATGCCTCCAGTGTTGTGCTGCCTTCACCGCTCGTCCGTAGTTCAGCCTCCGTCCTCTCTCCACACCCCCTAGTCAACATGCCATCCGTACGTTGCTGAATGATCGATGATGGTTACGTTGGTGCCTTTCTGACCCCTGGGCTTGCGCAGAACAAGAAGGGTTCCAAGAAGCAGGTGCTTAACTTCACCATCGACTGCACCGTGCTGGTGAACGATGAGCTGCTCGACACCGCATCCTTCGAGAAGTTCCTTGCTGACCGCATCAAGGTCAACGGCAAGGCCGGAAACCTTGGCGATGCTGGTGGGTTTGCTCGCTCGTAGTGGTCACGTTTCTGGGATTCTTTCTCACGTTTGGCTGTGGTGCAGTGAAGCTGTCGCGCGACACCAACAAGGTGTTCGTCGCTGCTGAGGCCCCGTTCTCCAAGCGCTACCTCAAGGTATGTCCACAGCTTGAAATAACTGCAGTGTTGGTTCATGACGGCCGCGCTTTGTGCCACAGTACTTGACCAAGAAGTACCTGAAGAGCTTCCAGCTGCGTGACTACCTGCACGTTGTTGCTTCCGACCGCGACCGCAACGCTTACGAGGTGCGTGCGACCTGGTGGATCTGCCTGCGCAAAGTGTTGAATACTCACATGTGTTCGTGTTCCCTTCGTGCAGCTCCGCTACTTCAAGATCGGCGAGGAGAACTAAGTTGTCACGACACGATGATGTTACGTTCACGAGTTGGTTTGGAGAGCTGGTTGGTTGAGGTTGTGTGTTGTTGCTTGTTTGTGCATGCATCCAACAAACACACAACCACGGCACTTGGTGCCTTATGAATGAAGCGCCCACGTTGTAATATCCACATGTCCCTGTGGTCTCGTGATGGCTTCTTTCGGCATCGCCCCCACTCCACTACGCATCAACACCATTGCACCCGTCCACCTTCGCGTGTGAACATCCTTTCGTGGAAGCAGATCAGGTAGGTACGTGCAGCAGGTTATGTGCCTCTGCTTTTTCAGGTGGCACGATAGATTCTTGCGTAACGTCGCAGTCGAACGGCGAAGAGGAGGGGACCCGGAAGAAACTCGGTGTCTCGTTTTGCTGAGGGAGCTCGTAGCATCGCGGCGTGGCCCGCGCACGCCCCTTCGGCAACCCCAATGTTAGCCAGTACAATTTGCACACGCCTCCGGCCAAGTTGACGTGCCGTCAGCCGCGGTGGGCGTGTTAAGCACGCCGTTTTTCCGTTTGTGCTCTCAAGTGTGCATGAACTCTCATCTCAACCTTTGTGATCAATGCTCCATGCTCAATCAATCCATACAATGTTGACAACAACCACGACAACTATCACGAAGCCACTCGTGCACGAGCGAAGCTAGGATGGCTAATGGTCTTCGTGCTTCCACTCGATGAGAGCTGCAACCCCAGCCGGCGTCAGCAGAGGACTTGATTGCAACCACAAACGCACGCGCACACGTACCAGCAATGTCGGCCTGGGACATGCCATACTTGCCAACAATCTCCAGCAAATGAGACTTCTCGGCGCTACGCTGACCCTTGGCACGGTGGGAATCGATCTCATCCGCCTGGGTCTTCAGCTTGCGCAGCAGCGACCGCATCAGGCGCTCGTCTGAAACGCGACGGCTGATGAGTTCAGATCACATCACATCACACACCCAACGCACCCTCCTTGTTGAAGTAGCGGTTCTCAAGAGCGGAACGACGCTCATCAAAGGCATCACCACGGAATCGCAGGGAGCCCAAGCACTGCACCGACGGGCGCACACTCGGTGCAACGCGCGCAGCGCGGACAGTCACAGCAGAGACACGGCGAACAGCGAACATTCTGCAACCCAAACCGCCGACAAATGAATGCGAGAAACAAAAACACAGCAGCTCGCCCTGGACCACCCACTACCTGATGAGAGAAGAGTCCAAGAGACAAAGGGGAGGGAAGCACTGTTGAGCAGCAGGCGGGCATGCACTAAAACACCCACGGCTCTCATGGCTGAATTTATTTTTAAGATCAATCTCGGTGGCTGCACTCTGGCGCAGCATTGAGGGCCGGCTGTTGTCAGGCTTACTGGGGCGAAGCAGCAGTCATCATGGTGCGGTACAACGTAGCAACGCGCTTGGTGTGTTGTGAGACATTGTTGCACTGTTGGTCACATGGGGTTGTGTTTGTTTTGTTGTGCAGCACGGGACTTCCGAAGTGGTTCCTCCCTCGGTACGGGCTGTCTGTCTCTTGTTGGTGTTGGTACACGCGCGTCCCCCTCACGTTCACCTTCGCAGAAAGTGCTGCATATGCGTGCACTGCCACCCGGTTGCAACAGTGATGATATTGTGGCATTCATGAGGCAGTTTGGCACGGTTGCGTACGTTGTCATGCTGCCGAAGCGTGGGCAGGCGCTGGTGGAAATGGAAAGCTTGGGCAGCTCACAGGCGGTGATGACCTTTGCCGAAACGAATGAGGTATGGCACGCCCCCCAAAGTTCCACCAACACAGCCTGACTCTGCTTTGGTTCAGGTGCAAATTGGTGGAAAGCAGTGCTACGTCAATTTCTCACGGAGCCAGGCCATCAACCGTTCGGCCGCACAGCGTGTGGGCATCACCACCACCACGGCGGGTGTGCCAGTGCGTACACAATCGTTGCAGCATCGTGGCGAGAACGTGTTGCTGTGTACAATCAACAATGCCATTTATCACGTGACGGTGCGGTCAGGTGGAGTTGCTTTGGGGGTTTGGCACGGCTCGAAACTCACGATAAGTTGCTGTCTTGCAGCCTGAGGTGATGCACACCATCATGTCGCCGTACGGCGCTGTGAACCGCATCGTCATATTCACAAAGAGGGGTGTTCAAGCGCTTGTAGAGTTTGCAGATCCAGCATCTGCTGCTCGTGCACAGGTAAATCTAAATCGTCGGCAGTGCTCCTTTCCCCCGCCGTGCTGACGTGCTGCTTCTTTGTGTGAAGGCTCAACTGGACGGCAAGGAAATTTATGATGGCTGCTGTCAACTCAAAATCATCTTTTCACGAAACGAGAAGCTGACGGTGACCGTCAACAACGAAAGAACCTTCGACTACACGAATAGCTCTTTGCCATCGTGCGTCATGCGTCACGGGTTGTTCCCCATGTTCTTGCTTACCGTGTGCCCTGCGCAGTTATCCTCACCCGGAAGGCCCGGCTGGCGGACAAGGTTGGAATCGTCCCTCATACAGCGCGCGTGGTCAGTATCAAGCGCCTTCTGCCGGAGGAGGATATGGTGCTTCATCGGGGTTCGCGGGCCGTTCGTATGGTGCGACCCCTGGGCGCGGGTACGGTGCTGGTGGAGCGGGCGCGGGTGCCTACGGAGCTGGATCCGCTCCTCGATACGGTGGCGACGTCGCGTGCGTTTTGTTGTGTGTGGGTGGTGGGTGGTTTGGTCATCCTGCTGCAGACATTCGGTTTTCACACGTCTCAACCGTGTTGCGGTTGGTCAGGTATGGCTCTCACCCTGCCGCGGCGGAGGGCTGTGTGGTGATTGTTTACAACTTCCCACTCAGCTTGGGTATTTCCGGATTGTTTAACCTTTTTGGATTGTATGGCAACATCATGAAGATTCGTACCCTGCCCAAGTCTGTACGTTCGTTTTTCACTCTCTGTGGGACAAGTGCAGTCGTTCACATCGGCGGGTGACATCACGCAGGGGGCAGCACTGATTCAGTTCGAGGCGCGCGTGCAAGCCAACGGCGCGATTTCGTACTTGAATGGGTGTGAATTGCATGGTCAAAAGTTGTCTGTGCAGTACTCGAAGCATCCTTACGTTACGGACTCTCCAAGTGAAGATGATGTACGTGTGCTTCGCACGTGGGGTGCTCGTGTTGCCGTCACTTTTTTTTTCCTCATGTGGGTCTTGGCACAGGCGGGTGGCGAAACACAGGACTTCAGTTCCTCCATGCTGAATCGCTTCAAGCGAGCGGAGCACTTCCGACGTGCGTGTTGTTGTTTGTGTTTGTTTCGTTGCTGCAAGCTCACAATCCAAAATCTTGCAGACATCTACCGCCCGTCCACTGTCGTCCACTTTGCGAACTGCCCACCTTCTTTTGACGAGTCAGCGTTGAAGCACCACTTTTCTTCGCGTGGAGCCACAGCTCCTGAAGCGATCAAGTTCTTTGCTCCACGGCCAGGGTCAGATCCATCACGGGCAAGGAAGATCGGTTTGTGTGAGTGGCCTTCGGCTGAACGAGCCACAGAAGCGCTGGTTGCTGGGAACAACGTCGAGGTGGATGGGTTCACGGTGCGCCTAGCGTTCTCAGAGAATCGGTTGTAGCTAATTGTTGTGGCTAATTGTTAGGTTAGATACAATACATGGAAGTCAATGAAATGGAAGCGCAAATTCTACACAAGCCGCTCGTACAAACACACGCGGACAAAACAGTACATACAGACTGAGAGAATCGGAGCTGCAATGTCGGTCACAGCGACACGGAAAAAAACAAAACAAGCCCGAGGGAGTACACTCGACAAAAGCTGAGAAGGGGTTTATCGCCAGTAGGCTGGAGGCCCAGGACGCGTCGCAGGTGAGACCGAAACGGATGACACGGCTCTTTGCAACCTGATGTCCTTGTCAACGCCGATGAACTGCACACGCCCAAGCGGGGGATGGTTTCCACTGCATAGCTTTGGGGTGACAACAACAGCGTTGTACCCACAGTTAACTGGGTGCTGTGCATCGGTAACTTCACTGGTCTTCACACTCAACTCTAGCACAGCTCCAAGGTCAATTTCGATGGCGCACAAGGCCAGAGGCCGCTGGTCTCGCTGCGCCGGCTGGACAGGCAGTGCTGGTGTAGCATGAAGCGAAGTGCTGGTGTTGCAGCCCATCCTGGATGGTGGTGGAGGTTTTCGTGTCAGAGCAAGTATGGCGTCGCAACGTCCACTCGACACGCCGTCGTCCAGCTGACCGGGAGGATTTGTGACACAACGTGACTGCAATGCGAGGATTTGTGACACAACGTGACTGCAATGCTGTCGCGGACAAAATACCAAAATAGTTACACAAACCGACGGAACAACATGTTCGTTTTACCGAAACATGAGTAATACATGTACATGCATGCGTGTGCATGTGCTGTTGTTGCGTGATTGCACCTCGTCGCTCGCTGTGATTGCAAGCTCTGGTTGGCCACTTTTGGTGCGTTTGCTGCACTTCGTCAGCGGTGCAGGCCTGAATTTGTTTTGTGCATTGCGTGTCCCGCACCACATTGTGTGGGGAGTTGGAGCCCGCTGCTCACAGGGTGCGCTGGCCGTGGCAGGGTTGTTGCGCATTACTACCTACACTGTTGTCATGGCTGAGAAGGCTGCCCCGATTCATGGTGCCGAGGTCACAAAGTGGACAGTTGCGTCTCCATACCGCATCTACTTCCGACATGCCATGAACTCTGCCGTGCCCCTCACGGTGGTGTATTCTTTCAGTGCGTGTTTTGTCTTGTTTGATGCTGCATGCAACACAAGCTCGCTGTGCCCGGCTTGTTTTCGTCGTAACGTTGCGTGTGTGCTGTTTCAGTGGCTGGCTACGGTGAAGCGCGTCTTGCGTACCCCAAGCCGAAGCACATCCCCGCTCAGATCGCCTGGAGGAACAGTGTTAACACGATGAAGCGTGCTGCCGCCCCCATTCTCGGGTGCGTTTGTTGCGACCAGCCGCATTTGTTGCTCGACATATATGTTTGAGGACGTGTTTCTTTGCACACAGAACGATGGCCATCTTCAACGTTGCGCGCGGCCACTACGAGCAGAAGCATTTCGCCAAGAGCCAGTTCGATGTCCGCCCGCTTGCGTTTGGGCTTGGCTTCGCTTCCATCCCGTTCTTTGCGTCCGTTGCTTTGAAGAAGCCCAATGTTTTCTTGGGGGCCTCACTGATTTACTGCACTCTGGACTATGCCTACGATCGCTGGAACGTGAGCGCTGTTGGTCCCGAGACCTTGTCTCGGTAAGTCCGCAGGCTGGGACTCGCATACGTGCGTCGACCAGTGTTGTGTTTTGTGTGTTGAGCTCGTGATGGGGAAGTTGTGTTTGTGGAGTCCTTCGCGTCGAGAAGGCCAATCCAGTTGTCAAAAAAGCGAAGTGGCTTCAATATTTTCAGTAGTCTTTGTTCACCGACACGCGGGCGTTGTCGAGGTTTTGAAGAATGTACACGATGTCCTCGCTGCCCAAGTCGCGTCAGGACCCCCGAACGGCACAGCGCACGACACCACTGTGCTGCACGTACACTGGCCATTGGACATTGGTTGCCGTTCGCGCCCTCTTGCCTCGCTGGGTATCCACAATCTGCGCACACAGCTTGCAGGATTTCTCCAGAAAGCGCTTGAGCTTTTGGACGCGGTGTGCCTTCGCCTCTTCGGTGGGGAACGCGTGGCGCCCTGAGATGAAGCATGTATCTCCTCAGCAGACGGAGAGTGCACCGCAGCAACGAAAAAAACGCACCATTCAAAATTGATGTCCACTCCATTATGTATCGTTCGTTCTGCTCGAGGATCTGCTGCACGCAGTTTGCTTGTAGCTGAACCTGGAGCACCACAAACATGACAACTCAAGACGCGACAGACGCGTGCGTTCCACGGGCCTCACTCTTTGTGCTCCGGGAGGAAAGAACGACAACGCTTTCCTTGCTTCCTCTGATATTCCAGCGTGCGGGCCAGATTGTGGGGGCACTGGCAGCGACTGTACGGGCTGCTTCTGGACAGTCTCTTGTGGGCCTGCGATAGTGGGTGCCGTCGCACCGCCATGCGAAGCCCGTGCTGGGCCGTTTCCTCCCCGCCCGACACTCGCCCCGGTGGCACTCATCGAACCAGCTGTGGTACTCTGCTGTGTGGTTGCAGATGGCGCCTGATGGGATTTGTCGCTTGGCATGCTGCCATCCAGCATGCCACCATCTAGCTCCACAGGGCACGGCAATGTCGCAAACAGGTGAAACGCTTCCACGGGCACTAAGCCAGCACCCCCCACACTCACCTTGCTTGATAGCCTCACTACTGGGTGCTGGCGCCCCTGGTGGTGGGCTAGCAGGCGCACTCGGCTGTGGGGCAGTGGGTTTGGTCGAACTGACGCCTGCACATACAACGCGTCTCTTCAGGTGCACACACACTGGGTACGCCCGCAATTCACCATTCACAATCCCTCCAACGATCTCCTACCTGTTTTGTTTGAGGCCAGTTGACCGGAATCTGCCATCCCGATCGGAGGAGAGCAACCGCACCGCGCGTCGCAGCGCGTTGATTGCACACGGACCCGCCAAACTGCGGTGCTGAAACAGAATGACATAACACGACGATACTTTGATATTCCAATGTGAGTCACCCGCGTCATGAAGCACGGTCTGGTTTTCGAAAACCAGAAGTGAGTCACCAATGTCAGCGCGCACGCTTCCACAGCTCGAGTGACTTTTAGTTGACAGTTCACAACCCAACTTGACGCCTCACCAGCTCAGTCTCTCAGCCCCACTCTTTCAAGGACCAACCACAGTGAGAAACCACTCCAACAGTCACCTCCAACGCATTGCTGTACGATGGCTGAAGTGACGGGCGTGCAGCCCACGGCGATTGAGGTACCCTCACGCCGACCGAAGGCTTCTTCTGTCGGCTCTGTCGGGGGACTGAATACGATGCACACGCCACCCCCCTCACAGCCCGAACTTGTCACAGCATCTGTACCAGTGGCCGATACTTGGGCTCAGCTTCGGGAGGAAATGCTCGCGGAGCTGATCGGCACATTCTTCATCATGATTTTTGGCGTTGGATCCGTTTGTGCCGCGGTCACCACTTCCGCCCAAGCAGGCCTTTGGCAGGTACATTGCGGTTTGCGCGTTGCATGAAAAGTGAGTATTTGCTCACCACATGCACGCACGCAGGTTGCGGTGGTTTGGGGATTCGGTGTCACCCTCGCGATCTTGGCCACCGCTGAAGTGTCTGGGGCTCACTTGAACCCGGCTGTAAGCCTTGCGTTCGCGCTTCGGCGCCCAGCAGATTGTCCGTGGCGCAAGTTACCTTGGTATTGGCTCGCTCAGATCATTGGTGGCGTACTGGGGTACGTTGGAAGGTGTGGTGTGGGCGCTATGGTGCCCGCCATGTCTCACTCATCTTGCTTGTTGTGTGTTTGTTGTTGTTGCCGTCAGTGGATTGGTCAACCTGTGGGCTTTCAACAGCGTGTTGAACGATTTGGATGAGTCTTTGGGTGTGGACCGCGGGGAAGCTGGATCGAATAAGTCTGCAATGACGGTTCGTGAAGTGGGATTGTAATGGCGTTGGGCGTGTCGTTGACGATCCTGTGTTGCCAGTTTGGGATGTACTACCCCAATCCCGGGTTTTCCAGCATTCCTGAGTCGTCCGTATCCACGTTCCATGCATTTGGAATCGAGGCGTGGGGAACTGCGGTATTGATGTTCATGATCTTGGCTCTGACGGACAAGCGAAACAGTGTACTTGGTCCCCACAAGCAGCTTGCTCCGTTCTTCATCGGCTTCACTGTGGCGTGCCTCATTTCAGTGTACGTGCACGAGTGGATTCCGCGGTACGGGTTGCTTGTACTGACAGTGTGCTTTGTCGGCTGTTCCAGGTATGCTCCGCTCACGCAAGCGGGATGGAACCCCGCACGCGACCTTGGGCCCCGCATTGTTTCTGCCATGGCAGGATGGGGATCTGTCGCCTTTCCCGGCCCTCGGAATGGGTTCTGGGTGTACACGTTTGGCCCGTTGGTCGGCGCACCTCTGGGGGCCCTTGCGTTTGACTTTACTCTTGCACGTGGCTTGAGACGGAAGGCAGAGTTGGCTGAGCGTGCCAGCACTCAGGAGCAAGACTCCGTTGTGTAGTGGGCTGGAGGTTTGGAGTGTGTGGCTCCAGCACCTGATGTTGGTTACGTGTAGTTTGTGTCTGACTCCGTCCCGGACGGGAGTCACTGCGCCAAACATATCAACACATCCGCAGTGGATGGGATGATGTGTGCTTTGCTTTTGTTGAGTCAGGGTTGAACAGTTGATAATACAAGCACCGTGTTATAACCACCGCGGTCTGGTGTCCACGTCTGGTGGTTTGTAGCCAACAAAGTCGGGGAACATGCGGAACACTCCCCCATGTTGAAGCTTGAAATGGGTCGTCCGAGTAGCTGTTACCTCCCAAATACCCCAGGCACCTTCGAAAAGAGATCGTGAGTACGCAATGTGGCCAACATGTCCTGTATGAAGCGCACACCAGCACCGTGAGCCCAGGAAGGAGGAGCAACGTTTGGCGTCTCACCGTCAATAGAGGCGTGGAGCCGCACGGTGCCTGCCAATCGCTCCAGTTCATCCTGTCGCCGCCCTTGGGGACCAAGTTCCAGATATCGCTTGGAAAAAGAGAAGGACACCTGTTAAAGCTGCGTGAGTTGTATGTGTCGCCCGATTCACAGCCATGCTGCTGTCGCACCTGAGCCGAGGTGTGGCTCGGTGGTCGGAACGTCCCCGCAAGAACAAAGGGCCCCTCTGCATCTGCACCATGAGCCAACAGGACACCATCACGGCGCAAGCACAACTGGATTGCAACTTGTTCTTTCAAGGATCCCAGCTTCGTCAGGTAGTGCACTGGAACAGCAAAAGAGGAGGTTAGCCTACCGCAGTGCTTGGATTGGATGGCACTGGGGAAAACATGTGCAAGGTTCATACCATGCCAGAGAGTCCAAGAGTCAAGAATCGCAACCCACGCCCGCCGTGCATCACCCGCCATGCGATGCCACGACCCGCTTCTCAGCAGTGCTTTTCGAAGCTGATCTGGGACCCGACCAGTGTGAAAGGGCATGTACTCTGCAGCAGCAGCGGCATCCGAATCTTCTTCACTTTTGGCACTCTCAGAGCCAGTGCGAACAGGGCAGTCAACCTTGTGTCCGGCGCCAGCTCCAGCTCCAGCTCCACTTCCTGCACCTTTGGTGCTGATTCCATTATCACAGCTACGGTTGTTTTCCCTGTCCTCTCGCCCAGCGCTCCGTCCCGCACCAGTATGAGCTGCGACGATCTCACTAATCATGGCTTCAGGTGCACCAGAGGCTGAACTTGACATTTCACGCTGCCACTCATCGGTGTTGTGTGAGTCTGAATCGAACGGGCACACAATGGCTGCCCACCCCATGTGCAGATTGGCAAGGGCACGGCAAGCATGCTTCGCCGCCATGTTCTGCTCAATGAAAATGGTTAACACCTTGTGAATGCCGTGAGACAGTGAGGCGGTCTACCAACCTGAACACTGGCCGTCGGCGAGGTTAGAAAGTCGCGTAGAAGTCGATCCACGCCGAGGCGGAGCACCTGCTTATTGACCTGCTCCATACCACTGAGCATGTTGGCCAAGCATGCAGCAGACAATTCCTGGATCATGTGGCTGTAAGGGGCTCGCCGTGTTAGTTTGTCGTTGCGTCGAACAGATAAGACACTTCAGCCCACCTTTCGTCCTTCAGCAACAAAGATAGAGCACGCACTCCGTGGGACTCCAGCAGTACTTCTCGTGTCATATGGTCATTGCGGTTGCTGGAATCATTGGTTGGTGCAAAAATGTGACACGAAAGAAGCTGGCAGTACAGTGCAAACGCTTCACCACACCTTAGGATAGACGCCAATCGCTTCAGGCAAGCATGAACCCTCCCCCGCTTCGCATGAACTTCTTTGTATCGTTCGAACCTGGACAGACGCGGGAACGGTTGCTGTGAACTCCGGTGCTCGACCCAGCCACGGCGAAGCAGTGTTTAGCGTTGTACCTGGGTCCTGTGCACAGCTGGGTGAAAACAGCCTGTGCCTGCACAGCGTCACACCACACACGTCATTGGGTTCAGCGAAAGTCACCCCCCACCCACGAACCTGCGCGACACTTTCAGCCCTTTCAAGGGCAAATCGTCGCCAACCCTGTCGTGGCCGACTCGACGTTGGCCACTGTGTGCAGTTTAGTGCGGTTCGGCTCGAAAACGTGTCAGTGTGTGGGCGGGATTGTGCGCAGCAGCAGCAAGGCGCGCCCACTGTACCTGCCATCGCACACGTGCGTAGTGCCTCCATGTGTCGTCGTGGCGAACCAAACGATGGCATGTCCTGACAAGGCAGACGAGTGTTATCACCAAGTTCTACCCTGGGGAACAAAGGAAGGGAAACAACACTACGGATGTGCGTAGTACCGATGGACACGGGCCAGGTTCTGAGCGCCCTGAGCTCCAAGAAATGAAATGACTAGGCCACCCACATCCAGGGGCGCCCGGCTGTCCACCACATCACCCACATTCACCAGCCACACAGTCATGCCGTGCCCCCCCCTTGGAAACTGAACAGAACACAAGAAATCACGTGTGCTTGTAGCGGAGGCGTACCTCGAAAACAAGATCAGGGGCGGTGTAGGGGGTGGTGGGGGTGGAGGCGCGGGCTGCGGCTTCGTGTTGAGCACCACGTCGAACGCACGAAGGCGCTGCTCAAGAGCATCGAGGCCGGTCATAAACGTAGACAAGCTGCGTTGTGATGTTTTCAGTGCTGTTTGACTCTCAAGCAGCCAGGCAGGGAGGAAGGACGGCTTCGCCTGCGCTGGCGGAGCAGTTGTGGGGGGAGTCACGGGCGCCGATCTGATGCGGCCGCGGAAGACACCCCGCTGGAAGGCACGCTGAATCACACCCGCCGCCCGTTGTTCTCGGGTCACGCCCTCCATCAGCGCATGGGTACTTCGGTCATTACACAAGGTTGTGGTAATCTAATCTATTCTGCGACACCGTAGGTCGTGCACGGACAGGCACGGTGCACAACTGCAACTTGGCGGAACTGTTGGGGTTTGTGTCACGCCAAGTGAGCAACGTGTGTCAATCGAGCAAACAGCAAGCAAAGCAGCTCTTGGCGTCTCGTCCCAACCAACCAACGGAGATGAAAAGTGGGATGTATGTCGATGGAACGCTGCTGCTTTGGCGACAGCCGTTTGATGCAGTCAGCACCCTGGCTGGACACGCCGAAGCACACGTCACAAGTCCACGGCACGAGCAGTACCTTCCGCGTGGAGTGCAGCACCGTGTATGGAGCGGAGCAGGGTGGGGTGCACAATCCAATTATGGAATGGAGTGACA
>Ga0213833_1000876_pt1 | contig 24766 bp, 32 predicted proteins | sample SWATP21_FD_160575 | JGI IMG/M metagenome (GOLD analysis project Ga0213833, IMG submission 160575) | Coastal seawater microbial communities from Marineland, Florida, United States - SWA TP2 #1 | ecosystem: Environmental > Aquatic > Marine > Coastal | place: USA: Florida | collected 2016-08-14 | reverse complement strand
GCGTGCACCTGTACCGCGCCCGAAGAAGGGCTGATGATCCGGCCGACGGTTGTCATCCCTCGCGTGCGGCTGGATGGGGCCACCCACGCCATGGTACGGCGGCGCGGCACGCCCGAATCCGTCACGAAAGCCACCTGGACGGGGCGCGGGAGGCCCTCTGCGGACATTTTGTGGATGGGTGTGCAGTGTGCAAAGGAATCGCGTCGGGGGCGAAGCGGGGGAGAGAGTAAGTGTGTGGCAGTGGGGTGCGGGAGGGGGGGTGGGCAAGGAGCGACACGGAAACCAACAAGCGGCAGGAAGTTACCATCACGACCACGACAAGGCGAGCACCCAAGTGTGCAACCACATTCCGTTCACACCCAACCAGCAGCCATATCATACACCGGCGTACCTTCGACCAGACGCGCGGCGTGAATCGCCACTGCAGAGGTGGGCAACCCACAACAACCAGCGCGCGAACGAACCCAAACGTGAGTCACAGCGGCACCACACGGCTGGCGGCACACCAGCGCCACATGGCTCCGCCCCACAGTACCGCACAGCCACAGCCACAACCTACCGTGCTGGCCACATTTGGGCGGATCACGCGCGATGTCCAAGCTTGAGTGCAGCCGCGCGGGCGACGCGGCTCGAATGTGTGCTAATGTGGCGTGACAAATGCTTCGCGTGTTGGTGCGTGTGGTTGCTGGCCGCTCGGTTTGCTGCTTGTTTAGCACGCTTGTCTCCATGCTCGCGATCCGCACTTTGTCGATGCGCGCTGCGTGTCAGCGGCCGCTGGCATTGGTGTCTCGTGCCGCTGCTGCGGAGCTCACCCAGTGCCGTGCGGTGAGCACCACAACAGCACCCAGCGCCAAGGCCGCCGCCAAGGGCAAACGCCGCAAGAAGCAGTGGACCATCAAGGTTCGGGACGAGGGTGGTTGTGGGTGTGTAGTTCTCGTTTCACAGATGCATGTGGGTTGTGTGTGTGGGTGCTGTGCATGAATGGTATCAGAAACGCAAGGGTGACGAGTACCACCTTGACCAAGCGATTCGTCTGGTTCAAGCATTCGCCACCACGTCCACCTACGATGAGGTGAGCTCGTTGTTCCAGCGGCGGTCGCTGCTTGTTTGTGGCCCGATGAGCAACTCCCGAGGCAAGTGTGTGCTTATCTGACTCCATTCCTCGCCTCAGAGCGTTGAGATGGCCATTCAACTGGGTGTAGACCCACGCAAGCCGAACCAGAACATTCGTGGCGTGGTGCAGGTGGGTGGTTGGGCAAATGGTATGTTGTGGTCGTCCGAACCGTGACCTCATGATCCGCTTCTGTCTGCATGTGGCAATTACAGCTCCCGAACGGAACGGGTGCCTCATCTGTTGTAGCAGTGTTTGCGAAAGGGGCTGCTGCTGAGGAAGCGAAGGCCGCTGGTGCGTGCGTTTGGGCGGTGTGCGTTCGTTCCTGTGTACCGATCGTCTGTGGCTTGTGTGTTGTCTGGGTGTGCCATTCTACAGGTGCCCAAGTAGTTGGCGCTGAAGACCTTGCCGAGGAGGTGTCGGGTGGCAACATTTCGTTCACAACATGCATTGCAACGCCGGACATGATGCCCATTGTTGGCCGGGTCGCTCGGGTAGGTGTTGGCATGCGTCGAGTGCCCACTCTCGCCGTTACTGATGTCGATGTTGTTGCACAGATCTTGGGCCCACGTGGCCTCATGCCAAACCCCAAGCTCGGCACGATTACCACAGATGTTACTGTTGCCGTGGAGGTACGCCCAAGTGTGCTTGTGTGCAGCTCATGGGAAGCTGATCTCCTGACTGATGTGGTCAGAACGCCCTTCGTGGCCAATTGGAGTACCGAACGGAGAAGCGTGGCATCATCCACGCCGCAGTCGGAAAGGTGTGTTTGTGTGCTGCAGTCCCCGTTGGCGTCCCGTTCTCATCGACCATCGTGTGTGTGTGTGTGTGGCAGGCGAGTTGGGATCCTGAATTGCTGCGCGAGAACATCCGGGCGCTGATGGTTTGTGAGCTCGGGGCGGCCCTTGTTTGTTCTTGTTTTGTTTACTTTAGTCTCTGGGTGGTGTTTCCACCAGGTTGCACTCGGAAACGCCAAGCCCGAAGAAGTCAAGGGCTCTTTCTTCCGGGTACGTGTCATGAGGCAGCGCCGGCGTTGTCGAACGTCGAAGTGTGTCGTACTCACCGTGCACGCTGCCCGTCATCAGCATGCAACGCTAGCAACCTCATGTGGTCGTGGTGTTCCGTTGGACATGGGGATCCTGAACCCCACATCTAGCCGCTTCATGCGGGAGTTGGACTTGTAGAGAGAGGGAGTGCAGTGCGAAACACCAAGACACAGCTGTTCATGTGTGATAATTTGTCGTGACTTTTTGTTTGCCAAGCAACATCAGTTGCGCCGGGCTGCGATGTTGCTCCGGAAACACTTCTACTTACACTTCCCAGCACTTTCTCGGTTGCTGCTAGACTCCCTCACAAAGCTTCAAACATGGAGGACAGAGGTTTGTGTGTTGCAGCCCTTGGTTTGTTTGTGTTCTGCTCACCAGTTTCGTGCGTTGCTGCTGTCGCTTCCAGTCAAGTCGTTGATGATTTTGGCATCATGCATGGGCCTGTCGTTCGCTGTGCTCATCCTGGCATGTGCCTTCTACAGTAATTGGTTGCCCATGACCATGTGTGAGTGCGAAGTTTTTCGTGTTATTGTGCTCGTTGCGCGGTGGTGTGGCCCTGACACCAGTGTGTCTTGTCGGCGTGTGCAGTGGCGCCTCTGGCTCTGCTTCCCATCCCCGTGTTGTTCATGGACATGTTTGAGAGAAATGCCGATGGTGATGAGGGTGCTCGGTGCGTGCTCACCTTGTGGTATCTTGGGCATGTATGTGGCCAGCAGCCTGACGACAGGTGTTGTCTGCTCTGCAGGGCGTGGCTGTCGATGATGCAGTGTTTGGTTGGCGCACTGGTGGTGGCGTTCTACGGTAGGTTCTAGCGCGACTGCCGAAGCCTTGTCCCTTGCCTTCACGCGCAGTGCATGTTTTGTGCGTTGGATTTTTGGTCTGCAGGTATCCCACTTGTTGCGATTCATGCTGACAAGGTTCGCGGTTCGCTCGTCGTGGGGTGTCGCATTTTTTTTTTTCGCGTAGCTAACGCACCTGCGCGGTTGCAGATTGAGGTTGCACCGTTTGTACTTTGGATGCTTGCCAACCTCTTGACGACGGCAGCTGTTATCTACTACTTCTACAAGCGCGGAGAAGACAGCTATTAGTCAGATGCCTTGATCATATGCATGCGCATGTGGCTTGCGCTGTTGAGCTTCGTCGTGGTGTGGCCAGCCTCGAGTGTCAGAGCACCCACACCAGCCCGTTACTACTTCCCTACCCACTTTGTGGAATGGAAAAAAAAACATCAGAGTTATTGTTTGTCAAGGCAACCACAGTGATCCGGTCCATATCGTATCATGGAGCGGTGCCAAAGGGGCTCAAGTCTGTGCAAAGCCGTGGATCGCCCACATGAGTTTGGCTATTGTGCAGCCGCCGGCATGGTGGCTTCAACAGCAGAGTACCACGCATCCAGCGCAGGAACGTTGGCACGCAAGTCACTCAGTGTTCGCATGCCAGTCATGGACGACAGCATGCCCCACACGACCACATCGGCCATGTCCACCGCGTCGCCGCCATGGAAAGGTTCGCCCTCGCCTAGCTTGCCACGCTGCATCCATGCCTCGCCACCTTCGCACAACGCGGCCCGTGGATCGTTGACACCCAGTGCCTTCTTGATACGGAAGTTGGCAACAACCCACATCAATGCCGCTCCACCGACGCGCACTTTCAGCTTGTCGGACAGGCTCAATGGAGTGTTGCTGATGTACTGAAAAACCTGCACGCTCAAAGCAAGAACGTGGGACCAGGCAAGTGTGCCCACATAGTTTTTCCAACACGAACCTCCCAAGCCTCGGATGGAGAACGATATATGTTGACAGGGAAAAGCTTCACAAAGTTGTACCTGAGCCAGGGCACAGCGCAAGGGTGGGGAAGGCGCGCGAACAACAGCAACACAAAGCACGTACGCCCACTGCAGAGATGCGTCGACGTCAGGTGTGAGCCGCAAGGGTCCGTCATGACGCTCAGCAAAGTAGTTCAAAATGTCACGGCTGTCAGAGATGGGCGGGCTGTCCGGATCCACAATGGCCACTGGCACAGTCTTGAACTTGACCTCCGTCTCCTCTTCCCACGCTTTGATCGCTTCATGCTCACGCAACTCAACCTTGGTGACCGGGTTAACATCAATGGGCGTGTAGGCAACTTCCAGAGCATCAAGGAAGGCGCGTGTGCCACAGCTGACAAGAAAGGCTCGTGAGTCCCGTTGTCAATGTGTGCGCGAAGGCGCAAGAACACACACGCACCAGAATGGGCAAATCGGATAGCGAAAAAGGGTCACCGGCTCCAGACTCTGCGCCACCGTGCTGCTGGAACGCTGCCAGTGTATCCTCCATGGCTGCTTTGTCGCGAAAGAAAACGCCCGAAACCCGACCCTGCCGGCCATGCTCATCAAGGTCTGTGCATGTGGGGCATGTCGCCGTCGGCGCGTGCGTCATGCCAACTTGACACATCAAATCATGAACAACAAAGCAGCCGCGCGTTCCCCTGCAGCGCTGCTTCAAGCAGCTGTGCTGACTTTGGTGTCGTCAATACCACACAATGGAAGCGACACCGCACGTAGAAGGGGAGGTTGTACCGCTCCACACCACAGCTGTATTTCTCATTGGTGCATTCACTTTGGTGGCTCTCATCCTTGCCTGCGGTACGTACAGATCGACATGCGCGCTGCCAGCTGCGTGTCTGACCACAACTGCCGCTTCCAGGCTGGTATTTGGCGTTCCGTTGCTTGCTAGTGAGAATCGCTGTGGTGCGGGAAGTGTTTGGGTTGCAGGACAAAAAACGGAGAAAGAAGAAGAGCCGGTAGCTGCAGTTCGGTTCATATTCTCTTGGGTGTGTGTGCCCTCAATGTGGTTTGAGTTCCAGGAACTGTTCCTCTCGTTTTCGTGTGACGCCCGTCGAGGTTGTGGTTGTGATTACGTTGAAAATTTCCTTTCATTGACTGAAGCTACAACCATGAACGTTTGTCACAACAACACACGACTACGCAGACGGCATGATGGTGTTCATGCCAAAGCCCTGCATGGTCTGCAAGAAGGCAGTCTCCTTGGGCAAGAACTTGATCTGAACAACACAACAGAGCACGATGTAAGTGGCAAGACTTCATACCATCCCATGCCGGCACTGCGGTGACATCGTACCGTTGTATTCGGGCACTGCGCAATGCGCTTCATGGCTTCAATGTACTTCAGCGCAAGGAGGTACTTGGTGGGGTTCTCACCAGTTCGTGCAATGGCACGGGCGATCTGCGAACAGTCCAAGAGCCACCGTTATGATACTACAAGACGCTGGATAGTGGGCGGGCAGAGTCGGCCACCAACGCACCTGAACAACGCTTTCTTTCTCGGCGTTGGCAGAGTTGGTGATGGCCTGTGCTTCACCACGTGCTGGAAGACGACACCATCAAACACACAACCGCAGCTGGTGAGAACGCACAACAACCTTTCCACACCAAAGCGTCGCACGGACGGACCTCGAGAAACAATCTGCTGCGCTTCACCCTCCGCCTCTCGAATCATGCGATCACGATGACCCTCAGACTCGATGACCTTGGTTTGCTTCTGCGCCTTCGCAGCGATGATGACTTCTTTGTTCTTCAGGTCAGCGTTCTTCTTCTTGGCCAGCACCCGAGTGAGCTCGCCAGCCTCGACCTTCTGGATACGCACGAACTCGATGTGCACACCCCAGCGCTTGGCCACGGCTGCCATTTGCTGCGACACGCGGTCCATGGCAGAGTTGTCCTCGATGATCTGGTCAACATCAAGCATGCCTGCAACGTTTCGGATCTGTGGTGGGTGCATCCAGGCGTAAAGTGTGAGGCATTGGAGGGCGTACGGAAGCAGAATCGCAGGAGAGAGCCCTGCGGAACGACGAGTACCCGGGGCGACGACCCACCTGAGCCTGCAGCAACTTGGATAGCATGTGTGGCAGGTTCTGGGAGTTGTAGATCATCTCCTTAGCGTTAACAATCTTGTAGTTCAACACCTGAGCAATGCACCAAACATGTCAGGCACCGCCCCATCACGACGAGCAGCACACCACCACCCACGCACGGCGTCCAGGTGAATCATGGCGTTGTCACGGGTGATCACAGCCCTGTACGCCCATGAATGTGAGGAAAGCGCCAAAACATGCAACCCATAACAACTAGCGCCTACGCACTGCTTCGGGAAGTCCATCACCTCGTTCTTTGTTGGAACCCGGGATTGGTTGCTCTTAGTCACTCGCGTGGTAACGCCGTTCCGCGAGAGCAGGAAGCGCCACGAGTACGTCTTGGGCCGATCAACCCATGGGATGATGAAGTGAACTCCTGGTGTGAACTGCACAGCACATGCAGCAACGTTTCTGTGAGCTATGCGGCGCTACGGAAGAGACCACGGCGATGCACCGGTGCGTACCACTGCCTTGAATTCCCCGAATCGCTCGATGATTACGTTCTCTTTCTCACGCACGACCTGCACGGATAGGTACAAGCTGTACACCACGAACAACAGTACCAACACCACGATGATCACGACGGCTGCGGTTCCCGACATGGTGACTGGCTCAGTACAGCTCGACTGCACTGCACTCCTCTAGCCAAAGATGCGTGCACCTGGCCCGTGTGCGTGTTTCGCCGCAAGGAGAACGATCTTTTTCATCACCCATCATAGTTTTTCATGAAACATCCACATAACAGGAATGCCATCGCGTTCCTTTCGCGCCTGCTGCACGTGCCACCGATTCTCATCGACAGGAACGCGCGACACTCTGGGCGGATCGTCTTGAGGAGGTGCGCTGAAAAGTCACGTAGCAGGGCGTTTCGCTTCCCGTACAACTCGTTCTTTCCAAGTGAAGAGCAGCAAGCATGGGGAGGAGGGCTAAGGAAGGGAAGGCAAAGAAGGGCCAGGCCGCGCCTGCCAGTGGCACAGGTGCTGATGCCGCCAAGGCGGCAGTCAAACCCAAGCCCAAGCCCACCAAGTCGACCAAGACTACCCGAACCGCCACGGAGCGTATTGAATCCGTGAAAGCGCGGCGCCGTGCCGCTGCCGAGGCTGCGCGGAAGAAGAAGGAGGCCGATCGCGCCGCCATGCTTCGCATCAGTGACTCGGAGGAAGAAAGCGACGGGTATGAGAGTGAGGAGGAGATCTTCGACAAGTTTGGCAACACGGTCGGCCGTGGGGCAGCTGGACGTGCAAAGTTGAAGGAGATGGAAGGTGTGTGTGCGTGCGTATGCGATGTTCTAGTGCGAGGCGGAACTGTGGGTGCTTGTGTTGTTGCACGGTGGTTCACTCGAACCGGTTTCGTGACAGAGGCGCGCGCTCGCAAGGTGAAAGCACAAGCCGCTGCCAAGCAAAAGGCCGAGGCCGCCTCATCAAGCAAACGCACTGGTGCTGGTGCTGGTGCCGGCGCGGGAGCGGGCGCTGGTGCAGGTGCAGGTGCTGGCGCTGGCGCAGCAGGGAACCGCAACCGTCCGGGCACCTTCGGGGCTACGCGTGAAGAGCTTGAGGCGGAGCTTGCGGAGTTGTTGAAGAAGACCAACAAGAAGGGCAAGCTCTCTAACAAAATCCAGCGCAAGGTGGACAAGTTGCGCAAGCGGTTGGACTTGGTCGCTGCGGCCGAGGCCACTACCCAGGAGGAGGAAGATGAGCTCCATGCGTTCTCTGTGAGCTTCGCTGGGCGTGATCTGTCTCACGAAGTCGCTGCGGTGGCGAACTTGCGTGATGTGATCATCCCCAACTTCAGCATCTCTGCGCACAACAAGCCCCTCTTCACCGACGCTGAGCTGCGCGTCACACACGGACGGCGGTACGGCCTGCTGGGCCCGAACGGCATGGGTAAGACCACCCTGTTGAAGCACATCGCACTCCGCCGACTTCCCATTCCCGCGCACATCGATGTGCTGTACGTCGAGCAAGAAGTCGAGGGAACGGACATGCCTGCGTACGAGACAGTGATGCGTGCGGACAAGGTGCGCTTTGGCTTGCGCGACGAGGAGTCCAAGCTGTTGGAGGAGACCGCGAAGAACGAGGCCATCATGGCTGGGGATGACGAAGCCGCTGCAACAGCTGCCGCTGAGCGCCAGGAGACGGTTGACAACCGCCTGTCTGAAGTGTGCGTCGAGTTTTGTGCAGCTTGTGTTGTGTTGTGGTGTGTTGTGTTGTGTTGGTTCTTCGCGTGTGTTTACTCACCGTTTGTGCATCGCCGTGCGGTCCATCACTCCAGGTACGACGAGATGGATTCCCTTGGCAACGATGACTCGGAGGCGCGTGCGCGCAAGATCTTGTCAGGTTTGGGTTTCACCAACGAAATGCAGTCTCGTGAGACGAAGAAGTTCTCTGGTGGTTGGCGCATGCGCATTTCACTTGCCCGTGCTCTTTTCATGAAGCCGACCCTGTTGCTGCTCGATGAGCCCACCAACCACTTGGACCTCAATGCTGTCATTTGGCTTGAAGACTACCTTCAAAAGTGGAAGAACACGTTGCTCGTTGTGTCCCACGACGCTGGCTTCCTGTCTGAGGTCTGCACAGACATCATCAACTTGGATGATCAGAAGCTGAAGTACTACAAGGGTAGCTACGCCACTTTCTGCGAAATGAAGGAGCAGCGATTCCAGCAATCAGTCAAGGTACGGCCGCCACACTGTGCCTTTGTTGCGTTGTCGCCATGACAAGGGTGACCGTGTGGTGACGCCACTTGTGGATGCTGCTCGTGCTCGACACAGGACTGGACCAAGCAACAGAAGCAGATCAAGCAAAACAAGAAGAGTGGTATGTCCAAGAAGCAAGCTGAGGCACAGGCTAAGCGCAAGGGCCGTGGTGGCAGCGCCACAGACGCCGCGGGTAATGCGGATGTGGAAGTCACAACCCTGGTGCGTCCGGGTTCAAGTGGTTGGTCACATTTCAAGTCCCGTGCGGCCGTGTCTAACATCTTGGTTGTGGTGCCTCCAGCTGAAGCGCCCGCGCCGTTACCAAGTCAATTTCACGTTCCCGCACGCCCTGGAGCTGACCCCACCTGTTCTGGGTATGCACGACGTGGAGTTTGGCTACGGTGATGGACCCACCATCTTCAAGCGCGCCAACTTTGGCATCGATACCTCTTCACGCATTGCAATCGTCGGACCCAACGGTGTTGGCAAGTCCACCCTGCTGAACCTGATGGTGGGGTTGCTGGAGCCACGAGGTGCGCCATGTCCAATGCTTTGCGTTTCATTAGGACGTGCAGGCTGAATGCAACAATGTTGCGTTGTGTATGTTGCCTCGCACTTACCGTGGGCGACGAACGCTGTTGTTTTTTTTTATTTCTTGTTTGTCGCAGCTGGCGAGGTTCGTCGTGCGCACGCCTTGCGTATTGGCCGCTACAACCAGCACTTCGTCGACGTGCTGCCGATGAACAAGACGCCCGTCGATTTCCTGCGTGGCGTGGATCCCAAGGGTCAGTTGACGGTGCAGCAAGCCCGGAACTTGCTGGGCAAGTTTGGGTTGGGCGGCCACGCCCACATCATCAAGGTCTGCGACCTGAGTGGTGGCCAGAAGGCTCGTGTTGTGTTCGCTTCGCTGACCCTGACCACGCCCCACGTCCTGATCCTGGATGAGCCGACGAACCATCTGGATCTCGAATCGGTACGTGTGCAACAGCTTTGTGTGTGTGTGTGTCCTGCTTTGCGCGGCTGTCCAACCCTCGCCGTTGTTGTGCCTCGTCTCGCAGATCGACGCCTTGGCAGATGCGCTTGGCGAGTACAACGGTGGCGTGGTGTTGGTGAGCCACGACGCGCGTCTTATCCTGGAAGCCAAGTGCGACCTGTGGGTTGTGGATAACCAAGACGTGGCCCGATTCCCTGGTGACTTCGATGCGTACCGCGAGGAGCTGTTGGAGGTGCGTCGCCCTCACCGGCCACCATGAGTGGTGGTGCCTTTAACGTGTTGCTCTTTGCTCTGCCAACTGCTGACTGTTGTCATGTGTGGCACGTCACCCCCCCCCCCTTTGGTCCCCCTCCACACACCCCGCGTTGCACATTGATGCAACTTTTTTTCCCTTCCTACCTGCCATGTGTTCGACGACCAAAAAAAATACAAAACATCCAGGCCATGCACAAGCAAGAGGCAGAAGAGGACGCCCGTGAAAAGGAGCGTGCCTTGCGCCGCGCCGCTGCCAAAGCCAAGGCCATCGCAGAGAAGGAGGCGCGCATCAAGGCACGCCTCGCACGCAAGAAGGGCTTGCCTGTGCCAGAGGGCGCCGCCGCCGCCGCTCCGACCGCCGCGGCACCAAGTGCCGTGTCCGCCGCCCCACCCACCGCGCCTGTGGCTGCCGCTGCGTCGGAGACCACGGCAGCTGCTGCTGCGCCTGCCCCCGCGCCCGCTCCCCCACAAGCACCTGCCGCTGCGGCGTTCCTGGCCAAAATGGCCAAGAAGAGCAAGAAGAAGAAGAAGAAGAAGGCCAAGAAGGCCTAAGTTTGTTTGTTGGGTTGAGTTGGGTTGGGTTGCGGCCACTCACCACACGGTGTGTGCTGTGCTTTTGTCGCTCTTCACTAGCCCTGCGTTCTTCTGGGGGCGTAGTGGTGCGTGGCACGGCGCCTGCGTGTGCGGGGCTTGCGCGGGTTGTTGCGTTGTGTTGTACACGGCAACGCTGCCAACCGTAACACAAGCAAGCTTGTTTGTTTCGTCGGATCACATGCACCCGTCGTGTGTGGGTGGAGTCACTAGAGAGTGTGTGGGAGTTCTTCGAAACCTCTCTTCTTGGCACGTGCACACACCACCAGATGCACTACGGAGTGAAGCACGGACGAACACAACAGAAACTAACACCCGCAAAGCCACATCTCTTGAGTGATGGATGAGCCCCAAGCCTCGCCTTTCGCAGCCACCACGAACACAGCCACCACGAACACAAAACAGAACAGAAATCAAACTAATACGCAGTGTGCTCAGAAGCAAGTGTAACAGAACGCTTGGTGCCGCCTAGTCCACCAGTGGTGCGCGCCCTCGAACGTGATGACCGCGCCGACCGACTGGTGCCACCCCGCGGCGGCTGCATCGTCATGGCCCCTGCTCCACGCAGCACCCGGCCACGGCGCTCATACTCTTCAAACACGCGGTTGTTCGGGACTGTGGTGTGGAACGGCGCGTGCGATACGCGCTTGGCCTTGGCAGCGGGTGTGTTCTGTAGCTCCCGTGTGGATCTTGCGACTCGCCACGGCTCCTCGAACGGGGTGCCAGTGGACATTCCGGGCTTCCTCCTGCAACGAATGAACAGCACACGTCGCGCCATGCCACACGTGGAAACGTCGACACAACACACCCTTGACGTGAGATCTCCTGTGTAACCCGCAGCAGAGGTTTCAATCCACACGTACGGCACAGGCTTGGGCTTTGAACCGGCAACAAACGGCTTGGCAGACAAGTGTCGGAGGCGGCTGTACCGCTTCTGTGTTCGCTTTTGTTCCTCCACAACACCATACTTGGATGACGCCTGCGTTCATGGTCACACGTTGGTTGGATCAATGAACCACAACACAGCACAAGCACACACCACACACCACACCCACACACCTGCACGCTGAGGCGCGACGCTTCTGTGTACGGTGCGGGCTTGACACGGCGCAAGCCAGTTGTACGGAACACCTCCTTCACACCCTCACGCAAATGCTCTTCAATGGGAACGTCAAAAGCGGTCGGCACCATGTCTTGAGCGTACGGCGGGTTGTACACGCCAGGTGTGCTCTTGGTGGACAGCAGATGGTGCAGGTTCTGTGTGACCTTCTTGAACTCATCCCGCGCAGCCTCCTCCGCCCGTATTTGTTCGGCCTGCATATTGTTAAACACCACCAATAACCCAAATACACACGCCAAACGCCAACAAATGCGTTCGACACCCGCATGAGTCTGCAGTCGAGGACAAACCAGACAGCGATCAGCGTGTCGCACCTCAATCTGCTTTTCCATGTGACCACTCAGCTGCTCGCGAAGCTGCTGTGACTTCTCCTTGATGCTTTCGATGTAAGCCTTTCGTGCAAAGAAGTCGTGGATGTACTTCCGGGAGTAGTACCCATTGAATACTCTTTGTATCACGGTCGCATAGTAGTGGTAGACACTGCTTTCCTGCTCCATTGCACGCTCCTCGCGCGCGTTTCCAGACTTCACCCTTCCCAGATGGCCGCGGTACACGCGCTGAATAGTGCAACATGCAGCTCTGAAGTGTGGCAGACGCACAGGTGTGAGCACCCCCATGGGGCAACGCTGGCAAGCTGTGCAGCGAGCGACACAACACAACAGCACACGCACGCTTTCTCGGAGATTTGGCTCCGTGCCCATGCCCCTCTGAAAAGGCGCTGGATAGACAGCGCCGCGTTGTTTTCATGATCTCTGGTTGCATCGGCAGTGCTGGAGGGGACAATGACACGCACACAGCAGCAGCACAATTCAGCTCGACCCGCCGGTCGTCAGGCAGCAGCACATGGACAGTCCGTGTTACCTGAGCAGCTCATCAAGCTCCTCCAGCACTTCATGGCGTCTACGCCACAGGTACACGAAGTCGGACATTGTGTCGATGCCCCTTGACGAACGTCACACGGGGTTCATACAGCCAACAAGGTGGTGGTGTCGGGGTCAGCAACCCTCCGTGTCGCGTCAAGACAGCCAGCAACGTCCAATCTGCGAAAGCCGTTTCTCATCGGGATTGATTCTTGCAATGTGTGTATTCATCAAAGCGGCAAAAGATTGTGGCGCGGCGTGTGCCTTGCTGGTTGTGTCTCACGCGGCTCACCGGCGACACAGGCAGCACAGGGATGGCGACAGACAGGGAAGAAGAGGCTAGGGGTTTGAGCGAGGATGATCGAAGTCGTGGTGACGTACTGGCAGGGCTTTTAAGGCTACTGTTTGCGCCGCGGCCCACTGAAGCAACCCCTGACACAATCGGAGACACAGGCACCACTGCAGCACGTGACACTGGTGCTGGTGCTGGGACTGCTGCTGGTTCCAGTTCTAGTGCTGGATCTGATACTGGTGCTAGTAATGTTGCCACTGTTAGTGCAGGTTCCATGGGTGCTGGCGCTGGCGCTGGCGCTGGTGCTGGCGCAGGTGCTGGTACTGGTGCTGCCAATGCTGGTGTTGTTGCCACCTCTTCTCCCATCGGGACAAACCCTGGCGATGCCCGCATCCTGCACGCAGCTGCAACTGTACGGCCTGGTGCTGGCATGTCCTTTGTGCCTCCGGTGATAGCTAGCCAGCACCTTCTTCTTGGACACGCCCACACTCGTGGCATTGCGATTGGGGAATGGTTGATTTTCTCTCACAAGTCCCACATTGCGTCGGACGCCACCATGGAGAGGTATGTCGCATGGGTCGGTGCGAGGGAGGTATTGAATAAAAGGTGCTCACGGCACGCATACATTCTTTGTGGACAGTTGGCGTGAGTCTCTAGGATTCCCACTCCCGGAAATGGTGTACGCTGAAAACACTCTGGTGCTGTGGCATCAACCCACCGGCATTTGCATCGAGTTCGACGCCAAGTCTTGTTTAGAAGGCGTTGTGCATGTGGAACAGGCCGAGCAGATTCAAGTCCCAGCAGCAGTGACCTGGAAAAAGCAGGCGCGGTGCGTGTGTTTTGTCCTTTTTTTCCCTCCCATTCTGACTGACCTGTCGAGACTGGCAACAGACACGACATTGCTACGGTGGTTGAGAGTGACCGCGACTGGACTTTCTACACAAGCTTCAACGGAACGACGCAGCGCTTTGACCCGAGCGTGAACGCCACGTTGTTGCACGCCAGTGGCTCTGAAGCTGTGCCCGCCACCCTACGCGCACAGTCAGAGCCTGTGGTTGTCGAATCGGAGTGCGGTGACCGCATCCCGTTCGACAAACTGAAGAGACGTGACCCGATTCTGTTCTATGATGAAGTGACGCTATTTGAGGATGAGCTCCACGATTTTGGAATGACTGTGTGCAATGTGAAACTGGTATGTTGGGGGCTGGCCACCGCAATGTTGGGACCCTGTCTCACCTGTTTCACCTTGTGCCTGATGAAACGCAACTGCAGCGGGTGATGGCGGAACGATGGTATGTGTTGATGCAGTACTGGATGCGCATCGACGGTGGGGTGGTGAGGTGTGTGGAAACTCGCATGTTCCACGAAAATGGCTCGGACATCGTGGTTCGGAAGGTTTCATGCAAGCAAGCGACACACACGGAACTAGCAGCGGTGCGGCTGGTCGTGGTGTGCAGTGCAGTGAGGTCGAACGTGGGCTGACGGTTGGTGCCTTTGTGCCTCTGCTTGTGGCTGCGCGATTGTGACAGAAGCACCCTGGAATAAGCCTCCGTGATCCGGCCCAGTTCCTCGCCAGATTGCCAACCGTGTCCGATTCTCACGGCCGCATTGTGTTGGCATGATGTCGTGAAGTCCTCACCTCTGGTAGTGGCGTGTATACGTGCAAGGGCCATTGATGAATGAAAATAATGAGTGTTGTAGGCGCTTTGAGAATTGAAGTACTGTGTGCAATCACCCTCGTGGCCACAACAACGCAGCACACTGGCACGTATGTCACTCCCGCCACACCGCACATCAACAAAGGAAAGGAACGGCATCAAGCCACAGGATCACGACGGTACGATTGGTACTGGTAGTACTTGGGAATGGAATCAATGCGCACATGCAACCAGGCAACACCCAAACCACTCGTTGACAGCCACGTCGACTGACGGCCACGGCGTGTCATCACTTCCATCTCCATGACTCGGCCCACATCAAACCACAGTCGACGGCAGGGAGCCGCGAGATCGTGGCCACTCGCTGCTGCTCCCGTGGGCAGGCACGTCCTCAAGAAGGAGGCAAGGTGCGTGCCACCCTCGTGAGGGGCTGGGTTCGAAGTGGCGGGCGTGGGGCAAGGCACCACAAGCCGGGCGTCGCCCCCAAGGTTCGGAAACACTGCCATGGAGACGGAGCGACTGGGTGCGTGCAAGGCCGGACAGTGACGCGCGAGCTGTGCCGAGAAGGGCGCAGGCTGCGGTGGTTGTGATGCCAAGGTCGGGGCGGCTTTGAGCACAAACTCAAACTGGCGTTGGTGGATGGTGTGCGCTGAAATCGGTGGCATCTCCCAGAACACTGCCGATTCGGGAGCGCCTGCTACTGTGGTGCTCAGCAGCGAAACAAACTCGCGTGCGGTGGCATACGAGGGATGAGAGGCATTCCCTTCCCACTGGAGTTGCATCCACCCCAGTGCTTCGGCTACAGATACGGGTCTGGGTTCGGGGACCACGCTGACCGCAACAAACTTGCGAAACACCGCACTTGTATCCTGGCTGAGTTGTTGGAGTTCTACCAAGGGTGACACGCGGTGGGGAGTGAAATTCAAGCCGTCGCCGTGAACATTTTCGGTGCTAGCACTTGGACTGGAACGGGCAGCGGAATGGGTCGACCCAATTTGCCCGCTTGCGGTAATCTGTGTGGCATGAGCTGTGGGATCAGCTTTGACTGCGAACTGGGCGACGGCAACCGCGCCGCACGCAATCAGAGCCACCGTGACAAGGAATAACGTGCACAATGCGCGTGTCCTGGAAGTTGTGTGTGCCATGCCAAACACCCACACTTCACGCAGGCAGTGCCACATGCAGTTGTAAGTGCGATTCGCATGTGCAACGTGGTGTGCAAGACGCTCGCTCGCGAGTCGAGACAAAACACAACAAAACAAAAGAACAAACGTGAAAAGTTCTGTGTTTTGTGAGGTGCTGTGCACACTGACAGCACTAGCAGACTGGCACACAACGAACGCAAGCAAGGGGAGCCTGGCCACCCCAAACATGCTGGCTCCTCCGCGGGGGATTTCCCCTGATGATGCACGTCGCATGGTCCAAGAGGGTGGCACCATTCTGTGCCTTGGCGTCCCCGAGGGAACAGAGATCGGGATCGACTATGTGTCGTGGCGCGCCGGACCTCGTTTCATGGGCGTCAAGATGATCCCACCCGGCGTCCATTTCTTTTACTACTCCGCACGTGAGAAGGCGGGGACAGGAACCGGCGCCGCGCCGCGAACGGGATTATTTGTCCGCCTGGCGCCCGCCGATGTTGTCGTGTTGAAGTGGAGCGAGTTTGGCGAGGACTTCATCCACGAATCCTCTCTGGACGCGGATGACATGCAGCGCTACAAAGCCGGTGTCCGCAGCTTTCAGTTCGACAGATTTCTGGGACCGTACCCGCAAGCTGCGTCCTCAGTAAAGTGGGCTTCGTTGGCGCAGCACATCACTCCAGCCGTGCTGGACAAGATCGAGCCGGTCGGCCGAGCGATTGTGTCGACGGCGTCTCGTTTTGTCACTGACAAGAACCGCACGCCCGCTGAGATCTACGCGGACGCTGTGTCTGCGGCGCGAGCTAGCCGCTTGCGTGGTGAGGACAGCAAAGGGGGCGAGACGGCCGCAAAGTCACGTGAAGAGGCGACCACCCCACTGTCCGCGTTTGCGGGGCTGCGAACACAGCCCGCAGGTGGTGCAGAGCCTGGTGCAACCACTGCACCATGTGAGCATCACGGCGGCGCTGCTGTTGGTCCAGGTGTTGACGTTGGCATGGGAGAAGGTGCAGTTGCTGTTCCGGGTGTAGATGTGGCGACTGGTGCTGGTGCTGGTGCTGGTGCTGGTGCTGGTGCTGGTGCTGGTGCTGGTGCCATGGCGTCAGCAGGTGTCCAGAGTGACCTGATGGACACCACCAATGGTGTCGATGGGACTAGTCAAACAGGCGGCGGTGAGGATGGTGACGTTGCCATGCAAGTTGCGGACTTGAAGATCGCAGAAAGCTCCCTCGGCATGTCACGGGGCACAACGCTGTTTTTCACAAGCATCCCTGGAGTGGGTCGAGGCAGCGCACCCGCGGCACGTACAGCGTATGCGATGGACACAAGTGCGTCCTTGCAAGAACTTTTGTTCAAGTACGTGGTGCGCAAGTGAAGATGTCGCTGTGTTGCGTTTTACCCTCTGTTTCGGGTTGTGTGGGGGCAGCTGTACGTGTGCACCGTGTCGTATCTCGCGTTGTTCATCTGGTTTGATTTGTGCAGGGGCTTCGGTGGACGTCCTGAGCTGTTTTTGGGCGAAATGCAGTTTGCATTCGTGTGTTTTCTGTTTGGCCAGTCGTTGCTGGTACGAAGGGCTAGTCTGCTTGTGAGGGAAGGGGGCAGCTGTCAATGCGAGACCGTCTGACTTGGGTGCGTTGTGTCTGTCCAGGCATTCGAACAGTGGAAGCGACTTGTGGATGTGTGCTGCCGGTGTGGCACCATCATCACAACCAGCGCCGACCTGGATGGCGCTGCCAGCCTTGCGCCGTTTCTGTGCCAAGCTCTAGATGTGCTCCTTGCACAGCTTCACGAAGTTCCAAAGGACTTCTTCGATAGCGCCCTGTCGTGTGACAACTTCCTCGGGGTCTGCCTTCGAGCGTTGGTCGCCAACACGAAGGCTGGTGGAAGGGGTGTTGATGCGAAGGTGAAACGAGCTGTGCAGAAAATCCGGCTGCATTGCTTGAAGGTGTTTGCGTGGGACTTGGAGCGTGCTGCATTGGCTGATGATGAGGATGAGGATGCGCCTGTCATTGTGGACACCAGTGTGGGCTATGCATTATAGTGTTTGCCTGGCAAGGGTGGTTCGGCGCGGGTGTTGGGGTGCGCCATCGCTTGTGAACAGTATCGTCGGCTCGATATGTTGATTTGCTACTGGCACACCTCCAGCCACGCCAAGAAACTACTATCGCCTGAACGCGCCACCAACGACACGATGGACGAAGCAAACATGTCGCACAGACACTGCACCGCGTGCGAGCCAGCTGGCAATGCCAACTGTTGGGTCCATGGGGCAGCAGGAACGTCACGCTCCACGACAGCGGAGCGGCATGCATCAACTTCCACAGGATTCCTCGTCGCGGGCGCCTTGGATCGCGCCCTGGTGTTTGTGGCGGCCTTTCTTTTGGCTGGTCGTCGATTCACGGGTGCGGCGGCACGCGCGTGAGCTGCGACAGTTGCCAACGCTGCCTCGGGGTCTCGACATACTTGATGCTCCGCCATCAGCAGCGTCCACGCCTTGTGCCGCCCCATCAGGCTCTCCCACCGCACAACGAACACCGCGTACCTACCTCGTGCGGGGGCATGGCGCAACACACCACAGAGAACGATGCACCCCATTGCGACATGCAGCAATGAGTGAATGAGCACACAAACATGGCACACCCCGTTTCGTGCTCACTAGACAGACGTACATCCCCCGCATCACTACGGCGCCGTGGGGCGATGATGGCGCATCAAACACACAGGCATGCAAGGAAGATGCATGCAGACACGAAGTAAAATGGCGCATGCTGGCATCCACGAATGCCGAGAACTGGTTGGAACATGGCTCGTATTCTTGCCTGTTGTCGCTGCACTCCATGTGCCAGAACTCGGACCAGGCCCGAAGGAACGGGTCTTGGAGAAGCAGCACTGTCCTCACAGGCATTGGAAACTGCACATAAGGCGCAAAAACAAGTCGGCGCACGTGATGAAGACACCCGCTCCTGCAGGCCAGAACAACATCACAACAACGCACCATGGCCAGTCGAAGGGCTTCCCCCAACCACACATCCGGGTGTGCGTTGGCCGCCCTTGCGGATCCCGCGGACACGGAGCACTTGGGATGGGTAACCCACAACAAGTCTGGCACGTGCAGTGCCCAACTTGGCGAAGGAGATGTCCGCGTGTGACCGTCTGGCAACAGGGCGGCGGCGCCTTCCATGCCACGCGCAACAGCTGCCATGCCATGGCGGGTCACCTCTTCGAACAACTGACACACGCGATGTGCCGTCGATACGTTGGAGTTTGGATGTACTTCGCAGTACTTGGAGAGCCACACAGACGGGGGAGAGGTAGAAATGGCAGCAGCAGAAGAAGAAGAACAAGAAGAACAAGAAGAGGAAGAGGAAGAAGAAGAGGAAGAAGTGCCAGGAGCATCAGCAGAGCCTGTGGTTGTAGCGGGGCGGCGCGATGACAGCATGGAGGCTACCCATGCTGCCACAGGTGAGTGACCACCCACAAGTATGGACGGCATGCAATGCGTTGTGGAGGCATGGTGCCGCCACACAGCCGGCGCGGAGCGAATGATCGGCCCGCATGGATGGGAGTGAGGCGAGACCTCCACACACACAGGCAAGGCATCCCCTCGTCGCACCATTGCCTGTTCCTGCCACTTGTTCCACTCCTTCATGAGGGATGCAAACGCCGGTGAAGGCGTGCGCAACTCTGACTCCATCGCATCCAGCCCTGCACGCATGGTGTGAGGCGACACGGCTCCCCCGCGAGACATCCAGCGGTGCAGGGAAAACCGTGTGCTCGAACGCTGCCGCAGTGCTGCGTCGCCATACTCGGATGCCTTGGATGTCTCGGTCCCTGCAATGTTGTGACGCTGCAGTTGGCACCCATGAAGCCGTCGCGCGTGGTCGTACAACTGTCGCACACAAAGCAGAAAACCCCATGTCAGACACACCACACGGATCCGCATCTCCCCTCTGCCCCATCTGCCCAATCCCGCATACCTCGTTCTCTTGGTGAATGAGAGTCATCAGTTCCTCCACCTGGGCGTCGCCCATCAAAGCAAGGCAGGCTGGGGGGCGGTTTCCTCCCTTGTTCACACGAGGTAGGGAGCCCGTGTCGGTGACCACCCACGGGACCACCGCACGCAGCAACGCCATTGTGCCTTCCATGTCTTCGAACAATCCCACTGTACAGTTCGCCAGGCGCTGGCGTGCAGTCGTGTCGACGCTGTCCGAGGCTGCGTTGCCTCCAGAACCTGCGCTTCCACCAAAGAGACGCGCCAGCTCGTTGGTGCAGTCTATTCGAGTGTCCCTCCACTGTCCCTGGCCCAGGGCGGTGGACAAGCCACCAAGCGGCACTTCCCACAAGTGAACGTGTGAAATTGGGAACACACTGTCGGGTGGAACACAGAAACCGGGTCACAGCTTGCTCTGTCATGCACACACACACACACACACCACATCCGCCAAACCAACTGCCCCCCTTGGAGCTCCTCCCCCGGTTTGCACGCACTAGTAGTAGTAACAACTTATGACTCTATCCAGTGGCTGACGAACGATGGTAAAACATTGAGGCATTGTACCGTGAGGCATGGCGGCTTTGACGGTGTCCCAAGAAGCGTGGGTGGCGAGCACCGATGTTGCGGCCAACTCGGAAGCGCGGAGCCCCGCCAGGCTGTCCTCCAGCACACCACAGGCATGAGTGTGACATGGAATGGTCGCTTTCATCGAAGCGTAGCGCGCGGACGCGGCCAGCACACCACGCAACCCACTGCCGCCACTCTTGCGTGGATGCGCGAACCACAACTGGGCTCCTGTCCCGTTCTGAGCGGCGTGGGTGGCAGCACACAACGTGGACACCGCCGCAGGGATATGCGTCGCTTGGGCCACAACATGGGCGATCAGGATGACGTTGATGTGGCATACAAACACAAGCGCCACGCATGAGCGCCATGTGGGCAGCAGCATGGCGGCATGTGCTATGAGAAGTGTGCGCCCCATCAACTTTGATGGATCCTACCCGTGGTGAAGTTAGTGTGCTGGATAGCCCCATCAGATGCTGGGAAGTGAAGTTCGTGTATCGCAACTGTGTGTTGAATCCCATCGTGCCAAAAACAACCTCCTTGTCAAAGCCACACGACATGTTGGCGGTGGCACTTTGGGCTCTACAGGAACAGATGCTCTCGCCACACCAAGAAGACACCTCGCCCACAAACAATGCATGGAGACGGCGCATCGCACCGAAAATCGGGAAGGTCGGCGTCCATGCTGCAGCTGCCCCCACTTGGGGCGTCTGTCATTTCCCAGCAGCCTGCACTCCGCACGTTGTGGCGCGCCGCGGCTCACACAGAGATGGACCCCTTGCGGAAGTCAGACTTCCCGATGAACGCGTTGACGCACATGGGGACACCACCACGCGCACGCTCTTGTGCCTCGCGCAGCACCGCTTGCACGTCCTCGTTGGGGTTCTCGATCGCAACCCCGTCGCCGCCGTAGAAGCGAGCAACCTCATGATATGCAGTGTACTCCAGTTGGCAAGCGACGTCGTCGCCTGGGCCACAACAAAGACGACAGCATCTCTGTGAGCGAGGCACACACGCGGGGACCGACCCACCTCACGCAACACGCGGTACGCACCGAGCATTGGCACTTGCTCGCGCTCAATTTGCGACCAGCAGGCGTCGTTTCCAACCAACGCAATGATGGGAACCTGAGAGTCGAGTTGCACGAGAGCTACCAGGTCACACAATGCATGCTCGCATGACACCCACACACACTCCACTCACCCCATGGCGCTTGAAGGTGTCGAACTCGGCAACACTGTACCCCACAGAGCCGTCACCCCACAACAGCCACACGTCGTGGTCGGGGCGGCACAACTTCGCCCCAAGGGCAAACCCGCCACCAACACCTGGCAAGAATGACAACACCGTCAGCCAGCTGAGCTGCCTGCCACCCCCCCCCCGGGAATCTTTCAAACAAACAAAACCTCCGCAACAAGCGTACCAAGAGTGCCGAAAGCCCCAGGGTCGAGCCAAGTCAAGGGCCCACGCGGGCGCAGCACGTAGCTGGGAACAGCATGACGCCGTGAGGAACACATGAAAGTGAAGAACCACACACACACACATCCGTCACGCACGCTGCCGTGGCAATGAAATCGCCGCCGTCGCCAATCAGGATGGACTTGTCAGACAGCACCTGCTCCAACTCGCTCACCAGCTTCAACGGGTTGAGCATGGGTTTCTTGCTGATGGTGCCATTCTGAGGCGGGACAAATGCCACAGGCAAGTGAGCAACCTTCCCCCCCTGGCCAGACTACCAACCCAACAACCACATCCCACAGGGTTCGGAACCACCCCGGCCACCACAACTGACCGCGTTCTTGCCACGCCCAAAGGCAGGCTGCTGGGCCTTCTTCGCATTCGACGCCTCCTTCTCCACCTCTCCCTGCTTGAGCTTTGCGGCGAACTCCACCCATCCGGAACGCCGGTTCTGAAACCATGATGCGGTGCGCACTTTGGCAGCAAGGTCACGAACGAAACGGGCGGGGTCGGCCTGAACAGCCATCGTCGGGGACCAGAACATGTCTGTCCAGCGAGTCACCACCACCACCCACCACCACCACCACCACCACAAGCAAATGGATGGTGAGACTGGCTCGATACCACCGACCTCAACAGCTGTGGCTACCACAACCACAACCACGCACACACGCAACAACCACGCCCGCAACGAGAACACACATACCAGCGTTGCGCTTCAGGTGGAAGTTGGAACGGTTGATCGCAACAATTTTGGCAGACTTGGGGAGCTGCTTGCCATACCCGAGACGGAAGTCACAGTACGATCCCACAAGGAACACCGCATCCGCCTGCTTCAAGGCACCACGACGGTTTTGGCGGATGTGGAACGGGGAGTTCCGACCGAGGAGCCCACGAGCCATGCCACCCAAGAAGCAGGGCACGCCCATGTCAGTCAGGTCCTTTGCCAATTGCTCACACTCTGGCGCGATGACGGTGGCCTGGCTCGCAACCAGAAACACGGGGTGGTGGGCACTGGCCAAGATGCGCAGTGCCTTGTTGATTTGCGACGATGAGTGGGTCGGAACGGAGACCGGCAGTGGGGACACGTCCCACTTGCGGTTGAACGCATTGGCGAACAAGCGCCGGACACAAAACTTCAAGTACGCGCTGACGAACGGGGACATGCGGGACTTGATTTTCAGAAACACGCCTTCGTTGTGGCGCCGGGAGCTCAGCCACTGTTCCACGGACAAGCCCTGGCGTTTGGCATCGTCTGGGAGGATCACCTGCGCGTGCTGCTCGGGCTTCACATCTTCGCGGTGCTTGCGTTCCGTCAAGGACAGACTGGCCCGGATCTCCATCACGGGGTACATGACATCGATCGGGAACTCCACGAACACCGGTCCGGGCGTGCCTGCACACAACAACCACAACCACAACCACAACACGTCAGCACGAAGCAGTGCTAGGGGGTGTCACCAGCGCAATGGCTGGACCGCAGAAACCGGGCAAAGGGTGGGGCGGGGGGATGTGTTCGAGCCTCACGCACCGGAACATGCTTCTTGGAATGCCTTCCTCATGACGGGAACAATGTCACGCACAGAGTTGCAGGTGGCAGCGTACTTCACAAGCGGCCGCATGATGGCCATTTGGTCAATGTCTTGCAACGCGCCACGGCCCTTGGCAAGCGTGGCTGCAGCGCCACTGATGAGCACAACAGGAGACTCCGCCATCTGCAGCCAAGGGCATGGGGTCAAAAACACAAACAACGCTAGGTGTGTGGCACCACCACCAGCCGACCGACAGACTCCCTCATCCCATGTCGCCCCCCCCCCGACCCGACAACACGCAACACGCAACATACACACACACACACACGCACGCACGCACGCACGAACCTGGGCGTTCTTGACAGCCGTCACAGTGTTGGTGAGACCAGGGCCAGCGGTAACGGCAACCACACCAGGCACACCCGTCAAGCGAGCCACAGCATCCGCGGCAAACACAGCCGTGACTTCGTGGCGAACGTCGATCACCCGCACACCCTTGCGCTTGGCGGAGACCAAAATTGGGGAAATGTGTCCACCCACCAACGTGAACAAAAACTTGACGCCTTTCCCGGACACAGGACAGCGCAACACACAGGTGTCAGGGTGAACCGCTGCACATGCTGCTCGCGGCCAACCCACAACGCGCTCACCATGGCTGCGGAGCACCTCAGCAACAAGCTGGCCGCCATTCTTGTCCAACGTCTCCTCCACCGTGCCAAACAAAGCATCTTTGTTCTCAACGACCAGGTGGATACCCACCAGCAGAGCAGACAGGACAACCAGAGCCGCCCACGCTGTCCAATCGCCAACCAGGCGAACCACCCGGTCTGGGTTCGTCCTGAGCTCTTGCAGAAGAACCGCCGCCACCACCGTGGCAAGCGACACATGCACAATTGTTTTGGAGCGTTGGGATGGCATCGTGGCCCGTCAAGAGCAACACAGCTGCGCGCAGCGGTGGTCACGCGGTCGATGTCCCGACGCACCCAAAGCACACGACAGAGGCAGCGACAAAAGCAGTGACGCGGATCCTGTTTGCTAACAAAATTGACATGCCAGAACAGCTGAAGCGAGGTTCGTGCTGTGCCACATGCGCGCAATCTGGGCGCTCGTACACGTCGCGTGTCCAGTGCCAGTCATGGGCCACAAGGGCAAAAAGAAGGCGCCATTGGGCCGCCGGGAGGCACGCAAGTTAGAGCGCAAGCAGAAGAAGCAGCGGCGGGCGCAGCAGTACGCCTCCCGCGCTGCCAAGCCCGCTGCCGGCCACGCCGCCGGTGTCACAACAGGTGGTGCACGGGGTGGTGCACGGGGCAGTGGCAAGCGCCGGCGTGCCGGGGCGGCAGGAGGCGCCGGCATCCCGGGCACCAAACCCATGAACGCCAGGTCACAGGGTGCCGCAGACGCCTCGGTGGGGGGCGAGGGAGGCGGGTCCTCTCGCGCGACCAAGCGGCGCCGACGCAGTCGAGCGCTCGATCCTTCCGCCCCTGCCGCCCCTGCCGCTCCTGCTCAGCAAGACCCAGCGGGTGCTGATGATCCGGAAGACGCTGAAATCCG
>Ga0213833_1000873_pt1 | contig 24847 bp, 43 predicted proteins | sample SWATP21_FD_160575 | JGI IMG/M metagenome (GOLD analysis project Ga0213833, IMG submission 160575) | Coastal seawater microbial communities from Marineland, Florida, United States - SWA TP2 #1 | ecosystem: Environmental > Aquatic > Marine > Coastal | place: USA: Florida | collected 2016-08-14 | reverse complement strand
GGGGTGTGGGGGGGGGGGGGGGGGGGGGGGGGGGCATGCATGGCCACCCTTCGCAGCCTCGGGATGCCAGGCTGCACAAAACCGGAACTGAAGCTTGAACAGCTCAGGGACGCATTTGTTGCCGGTCATGAGGAGGGCACCACCAGACTATCCTGCCTACTCCAACACACTACGAGGCAGAACCGGCTGCACACATGCCGAAGCATAGGGGCAACCGCCTTGTCTGCACACTCTTCCACGGCGGGTGTTGAGGGTTGCATACACTCCGGTGTTAACTGCAAGGAGAAAGTGCGTTGTGGTGTCAAGCACAGGGGCACACAATGCTCTGGCCAAGGAGAAAGTGCGTTGTGGTATCAAGGAAGGGCACGCAATACTCTCGGCAAGAGTAGCATGAGTCCCAAGTTTGACTCCCAACGCATGTTATTGCGGTTCCACCATCACGGTTGAGCCACTCCGACACATGCGGGGACGTTCATCAGTAGGTCATCACCGGCTCCAGAATCGGTGTAGGTGGACGTTGTGTTGCATGTTCTTTTTTTGTCAGGTCCTCCCAACCTTCGCAGCCTGCCTCCAACCACTGTAAAACGATACACTCACGCAGGGTCTGTGAGCGTACATGCACACGTTCTGAGAGTTGTCTTGGGTGTGCAGCTTTTCTTCATGACGGCGCGCCTCGAGCTCCTCACGTGCGCAAAACCCCCACACATGCACGTGCATAGAACAAAGACGTGGTGAAATGAAGAATTGCGGAGATCAGTTTGTCCCCATGACATCAGTTTGACAATGGAGTGTTACATTGCGAGGATTTCTCCCCCAAGTCCATTGTGATCGAATGCAGTTCTTACCGCAGCCCCCGGAGGTCAGCAAACACATGACGCTGTCTCCAGGCAACGTGGGCTCCCACTCCACGTTCATTGCCGCCCCATTGCGGAGTCTACTCTCCTTCAACCAGCTGTGCCTCCTCCTTTTGCTTCATGAGTTGATGCCGCACCAAATTCGCATACCTGCAATGGTTGTCAATCGTCTGCAATTAAGACCGTTGCCGCCACGTGTACTCACATGGGTGAAGTCTGCATGAGTTCATCATGGGGACCACTGGCTTGCACGACGCCTTTGTCCAGTAACATGACCGTGTCGCTGTTCTTCACAGTTGACAAGCGATGGGCGATGATGAGAGTCGACCTATTCACCATGAGGCGGTCTAGGGCTTGCTGAACAAGATGCTCGCTCTCAGCATCAAGTGCAGATGTCGCCTACAGCAGCTGGTGAGTGTGACCAGAACGCAGGTGCAACAACCACACCATACCTCATCCAGTAGCAGAACCCTTGGATCCTTTAACAGAGCCCTGGCGATCGCGATGCGCTGAAAAGAAGCCAAACACATCAGGTTAGCGACTAATGCCTTCTTGAAAACACGTGCAGGGCAAGCACCTGCTTCTGGCCACCACTGAGTCGAACGCCCCGTTCGCCCACAAGGGTGTTGTACTCTGTACCATGGCCAAACAGTGAGGTGTGGAGCTCGGTGAAACGACATCAAGGTTGCCGTACGGTCGGGGAATCCCATGATGAAATCATGCGCGTTTGCACGTTTTGCGGCCTCGATTACTTGCGTGAGTGAAGCGCTTGCGACGCCGAACTGCACAGTCGACATTGGTCAGACGTAGCACTCCCGAAGCGGGGATGTGGGATACGGACAGCAATGTTTTCAGCGATAGAGGCGCAGAATAGAGATGGTTCTTGGCGAACAAGTCCGATCTGCGTGCGGAGCCAAGAAGCGTCAAGTGTCGACACTGGAATGTCATCAAGCATAACTTTGCCGTGCTTCACGTCATAGAAACGCTCCACAAGATTCACGACGGTGCTCTTGCCTGGGGCCATGGAAACGGTCAAATGAAAGACAGAAAACGTCACAGAACATGGCCGTCCTCCCCCCCCGGGCAAACACCACGTACCACCACCGGATGGCCCCACAAGTGCAACCACAGAACCAGCGGGAATGTGCAAACTCATGTTTTGCAACACGGGTTGATCGTCACGGGTCGGGTACGAGAATGTCACACCCTGGCGAACGCAACACCATCAACGGAGCTACAGGTCTCCTTACGGGTACGACAATGTCCTACCTCAAACTTTACATCTCCACGAACGTGGTCCAGCTTCACGCCACCTTTGTTTGGGACGAAGGGGGTGCGTCCGAGAATTTGAAAGACTCGGTCGGTAGCACCAACTGCCCGTGGACTGTGAGAAAACGATGCTCAATGAGGAGGACCGACCAACGTACCAGATTTCATGAAGTCTCCAAACAGGGCCGCCAACCCGGCCAGTGCACCGGCGATAGTCAAGGAGTACAGAAGGAACGACGTGAGCACACCAGAGGTCATGTGCCCGTCTAGCACAAGGGAGCCACCGTAGAAGATAATCGCTACGAAAGCTATCTCAAACCCAAAAGCAGAGCCACCTCGGAACAAACCACCCGCAAGTGCACTCTTGATGCCCAAGGCAAGGGTCGTGTCAACGCGTGTGTTGAACCTGTTCACCCCAAGGCATCCCACGCATGTCCGTGAGACTGGGCTCTCGCTTACACCATGCAGTGCACGCACATCTCCTCACGCTTGTCCTCGCGCGCAAAACTGCGCACAGTTCTGATACTAGAAATGCTCTCTTCCGCCACTTCGGTAGCGCGAGCAAGAGCACGTCGCCGTGCTTTTGCTAGATCCCGCACGTAGCGACCGTAGTAAACGGCTCCCCAAGCAACCACTGGGATGATGGCCGTCATGACAAGGGTAAGGCGCCAGCTCGTGAAGAACAGAAACAGGACACCGCCAACAACCGTTGCCGCCCATCGAAGACTTTGGCTAATGTTTGTCGTCACAGTGTTCTTCAACACAGACGTGTCGGAGCTCAAGCGAGATACCAGCTCCCCGGTGCTGAAGCAAGCAGAAAGTGAGGGTTAGACGCAGCACCAGAGACACCTGTTACCCTCACTTGGTGATGTTCACTGACAATACATACCGCGTAGCATCGAAAAACCCAATCTCTTGCGTTAAAATGGCGTGGAACAGCTTCCTATGCAATCGTGCAACCACCCGTTCGCCAGCCAACCCGAACAGGTATCTGACACCCAACAGGCCACCACGATCAGAGCGAACATGACAAGCTTGCACCTCCGACGTACGCCCGCCCCATCGTGAACACCGCGCCAAGTGATGCAACAATCAAAAGACCAATGATGTTATGCCGTAGGTCACTGCTGGCTGTCGGTGCGTCTGGCACGGCAATCGCGTCGATGATGCGACCAAAGAAGAATGGAATCGCCAGGTTGAACAACGCGGACAGAAACAAACACACAGTGGCGGCGATGATAACACAACGCTCCGGTTTGGCCTCACGCAGTAATCTCCAGAGAGTCAAGCGTACACCGGAACGCTCTGCAGTGCTTTCAGGTCCACCATCGGTTGGCGTGGCCGGCTTGCCACGACGTGACTCTGCCTTGGCTTTCTCCTCCTGTTTTCGCTCCTCTGCAACTTGGCCGGCACCAAAAGTCACGATTATCTCATCAGTGTTAGCCTGGTGTGCACTGGGTGGTTGTGAAAGCGGGACAGCCTCGCCCAAGGACGCCATGGTTGCTACTCGCCTCAAACGGTGGTGCCGTGGAACAACACGCGGGATGCGCAAACACGCCGCAAATTGCGTCACGTCAACTTATGACAATTCAACCTGGCATTGCTTGGTGGCACCCAAGTCGGCTATTGTCATGGCTTCGCCATTGGGCGGGTACGTGCGCGGCAAGTTGGCTGTTGTGTGTTGGATCGGGATGATGACACAAATGCGTGCGTTGTGTTGCGCCGCAGTACGCGGACAGAGCCGTCGTGGTATAGTTTCACGGTGAACGTCCGAGACTTCTCGGAGCGGATCGAACAGGCTGCCCAGCGGGCATCCGCCATCGAGTCTGGCGTGCAAACGCTTGGAGTATGTAGGCGGTGTGGTACTGTGGTTGATGCATTCAGTGACACACTCCTTTCAGGTGCGGTTGTCTGCTGCTGAACAAGCTGAGCAGGTGATCAAAGCAGACCTGCGGCGCCTGAGACTTGAAGTTGAAGCTGTCTCGGGCAGCACCGATTTTGCCAAAGCGGTGGCGACTGGACGATAATACTCACATGTGTTGGTGTGAATAGATGGCTGCCAACGTTTTCTGTCCGTTGTTGCGAGAGGGGTCCTGAAAATCAACACACAAGTGCATGGTGGTCCTATCTGTCCATGACCCACTGATGGCGTCGGTGCTTTCAAGTCAAACATGTTATGGACCGCACATCGTGCGCGGTGCCACTCAGTGATGTAACGAAGACGGACGTGATAACCAAGACAAGTTTGCCAAGCGAAATCGTTTTCGCATCACCTTCACGGCACTTCGTCGAAAGTGGATGTGCAACACCTGTTGTAGAACACGACGAACGGGCGAGGAGTGGCTTGCCGTCCCCGCTGCATCCGCCCAGAGCCGCATGTGAAGAAACTTGTTGGAACCCCACCGCCTTCATCTTTTCTGATCGTCTCGATCGGTCCCAGTTGGTACCGTGGCGGACCTGGACCGTCAGGCGGCAGCTCGCCAAGCTGATCTTACCGTCCACACAGGCGTGCCGTCCCGAATGCCACAACGCCATTCGGGTGATACATCGCTTGCAATGCACAGCACCCGCAGTGTTGTGGTATTCCAACGCCAATACCAACACTACCGTGAAGATTGCTACATGTAGTTGTTAGTTGTTCGCACGACCAGTGATCGACCAACGTGTGCGGCACACGCGCAATTTGTGCGGCGCAAACACCGTGTTGATTGCAGCACGTGGGAAGTGCATGCAGGATCGCTTCGTAGAGGTGAACTGCTTCTTCACAGCCATCGCTCCTAGTGCCGGGCACTCGGTCACGTCATGCCGCACGAAGCGCTTGCACGGACTCTCAGCGTGCACATCTCGTTGCAAGATCACGGCCTTGTTCTTGTTGTGGTGCCCTCCCACGAAACAATGGCTAAGCAGAGCAAAAGGAAGAGCGTCATGGCTTCTCTTTCACACAGGGGAACAGCAGCAGTCCAGAATTGGTGCAACGCGCTGTACCTGGGTCGTGCCCGAGTGCGCGTTACGGGGTCACGCAGGAAAGTCACGCCAAGCTCGCCATAGAGAAGCGCGTCACGCAGCAGTTAGTGACATGAACTCCTTCGCGCCACAATACACCACCGAGTGACCACCAATCCAATCGCGCCGTGTTGGTGACATCACATTACGTAGAATTGAACTTCCTAGCTCCGTGAACAAGAACAGAACAGCCAGAGGCCGCATTCTGTGTGCCAATGGCGTCGCGCTTGCCACGCCTGGCGGGAGTTGCACGGCCACGTGTCGTGCCAACGCTCGGCTTGCCCAGCGTACTGCAACGATTGTGGTTGGTGCCACCCAGATTACCGACCTCGGTCAGGCTATTTGCATCATCTGCTGGGCTTCGTGAGGTACCCAATGCGTCAATGTCTGCTGCAGCGCCAACCCACGCTGCATTCGCTAGCGACCCGGTGCCGAAGCCGCTTCGAGATTACGGAGAGCAATCAGACACCGCACGAGAAGAGGTAGGACCCGTGCGAGCCTGGGTAATGGATAGCTAGATGCTAAAAGACTCGACCCTTGCCTGCTGATGCTTGCAGATACTGCAATCCGTGCTCCAGTTCGCAGAAATGCCACAGACCCCTGTGGCATTGGCTGATCTGCAACGATACGGCACGCAGCCTGCTCACTTGAAAGGGGAGACTGTTCGTACTGCGGCAACGTTTCTTCATCGTGAAGTAAGTTATTAGGCCTGTTGGCGATGCCATGGAGGAGAAAGTGTGTCACCGATGTTGTGTGGTTGCAGTTGCCCATCCGGCTCGCCCACCGCATTGCGGAGCTCAACTCGCTGCCATATGGGCTGAATGATGCCGAAGGGATTCAACGAGTTCGCGATTGGTGAGGATTGGACCTCACCCAGCGGTGCTGCAGTTTGGGGCGTTCAACTGATTTCGTTGTGGGGTTCAGGTACATTCGCAGCTTCAAGGAACTGGTCACGTCCCCAGTCCCGAGCACAGACGACAAGGAGGAATTGTTTGCGGAAACGATTGAGAGAATATATGAACGCCATGCTCCAACCTTGTACACTATGAGCTCCTCATTGCTTGAACTGCACCAACGCTACGCGGATCCGAAAACTGGACTGGTTCCCACAGTGGTCGAGGACACGGTCAGCCCGTTTCTTGACAGCTTTTATTCAAGCCGAATCGGGATTCGCACGTTGATTCAACAACACCTCGCCATGAGGAGACCAGATGTTGACGGTTGGTCGGGTGTAATTCAAACGTGCATGTCTCCCGTCGATGTGGCAAAGCAAGCCATGTAGGTAGCGGGCTGCCAGGTTTTCCAGTGCTCTGTTGCTCACAGTGTCGTGCTGAGTGCAGCAATGACGCCACCGTAATCTGTGAGCGCACTCTAGGTGATGCTCCAGACACACAAATTATTGCACCAGCTGGTTTGACTTTCCCCTACATACCATCGTACTTCCACCATATGTTGTTTGAACTGGTCAAGAACTCGATGCGTGCTGTGATGGAGCGGCATGGTACGTACGGTTGGTTGTGAGGTGTTGTGGCTGAGACCTCTCACGCATGCTCAATCACCAGGTGACTCGAACGACATTCCTTCAATCCTCATCGTCATCAGTGGTGAGAACGGGAACGAGGATGTTGTTGTCAAGGTGTCGGACCAAGGGGGCGGTATTCCGCGATCGGAAGTGGATCGTGTGTGGAAGTACCTGTACACAACTGCCACGCCAGCACACCTGCCCCAGGGCGAAGTTCGCGATTTCGGCACCAACGGGCCGTTGGCAGGTCTTGGTTATGGTTTGCCTCTTTCACGTTTGTATGCGCGGTACTGGGGGGGCGAGCTTCAGTTGATCTCAATGGAGGGCTATGGTACGATCGTTGGCGTTGGCATAGTGTTTGGCTGGCATGTGTGTGCATTGACACGTTTCGCTCTGCAGGCACAGATGCGTACCTACACCTGCGGTTAGATGGCGATACAAAGGAAAAGGTGGACACAGCTGGTGCAGGTTTCTGGCGTGCAGCCGCCAAAGCGTTCTCGAAGCACCAACATCCCTCGCATGGGTCGATGTAGTGGGCGCTGTGGCCGCTACTGGCCTCACACCAACAGCACCCTCATGTTGTGGGAGCTGTACTTTACCGAGTCATGCATGGGTTGGGTGCATGTAGCAGCAGCTGTGTTTGTTTGTCTGCGACTCAACAAGAACGTACGTGTGATCCTGCTTAGTGCTGCAACCGCCAAGACCACCTCGTCTAAAATGCAACTAAGTACAAAAACATGGCTACTGCTGTCGTGGTAGATTGGATACACGGCCACGCCTGGCTTTGGGTGTTGCTGTCACCGAGTGCGGCTGGAGCACTGGCGCTCGTGTGTGGTCCTCGCGAACAGTCTGTCTGTTTCGCTTCTGCCAGTCAGAGTACGTGAAAAGTAGTTTGTAGTTTGTTGGAGAGGAGCCTGGGGCCGGGGTGAGTTGCAGCAGTTGCACCACGCCTTGCTTTTGTCGTGGTGTCTCCGAAGTGTCGCCCTGTGACTTCGGGCGAGCTCCTTGCTTTTAGAGCTCGACATCATGTCCGGGGACCAAGGTGCGTGTGTAGGTTATGCTTATGCATGTTTGGTGGTGCATCGGCGCGTTCTGCAAGGCGGCGCCCTTTCCTGTGGGTAGTATGTGGCTGACCAGTCCTCGTTGCAGATGACAACACAATGCTGACGTTCGAGGACTTGGCCATCGATGACACCCTTGATGATTTGGGGCGTGTTTGCCAGTACTGCTTTAGCCCAATTGCTTTGCAAAGGTCTAGTGGCGTGAGCACGTTATGTGGTGTCGGTCTGTGCAACTCACCCTCGATCCACTCCAGGCTTGTGCACGTTCGCATGATCAGTTCAGTCGCGAAGCAGCACGGGTACGCTACCCATCGGGTGGAGTGTGCGGGTGTCACTGCATGAGCTTATTCTTCGTGCTTGCTTGTGTGCAGGCTTGCCATCACACAAGAGCATATCTTTCCGTTGCTAGATCAACTGCTGCAGGACCATGAGTATGTTGTCCGGCAGTACTTTGCGCAACAAGTGTGGGGGCTGGCAGAGGTACGCATGAGCTCCAGGTGACGTGGAATCGGGACCTTTCCTAGTAGCCCCACCAATGCCTTTGTTTTTGGCAGGTTTGTGTCGCAGACAACTCCGTCGCAGGATATGCTGCCCTAGTGGAACATCTGCTGCCGGTGCTCGCCAAGCTTGTGGCCGACGCCACACCCGACGTGCGCCTTGCGGCTGGAGAGTCCCTTATTGAGGTGGCAAAGCACATCAAGCCAGACGACTTAGGCCCTCGCGTTTTGACGTTTGTGCTCGAGCTCGCGCATGATGACAAGCAAGAAGAACTGCGCATGACGGCTGTACGTCGCCCTGGCGCCAGTGCTGCTCCCTTGCAGGCTGACCACATGCACTGCCCTGTTTGCAGACTGTACTGCTGAACGAACTGGCTCCAACACTGGGCCCTGAGCTCTGTCGACAATTTGTTGTCCCAGAGGTTGTCTCCCTCTCCGAGGACCCAGCATTCCGTGTGAGGAAAGCGACAGCGCTGAATCTGAACAATATTTGCGCCACAGCGGGCCCGGAAGTCGCAAAGAAGCGGCTTCTCCCGGCATATGTGGCGCTCTCGCAGGTGTGTTGCACAATTCCGCGTTGCTTTGTTTCATGGCACACAGCGCGAGGGGGAGGGGGCTTAGATGATCGATTCGGCGTCACTTTGCGTTCATGTGCTACTCAGGACGACATTTGGGGGGTTCGGAAGGCCATTTGTGAGAGCTTGGTGTCCATGTCCACCGCTCTCGAGCCAGACGTTCGCGTTTCTGTTCTTGTTCCTATTTGTGAACGCTACTTGAATGAATCATGGCGATGGGTCCGGCTGGCTGCATACCAGCACTTGGGTCCTTTCATCTCCACTCTTCCGTCTGACAAGGTGTGTGGCGTTCGATGCGCTGTTGCGTGACACTCGGTGCTCACCCTGATCTTCCGGGCACAAATCAGATTTCCACAAGCCTCTTGCAATCGTTCGCAAAGATGGCCAGCACAACGCAAGACACAGCCATTCAAGGGCAAGTGTCTGACTTGCGCATCTACTGCGCCTTCTCGTTCCCGGGAGTGGCTCAGGCCCTGGGTCCTGATCGTTGGCATGAAATCGCCCCTCTGTTTCGCACACTCACCGTGGATGTACAGCGTCGTGTCCGGCGGACATTGGCTTACTCGTTGCATGAGGTAGGTTGATGTTGTGGTGCCAGCCTGCGGGTCGCAGTCAAGGTGTGACGGTGCCGCTTTGCTGCTCGAACAGATTGCCAAAATACTTGGACCAGAGTTGGCGGAGAAGGAACTCGAGCGCACTTTCCAGCTCTACTTGAAAGATTTGGAGGAGGTTCGTGTTGGGTGTGCTTGGTCTGGTCTAAGGACAGGGTGGGGTCATAACAGTGCTTTCGTGTGTCAGGTGCGCGCGGGCGTGATCAAGCACATCGCGGCTTTCCTTGGTGCACTTTCGCCTGCCTGCCGAGAGTCGTTTTTGCCCACTCTCCTCGACATCATCACCGACAATGATGCGATCCACTGGCGCTTTCGGTTCATGTTGGCTCAGCAAGTGTCCACGCTCAGCAATTTGTTCAGCAGCGCGGCCACGTACTCTGTTGTTGTGCCACTCGCCATTCAGTTGCTGACAGATGACGTTGCGGAAGTGCGCATGGAGGTGTGCAAGGTAATGATAGGGTTCGGTCTGTGATCGTGGTTTGTTGGCTGAGTTGACAATCACTGCTTTTCCTTTCCGCTAGTCCATTGGGGCACTTGTCAAACGGCTGGGAGAAGCCGATCCCGCGTGGCGAACGACGGTGGTGGAGCGCCTGTTGCAACTGGGCGCCTCCAAGAACTATCAACACCGCATCACTCTTGTTCGGTTTTGTTCCATCCTTGCCCATGAGGTACGTGCCTGGTCGTGGTGCAAGTGGACAGACATTGGGAGTGATGTTGTTCGTGCTTGCCCCTCTCAGATGGAAGCCGCCATCTATTCATCTTTGTTTTTGCCCGCGCTGCTGAAAGCGGCTGGTGATCCTTGTCGAAACGTGCGGCTGGGGGTGGCTCGTTTGTTTTCGCATCACCCCGAGTTCGCTGGACCTGGTATGTGCAGTGTGTTGGTTCAGCTTGCAGCTTGTCGTTTACGTGTTGCTCATACCTTGTTGGACAGCTTGGTTGTTTCGAAACGCCGGTGTGATTTCTGCTGTGGAGACCTTTCAAAGTGACAAAGACAAGGAGATTCGGTACCTTGCCAGTATCGAGGGCACAGCTGACGATGCCACTGCATCCAAGGGCGCTGTTGTGCCCACACCGAGTGGCGACACTGATGAGAACAGGCCTGATTGGACGGCACGTGTCGATGCCGTGCGTCAAGCAGCCAACACAGCCACACAGCTTGCGTTGGCCGATGCACTTCGAAAGATGGGCTCCCGTGTTGCGCCGCATGTGGCCCAAGCGGCAGCTGCTTCAACCCCACCCGGTGGCGGTGGTGGTGGAAGTGAACACGAAGGTGCAATTGAAACTGGTGCCGGAGCAAGCGCCGGCGCTGGTGCTGGTGCTGGTGCCGGAGCTGGTGCCGGAGCTGGAGCTGGCGCTGGTGCAGGCGCTGGTGCCAGTGTCGGAGCACTCGGGGGTGCTGGTGAAGGTACAGGGTCAGGTGCAAGTGAAAGTGCAAGTGGGGAGGACAACGGAGACACAGGAACGCAGGTGGGACGTAGCCGTGATGCAGGCGTCTCGCCGAGTGGCGGTGATGTGTGTGATGCTACGTCTGGTGGCGAGGGAGTCGAGGACGGTGTGGTTAGCTCCGACAACGTGCAGGTCGACCTTGCATGAGCGCTAGCGACGTAGGAGGATAGGACAGAACAGAAAATAAAGTTTCTTGAGTAGTTGACACAGCTCAAACCAAAACTGAAACGGAACATATCGCATAACGAAACACGGAACCGCCACCTTCGTGGCTGTTCGCTGCTACTTGCGGCGCTGCTTGCGTGACTTCCTGCCACCTTGCCCACCCGTTCGTCGTTTTTTCATGCCGGGCTTGCCACGGGCCCCACTTCTCTTCCCTTGCTTGCCTTGCACAGGTGCTGCGCTCTGGCTCCCAATGGCACGCTTCACAAACCGAGCCACTGCCGGGGCGTCAACCTTCGACAGCTTCTGCTTAGCGCGTGCCGCTGTGGTGGGGTTGCCGGAATGAGCACTAAGAGCAGGTGGGACGAAGCAACAGCCCCACACATACCCAACACTTTCTCTGTTTGCTTGATCTTGCCCATGTACTGTTTGATGCGTGCCTGCTTCACTACATGCTTGAGAGACAGTTCAAGGTGCACGACGGTACTCACAACGCACCAGCTCCTCCTTGATCGGATGGTCCACGGTGCTCACACCAGACATCTTGAGGTACACTGCAGGCACACAGTACTCACAAACAAGTCAGAAAACACCCGGCCCCACGGCATGTTGAGGCGTTGACAACACAACGCACTGAAGTAGGTGGATGCAGTCGCATAGGCCATTGCGACCCGCAGCTGAGCACGGTCAATCGGCCCAAGCTGTGCTCCCACATCTTGCATGTCGCACGCTAGGAACGGCTGGGCTGCAGCCTCAAGTGAGTCCAATGCGACATCGAACTTGTCCAAGGACGCGTCCACGGCTTCGTCCGAGGCCATCAGGAAACGCCAAGAGTCTGGTTGTGTGCCACTGGCGTCACGCGGCGCCGATATGACGAATACACACACACGTTTGTTTACGCCAACAGCATGCAGCACAGCAAGATCGGCGGTTGGCACTGTCCCCGGCCTTGTCGAGCCGTGGGAATCTCCATTGCAGGAGGTGGACACGGTGTAGGGTGGTGTTGGGCACTACACCACTTTGGTTGCAATGTCCAGGCAGCGACGAAAGCGTAGCGCGGTGTTTGCTATCCAAGGCGCGCGCACATCGTTGACTCGCACAGCTGTCGCGCGCAAGAGCCACTACCGCTGCCGTGGCATTCGCAAGTGGTGGGTTCATGCAAAGGCTGATTCTCTGTTTGTGAGGTATTGTACTTGCATGGTATGTTTATGGACACTGCGGCTGTGTGTGGTGGTTGTCAGGTGCAATGAGCGGTGCGAAAGTCAGACATCAGCCGTTCCTGACGGGTACCCAAAGGTTGGCTACTACTGCCGCCTGCACGACTACCAAAAGCCCAAGCGAGGCCAAGCACTGCCGGATGATGAATCCACTGCAAAGTGGTTGAGAAAGATACCCAGCTTCGCCGCGTACGCAGCGGAGGAGGAGAAGAAAACCGCGCAGCTCGGTGCGGACCAGAAGTTTATATTACACCTGAAGGTGCGGTGGCATGGTGGTGCAGATACAGGCGCACCGCCATTGGTTTTGTTGCGTTGCGTAAGCCACATCCGTTTTGCTTCCAGGAAGCGGACCCGCCTGTCATTCATGATGTGCGGTACGAAGGAAAGACCTATGAGCGCTGCTTCCTGGGTTCGGAGTTTGCCAAGTTTTGTTGTGTCACATTTCCTCGCAAGTTCAGCGACCCGTTGATGGCGATGAGATACGGTGGCACGCTGATGGGACAAGATGGAATGATTATTGGCGTTGCAGGGGTTCGTTGGGCCGAGGCCCTGTTGCTTTGGATCCTGCAGGGTTGACACGTCCTCCACTGTTGCACAGGACGATCTGAAGCGTTTCACTTGGGATGGCGTCTTCCAGCTCGCCGCGGACGCCGCAGCGCAGTCGAGCTCAAGCAAAGTTGTTCTCACGCGTGCTGAGTCAGGTATGAGGGCTTAAATGCGAGGCTCACGTGTTATCGTGAGCGGGGGTTGACTTGGCGTTTGTGGTGTGCAGCCACGGTGCGAGTTGCGATTCTGAAGGCCAAAGGTTTGCCGCAAGACGGCGACACACACAAGCCAGTGTCACCTTACGTCAAGGTACGTGTTGTCGTAACGACACGATCGTGGCTGCACACTGGATGGATGGGTGATGGATTGGTCTTGTTTCTCAGGTGGCATATCGGGATTTCGGTTCTCGCTCCGACAAACATAGCACGTTCAAGATCGGACGCACAAACCTCGCGTGGCGTGTACGTCGCTCTTCGTTGATTGCCAAGGTGCTCGTGTTGTGACAGTGCGTTGTTTCACTGGGGGCGAAAACAGACATGCAATCCCGTGTTCGGCATCACGGATGTCACGAACTTGAAGAAGAAAGTCAAGAAGCAGCTGGCCGGTGACCTGATCCGGCACAAGGTCTTGCCTGCCAAGGCCAATCAAGTTGGTCGCGTTATTGGAGCGCGTTTGGTTAAATGGAAGCGCTACTTTGCCCCAGAGCCACTCATCAACGAATGGAAGGAATCGAAGCAAGATGAGTTTGCGTTCCAATTCCACGTCCCGCCGCCACGCATTGTGTACCTGGACCACACTGAGGTGCGGTGTGGGAGCTGTGCTGTCGTGTGTGGCCCCATCTGTTGGTTCACCATGCCCTTTCGTGTCTTTCCAAGCGCAGAAGTTGCCTTTCAACAAGTGTCCCGGTGACATCAACGTGATGGTTATGAGCGCGCGCACATCGAAGTCCAAGGGGGAAGCGTGCTTGGGCGAAATCAACGTCCCCATCACGGATTTGATCGACATTGAGAACAACAAAGGAAAGCGGGGAGCTTTCTTCTGGGCGCATCTCAAGCCACGACCGAAAGACACAACACCAGCACGTGGCAAAGTTTTACTGCGTGTGCAGCTGGTGCTCCCAGACGGTGACAAGGAAGACTTCGGGGATTCCTCTGATGATAGTTCCGACTACGGTGGAGGCAGCAGCGATTCAGACAGCAGTGATTCTGACTAGGCAAGCGCAACAGGAGTATCAGCACTGACGAATATGCTCTGTTTTGTTGATTATGCGGTTGCAAAGTACTCATCCTCCAGATCTGCATTGCGTTCGTCGCTCACGTCAAGTTCATTGTCATTGTCCACTGTGGCATAGTCGAAGAAATCTGCGTCGTGCCCGTTTACAAACCGTCTCTGCCCACAATACACGTCAGTCAAGCTTCATCCTTCCCACACACATGTCCACACGCACATCCACGCACACACGCATACACACTTGCACAGACTCTTTCACACACACGTACCACCATGATACGGACTAGTTTGTCACGGTTTGCTTGCACCTCTTCTGGCGACATCATCGGTGACTCTATCCCACCTGCGCCCAACGTCGTTGCCCCACCGCCCGCACCAACACTAGCACCAACACCAGAACCAGCACCAGCACCAGAACCAGCACCAGTCCTGGGGCCTGGAGCTACACTAACTCTAGCTGAGCCTTCCAATCGCTCTGTTGCGGGGTTGAGCGGACCTTTTCTCCTTCCTGACTCGTCAGCGCCCCACCCAGCCCCTGCGGCGCGACTGTGGGGAACCTCAAGCAAGCTATCACCACCCATTTCGATGTCAGGGACTCGATCGGTGCGTGCCCCAAGATTCTCATCATCTTCCTCGGACTCTAGTTCGCTGTCCGGTGCAGCAGGCATGCTTCGTGGGTGCGTGGCACTCCGCATCAGCACGTCAGAAAACTTCACTACGCCACGCAAAGAGGGAACGTGACGTCCAATGAACTGCTCAAACAATCGTGGGTTGCGCTCCTTCATTTGCTGGTCAGAGAAGTACGTACCGGAGCGCACCATTTGCATCGCCTTCGTAAACCGACGGTTCTTCACAATGCCGCTCACCGCTTCGGTGCCCAATTGAAGACCTTGCCACAGCTGCTGAAGCTGAAGTCGCACTTCGTACGTGGAAAACCGGGGAGCATCAAAGTACTGCAGTTCTGTTGCGGACAAGTATCGACCGTATCTCTCTGAACACACCAACGAACCAGGCACACACGTGTGAGTTTGTCCCCAGCGGCAGCAAACAGCAACAACACAAGGGCACGTACCCAGGAATACGGCAGGCTTCGAATGCAGTAGTCGCATTAGAGGCACAGCTTGTGCGGGTGATGACTCTAATAACCCTCCAGCCTGACCAGGCAGCATTTGCACAGCACCTGACTTGGACAACACACGCTGCACGACCCCATCCGCTGCTACCAAGGTGTGGTCCACTGGCACACCCTCGTCCTTCGATTCCGTATCTCCGCACAAGTCCTCGGCCAACACCTTCGCTACATGCAAACCATGACCCCTGTTTCGTCGTCGCCGCAGCGCGAGGGAGTCTGCCAATGACGGCCCAGAGTTGTTGGCGCTTGGGGTGACGTTCAGGGAGTCTATGTACGCGTCCAATGGATCAACTTCTCCCGCACTGTCGGCGGTGCTTTGAGGAACCGATGTGCTTTCAGGTGTTCCTCCGAGTCTGATAGCCATTATCACCTTGAGTGCAGCTCACAAAAGTGATGAGTCACCGCTCGTGACACAGCGTCACACTGATGAGCAGCGCTGCCACGGCAGCCGGTTGTCCTACAAGGTGAAGTTTAGCGACAAAAATAGTTTATTTACGACATGGAACACAGGAAATGTCCATAGCCGCGTCGCCGTGTGCAGCACATTTTTCCCGCGCCTTTGTGGGGTGTGTGCGTGTGCTAGGGCACTCAAGCAGCCTCCGCAGCCGCGAAGCCAGCGCACCGCGGGGTGCGAAAAGTCTTGGCGGGAAGCCTCGATTCACGAGTTTAGAGGGACCTTTTGAAGCACGGCTGTGCCTGCCTGCTACGGCTTTCGATCTCATGGCTCTCACTTCGGATGAAGTGAACCTGCTGGTGTATCGGTATCTGCAGGAGTCAGGTGCGTCTTTCTGCTCGTGCCGCGTGATACCGCGTTGTTATGTGGGCTTCCTAGTGCGAGCCAATATTGGGTATTGTGTTGGGGACCATGTGGTGGCGTGCGCTGCACGCTGTGTGGGATGGGGAACAGCATGTGGTCCGTGTCTGCTTAACTCTGTGTGTGGCGGCTGCGAGTTGCAGGCTTTGTGCATGCCGCGTTCACGTTTGCGCACGAAAGCCTTGTCACAAAGTCGTCCGTCGCCGGAGCAAGCTCGCGAGTGCCTCCCGGTGCATTAATTTCTTTCCTTCAGAAAGGGCTTCAGTATGTGGAGATCGAGGCGCACCTTCAAGAGGTAGGTGCATGCCCCAACACCGTTCCGTTTCGTGTCTTCACCGCGCGGCGCAACAACAGAACGGGACAACGATCGAGTGTGCTGAACCTTTTTCACTAGTTGCGCCCCACATTTGCCGACAAACAAACGATGACGTAGAAATGGGTGGGTTGGTTTGTGTGGTGGCGCTACGCACCCACTTTCTTGACGCTGTGCTTGGCCCGCGACAGCCCCTGCCTCTGCAAGTGTTGCTCGCAGCCGCGCGACCCCGTCGCGTGGTGCATCTGCTTCGGCCGCCTCCAGAGCGACATCAGCTGTCAAGCCGGAGGGGCGTGCTGCTTCAGGTGCTGCGCGGTCGACATCCTCGAGCAATGGAGTCGGAGCTGGCGCTGGCGTTGGCACAGCGGCAGGCGCAGGAGGCGCTGGGGCAGGTGCAAATGCCACACCTTCTGCTTCGCAGTCCGCGCCTTCCGCTAAGAAAGACGATGTACTGGTGGACCAGCGCAGCGTGCAGGTTCTACAGGGGCATGTGTCCGAGGTGTTCATTTGTGCCTGGAGCCCTACCGAAGACAAGCTTGCGTCTGGGTAGGGAGGGGTGACTTTGGCGCGTCTGTGAGATCAGGTAGCTCACAGGGAGTGATGGCGGGCGTGCTGTTGTGCTTCACAGGTCGGGAGACTCGACTGCTAGGATTTGGGACATGTCACCGTCCAGATCCGGAAGTGCCCCACTTGTGCTGCAGCACCTCAAGGATGAAACCGAGAAGAGCAAGGACGTCACCACACTTGATTGGAAGGGTGACGGGTCACAGCTTGCCACAGGGTCATACGATGGCCAGGCTCGCATCTGGCACAAGGATGGCAGACTGCGCGCAACACTGACACAGCACAATGGCCCGATCTTCTCGTTGAAATGGAACAAGTCGGGGTCATACCTGCTAAGTGGGAGCGTGGACACCACGGCGGTTGTGTGGGATGCCGAACAGGGTACCGTAAAGCAACAGTTCAAGTTTCATTCCGCTCCAACCTTGGACGTGGACTGGAAGGACGACACAACGTTCGCATCGTGTTCCACGGACCAATGCATCCATGTGTGCACGATCGGGGACACCACTCCGAACAAAACGTTCACCGGCCATGAGGTGCGATGGTCGTTGTGACCTCGCCGGTGATTATGCACCTGACGTGTCCGCGTGATTGTGTGTGTGGGTTGCAGGACGAGGTAAACGCCATTACTTGGGACCCCAGCGGGACTTTGCTTGCTTCATGCTCCGACGATTGCTCCACAAAACTGTGGAGTGTCAAGAGTGGCCTCGTTTACGACCTGCGCGAGCACACCAAGGAGATTTACACCATCAAGTGGTCGCCCACAGGCACCGGGACGGTAAATTCGGCCCGTCCTTCATCACTTGCCAGCGCGTCGTTTGACTCCACAATCAAAATCTGGGACCCGGAGTTGGGGAAGTGCCTCCACACACTCACAAAGCACAGGTGCGTGTCGCGGGTGGCAGGCGTGTGCTAGCACTTCATCTCTTATGTCTCCTTGTCTTGTGTGTTTGCAGTGCCATGGTGTACTCTGTGGCGTTCAGCCCTGACGGAAAGTACCTGGCAAGCGGGTCCTTTGACCGTTGTCTGCACGTGTGGACAACCAAGGATGGCCAGTTGGTCAAGACATACCGCGGTGGAGGTGGCATCTTCGAGGTCTGTTGGAACTCAAGAGGAGACAAGGTGGCCGCTTGTTTCTCGAACAACACACTTGCCGTCATGGACTTCCGTATGTAGTGTGGTGCGAGTGTATGTGTGTAGGTGAGCTAGGAGGGGAGTCAAGTTTCATGTCGTTGAGAGTAATGCTTGCGACAATCACGACTATGACATGACAACAGCGTCACCAGTCGTCATCGTCGTCGCCAGACGACTCATCATGGTCTTCGTCATCACTTGGTGGAATTCTATTTCGATTGACAAACAAGTCTTGGTCGTCATCACTGTCCGTCTCCGTTTCATACCCGAGTGGCGCCCGCTCACGGGGAGGTGCCGTTTTCGTCTCCTCTTCGCCCGGTCCAGAGCCGTGCGGCTCGGTGGACTCTGGCTTGGCCACGGCGCTTTGTTCCCGTCCATCCGGAGCACCAAAGTGTTCGGGCCTATGGTGGTGGTGGCGGCGGCGGCGGCGGTGGCGGTAGGGTGGGGCACAGCAAGTTAGACGACAAGCCAAGCACCCTTCACCGCCTCGAGTCACTCACGCACCACAGGTTGGATTTCTTCAGGTGTTTGACTTGGTCTTCGAAGAGCACATGCTCCACATGGAAGCTGACCGCCCCTTTGGACCCCGTGTTTGCTTCAGATACAATCAGATATGTGCCTGCAACGCGCACAGTACTGTCAGGCATGCTGAAGCACAGCCGAGTGTGATGGGCGCACCTCGCTTCACCCACACCATCTTTCTGTATCTGGTTGGAAGCAAACATAAGGCAACCTCTCCCTCTGCTGTCTCAATCTGTCCACACACGCACTTGTCAGATACGTGCACGCTGCGCTTCAGGCCAGTGAGGCAACAGCATCGCCAGCTCACCTCGAGAAAGTTCTGACCCTTGGTGGCTTTGACTTGTGCCACTAGTTCTCCGTCCTGTGGCTCCGGCAGATCCTCAAGCAACTCCTTTCGCACACCCTTCCTGTACTTGCTTCGACGTTTGGCACCTGACATGACACAGTTGGGGCTGCTGACTCCCGAATCAGCTGGCAGGTTGTGCGTGTTCGCGGATTCCGGACCAGAACTGGGCTGTGTCGCCGAGCTCGTTAAATTCCAAATTACACAATTTGCTACGTGTGGCGTGCGAGTCTTGAGAGACGTGCGTGGAAGCGTGTGTTGGCAACCCATCACCCACAAACACGGTGGAAACGCTGACACACTCAAGCTAGATGGCAGCACCACGAAGCTTCGCAGTGTTGGTCTTCAAGGTGCAGCCTTGCATCGAGGACAACGTGAAAACAGAGTCGGCAGGTTGGGAATCGTCAAAGTCGGTGACGAAAACGTCTTGCTTGACGCGCATGCCAAGAGCCTCACTAGAGAAGGTGTAGCGCACAATTGTCGTGGGGCTGGCAGTCTCCACGTACACAACCCACGAGACCGAACCGGCAGGAGACGACATCGACCAGGACCACACATCGCACGCGACGCCGTTCACGGTGCTCGTGCTGTACGATGCATCACCTGGGATCTGTGGACGTGCGCACAAAGTCAAATCTGGCCCGGACACTACCTGCGCTACGCCTTGCGCGATCATACGCACCACCATGTTGGGAAATTGCTGGCAGTCGGAGGAGCACGCGACACTCTTGACGTTCTCCTTGTAAGTGAAGTCACACTGCAAGAGCAGCCCGGTTAGCTTGCACGCACATGGGCATAGATCAAGGTGCACAGACGATCATGATGCACAGATGGTCAATGTATATCCTGAATGTGAAACGTACGTGAGAACCAAAGGAGCTAGAGGTGATCTTGTAGTCGACAGAGTGGATGTGGGAGGGGTCAAAATAGGAACAGGTAGAGGGACCCTGCAGAACCAAACAAGGTGGTAAGCGTGTCCACATCAACAACGATGCCACCAACCCCACAACCGAACCTGCAGATCGACACACTGCGTGTACGTCTCAGCCCACCAATGGACATCAACGGCCTGAACGCTGCCAAAAGGCGTGGTGGCAGTGTAGTCTTGGCGCGTCCTCTTGCCCACACCGTCATTCCAGCACGGACCCTGCCCAACACCAGTGCATATGCAAGTGTTCATGGATCCCAATTGGTTAGCAAGCCAAGCAACACATAGGTGTCGACAACAACGGGGCGGACGCTGTGCGTGCGTAGCAGACGCGTACCACAAGATCCTTCAGCCCAACGAAGGGAACATCGACGGTGGCGTTGCAGGTGCCACTCCAAGAGACCGGCAAGGTTGGGACCGACGGGGTTGCGGATGCACAAGCCACAACCAACGCCACAACGAGCACAAACAGCTTCGTGGACATGGTTCGAGACAAGTCAGTAGGACGTGGTGGAATCAAAGCCAAGCACACTTTTGCAGCACGCAGCTGACACCACGTGCAGAAAATAGTGTCACTAACACTTTCATGCCAAGACGCATGTTAGTTTTGATATCATGTTCCAATCTACCCCGATTCGAGCACGAACGTCGACCTACATCCATCTCTGGGGGCGCTGCTGCAGGTGCACCATTGTTGGTGTCCGGGTCGAGGAACAACACGCGTGGTGGCCTGGTGACGGCGTTCACCTGACGGTCCGTGCATGCAGTTTCCTGCGCTGTGCAGGCTGCGCACTTGTCATATCGATAACTTGCTTCGTTCAATGCCCTCAGTGCGCTGGCGACGGCGGATTACCACTCACCACTGGTGAGTCACCAAGAGGGCACTGCCCTCAGCACTAGCCTGACTCGGCGGCACTTTGTATTTGTTACAAAAATGGACACAACAGCATGCGCGAAAGTACTCACGGATCTCGCTGCTGCTTGCTGCACGTGCTGCTTGCGCCTGTGTCATATCCTGCCGCCGTGCGTGCTGCTAGGAAATGACACAGAACGCTATCATGGACAGACTTACGAGTAATTAGACGATCATCACTTGTTGTCCGGGGGATTGGTGGAGCTGGTATCTGCCCTCCAGGGTGTGCCGCTGAGCATCGCCAACCATGTTGAAGCGACTGATGCTGCGGGTGCGCGAGAGCTCGGTGCAAACGTGCTGGTGGCGCGGCGCCTGTGGTAACTTTGTGCAACACCATTGTGGCTACCCAGGCACTCACAAAGCTCTTTGGTGAGTACGTCGACGGGTTAAACTCAGAATCACTCCGCGTGTCAGTTTGGAATGGTACGGTGGAGTTAGACAACCTTGGCATTAGGCCAGAGGCCCTCGACAAGCTTGAGCTCCCCTTCAAGGTATCTGGCTCCATCGGCAAGCTCCGTGTGAATGTTCCATGGACTTCCCTTCATCGCAGTCCGGTTCAAGTTGACATCCAGGACGTTTTCCTGTTGGTAGACAAAAGTGTGTTGACGAGTCGTGAGTCGGCCAGGCGAGCAGCGTCAGCGAAGCAGCGTGCCCTGGCTGCTGCAGCAGAGCGGCAAATTCGAAGGTATGCAGGCGGCCTGGGGTCTAGTGAAGCCAATTGGTGCTTGCATCGCATTGGGCTGTTGTGTGACAATTGCATGTTGGCCGTGACGTGTGTGTCACGAACCAGGTTCCTGGAGCGACGGGGCTCACGGGATTCGGGCGAATCAGTTTCAACGTCTGCCCGTTTGCTGCGGTTGGCATTGGACAACATCAAGGTACGTCGTATCTCAACAAAAGGTGGAAGTTGGCGTAATGGCGCTGATGTCGTGCTGTTGGCCTGGCTCGCCAGGTGTCTGTCCAGAACGTGCACATCCGGTATGAAGATGTCACCTCTTGTGCCGGGAAGCCCTTTGCCGTCGGTGCAACCATCGAGCGTTTTTTGCTGTCCACGTGCAACGATCGGGGTGAAGCCATGTTCATCAATCGTGTTGACTCCCCAGCTGATGCGGCACAGGAGAGACCCGTGCTGCTGCACAAGACTGCCTCTGTTCGGGGTTTTGGAGTGTGCGTTGCTAGTAACGCGCAAAGCCAGCCTGTGTCTCACATACCTTTGCTGGCAGATACTGGGATGCGCTGACCCCCATGACTCGTTTCCAGCACATGCTTCCGTCGCGGCGTCGCCAGGCGTTTATTGACGGCCTGCGGGTTGGAAACCGTGCAACCACCGCTGCTGGGCGAGAAAAGCAGCATGCATACCTGTTGCATCCCACCAACATGTGCGACCGGGTTCTGGGTCGATGCTGTTGGTTGTGTTGGTGATCACCCGTGTGATTCGTGTGCCCCACATGTGGTGTAGATACGCGATTTGCGCTCTGAATGAGTCCATGCAGCCTGGACATGCGAAGCTCGCGGCGAACGTGGAACTTGCAGAGGTTGGTGGCAATCGTGGTGTGTTGCCGTTTGAATGGTTGTGTGGCTTGCTCACCCCGACCTTCCCCCATGCTTGTGTGTGTGTGTGTGCGCGTTGTTCCAGCTCCGTGTCAATGTGACCCGACAACAGTATCTGGGTATGACGTTTCTGCATCAGTGGGTGACCCTGCACAGGTTTCGGCCGATGGTGCGTGTGTCCGACGATACTCGGGGCTGGTGGGAGTACGCGTACCAGCTTGCCACGCGAAAACCAGTTCCTCGAGCACGACGTCGATTCTCTGCGCGAGACGTTGTGGGCCTGGGCACACGTCGTCGGCAGTACATAGCCCTGTACAAGCGTGTGTTCGCAACTGATGCAGGGACGGAGTTGAACAGCGAGGTGCGTGTGCTGCTTTGCAAGCACGTTGTCCGTGTAATTCGACTCTTTCACATGTGTTTGTTGTGCGTGTTGGGTGTACGTGTTGTGTTGCGTTCGTCTGAACAACAACAGGAGACAAAAGCACTGCGCGAGATGGAGGCTAGGTTTTCGTACGAGCAATGTCTGCTGTTTCGCTCGCTGGCGGAAGCGGAGGTGTTACGTGAAGAAGAGAAACGCGTTGCCTCCCAAACACCGCGCGATGGTTCTACAATTTCGGGCCGGTCTGGAGGAGGCTCTGCATCCAGCAACACGGGTTCTGGTGCACAAGCAGGGGAGGGCGCGGGCTGGGGTGCTTGGGTTGGTTCCTGGTTTGCCGGCACCGTACGTGGCTACATGTACACGCCTTTGCGAAGCGTGTGCGCTGGTGGGATGGCGTGGAGGCTCATTGTGGGTACTACGTGTGAGGATGGCAGGATGAAGTTGTTGTTTCGTTGAGTGAGGAAGAGAGGAAGGAGTTGGCTGCCTCGATTGACTTTGACGATGTACTTCAGGTTTGTGCCCCACTTCCATGGCTGGCCACTAGCCCAACGAGATTGTGCTCACCTCGTGCAATTTCTGTGTGCCACAGAATGCTGCTCCTGATCCGAACTTTGTGCTGCTTGAAGCCAGCTTGGTGTTGTCCCGAGCGAGTCTCACCCTTGTCGACGAAACTGGAGTCCCCTTTGTCAGTGGACAGATGGATGGCAGATGTGACGTCACTGCGTATGCTACTCGGTGGACAGTTCAATCACAAGTCAGTAGCATGAAGGTGTCAGACTTGATTACTCCCGCGCCAAGGTCCGGTGGTGTGCATGGGGTGCCGCCGTGTTGTTGATGTTGTTGACACGGCGTTGAAACCAGGTACCCGAACATCATCGTTGAGCGCCACCGAGCCGGCGGACACATCCAAAGCACACGTGCAACGCCTTCACCGTCATCGTCGCCTCCCAAAAGCAGCCGCCGCCGAGGGAGTGCAGTGCCGTTTTTTGTTGCGCGCGTGGATTGGAACCCTGACCCAGATACACAGCTCAGGCTGCGTGTCGATTCCAAGCCGGCCCAAGTGGCCGTGAATCCCCTGATCGTGGCGCACATTTTTGCGTTCGTGCAGTCACCCGTTTCGCATGGTCTGCGAGCTTCCCTTCTTCGCCGGCTGCACACCATCCAAACGCGCACCACAGCGGAGTTGTTAGCGGTGCTCTCAGAGAACAAGCGCGTGGACGTGGTCGTGAATGTGGCAGCTCCGTACGTGAGATGGGTTGGGTTGCGCGGGTGTGTGTGCTTTGCAATGAGTTTGCGGGTGACTTGGTGTTCTCTATTCCATTTACGTGTGCACAGGTACGTGATTCTTCCGTACGACGCAAGCACGACGGTGCAACACGGGGGCGGTCGAAATGGCTTGCGTCTTGTCGCGGATCTTGGAAACTTGACGTTTCGCAGCCAGTCCCACACCCCAACGTCGCCTGCTTCCTCTCCTCAGGAGCAGGAGACCGAGCAGCGTTTGGATAGCTCCTCCTCCTCTGAACCGCCCGCCTCAGAATCGAAGGGCACCGTTGAGGTGGGCACTGAAACAGGCGATGCGCCGACGTCCATGTGCGCTATGACGTCGTCGGGACGATCTCGGCCGTCGGTTGTGCAAGCACGCGCACTGCTCTCCGGTTCAAAACCCGTCACACCTTCCACCTCAGCCGGCGGTGGCGTGCAGGGCGAGGATGATACGAGCGCTGAAGACCACGAGCGGTTGAAACAGGAGATGATGCAGCAGCTGTACTACGACGGCTGGGAGCTGGACTTGTCACACACGCATGTGTGGGTAGAGCAACCGAGTTGTGCGGAGGATGCTGTGTACGTGTGCTGCTGGTGTCACTGGTATGTGCGAACACCTGTATCTCACCATTCTTTTGCGTTGTAGGTCCGTGTCCACGCGCGCAGCTGCCATTGTGAAACCGTTTGATATCCACCTGCGCATTCAAACATGCGTGCTCCCGGCTGCGATGGCTCCCAACAGGCTCAAAGTTCATGGATCACTGCCTCAACTGAGCATCACCACCTCACCTGAGATCATTCGTGCAGTTCGTGCCGTGCATTCCTCACTTATCAATGCCTGGGATCGCGCGACAAGCTCTGGTCCCGGCCTTCGGGCAGCCATATTCTCGCATCGTACTCCCGAGCCGGTGTTCGATGCCGACGCTGGTGCTTCTGCGGGTGCTGGTGCTGGTGCTGGTGCTGGTGCTGGTGCTGGTGCTGGTGCTGGTGCGGGTGCT